>Ga0209415_10004081_pt1 | contig 26888 bp, 23 predicted proteins | sample PeaSoiSIISIP2007_FD_187696 | JGI IMG/M metagenome (GOLD analysis project Ga0209415, IMG submission 187696) | Peat soil microbial communities from Weissenstadt, Germany - SII-SIP-2007 (SPAdes) (version 2) | ecosystem: Environmental > Terrestrial > Soil > Wetlands > Peat | place: Germany... | reverse complement strand
GCTGGCCGGGGCATGGTGCGGGTTCGGGATACGCGTGACTCCCCCGACTGGAGCCTTGTCGCCGAACAGTGCTTTGAGCGTCTTCTCCTCGAGTTGGCCCTCATCCGAGTCAAGGGTCATCTGGTTCGGAGGGAAGACAATGTGCTCGGAAACCTGGAACCGACGGACGGCGTCCCACGTCTTGTGACCCCACATGCCGTCGACAGCGCCGTGGTAGAGGCCCTTTTGCTTGAGGGTCCTCTGGACCGCTTGGACCAAGTTGGGCGCGTACTGGTACTGATAGCAAACGAGCCCGGCGTAGGCACGGGACGCGACCAGAACGACAACTATCATCAATGCTCGCTTGATCATCGTGTCACTCCTTCCCCGGCTGGACGTCTCTAGCCGTAGCGTGTAACGGAATCCGACCATCCATCCATCAAGCCTGATTCATTCGAAGGCTGCCGTTTCACCCTCGGAACACGGCTTCAGGTATCAAGGTTCGCATGGGAAAGTAAAGCCAAGGACATCTGTCAGAGCTTGCCTCTGGACATCGCAAGTTGTCCTCCCAATGGCGCCCCGCACGTGACGTGTGCATGCGCCGACGAGCTCGAATGCTCACGCGTCAAAGTCTACTTCCCAGGCTTGACCCTCATGCCGGTAGGCCCCACTCGGGGGCGGCGCTTCCGACATTGAGGCTAGGCACCTTCGAATTCGACGTCGTCTACGTAGAAATTCTCCCGTCCAGCTTTGACATCAACGTGGCTGCGGACGCGCACTAGGCGATTGACCATTGGCCCTACCACGTCGTCCAAAACATCTGCCGGCGTTCTAAAGTGGACTACCCCGCCATCTCGAGTCTGGATCTCAAGCCATCGCTTGTTCAAGTGGAGTGCCCGGAGCGACAGCCCGCAGTACTCGCACCTGCTTCCGGCACGCTCTCGCACCAAGCGGCGCAGTTGGGCGGCAATCTCGCTCACAACTTCTTGGCCCGTCTCCCAACACGTCCCGCCCGCAGCCGCAGGAGCGAAAGCAACTCGGCCAGATTGACGAGGCCCTCTGCTTCCTTGCGCTCGGCGGCGGTCAGTCGCGCGCCGCTATCCTGGCGGTCCAGCAGTGCTTGGAGACGCTTGTTCACAGCGAGCGGCAAGCGAAAGCGGGCCAAATCGTCCGGCATCTCCAACTCAATAGCGACCACGTGCGACATCTTGCTCCTCTGGATGCGTGTGTCGCCCTGGTTTTTACCACAGAGCGCTTGCGATTGCAGCGGCTGCGGCGCCCGACAGGAGAGTCAGAATGTCGTTCAGATGCTCGCGCCGTACGGACCCGCCGCTCCGGAGCGGCGACCCGCGCACCGCGTGGCGGAGATCTCGGCGTCAAACGCCGGCGTCGTCGAGGAGCCGCTGCAGGACTGTCTCTGCCGCAAACTCGCGCTCCGCAAGTGCCCGGGCGGCGTTGCAGTGGTGGCGATAGTCGCGCTCGATGCTGTCGATGGCCGCGACCGCGTCGTCGAGGGTGCTGAAGGCGAACAGGCCGTCGCCGGTCTGGTAGTGCGCGCCGAACCCGGTGTCTTGCACGACGACGGGCTTGCCGAGCGCCAGATACGCCGCGCTGCGCGTGCTGAACCAGCCGCTGCGTGAGGCGACGTAGGCGTTCTTGGCGATGCTCCACTCGGCGCGTGAGCCGCGCAGATAGTCGCGGTACGCCTCCATCGTCGACGACTTCTCGTAGGCATCGATGATCTGCCAGCCGTGCTGCTGCAACTCGTCACGCGGTGCGGCGCCGGAGAGTGCTACTTGCAACGCAACTTTGGTGCGCCGCGGCAGGTCGATGAACTTCCGGAACTCGACGTCCTTGCCGCCGTACGTCACCCCGCTGAGGCTCGGCAGCGTCACGTCGGTCTTCCACGACATGACGGTCGTGTAGTCGCACGCCTCGGGCGCAAAGCGCATCGGCCAATCGTCGAGGACGATGGGCTGACGCGTCGGCAGCCAGCGCAGGCCGCAGTGCGGAATGGCGCAGCTCGGATCGTTGATGTTCTCGGCAAACGTGAAGAAGCAGTGGTGTGCCCGAATGAGCCCGGCCGAGTAGCCTTGATCCTCGGTTGCCGTCCCTTGCTCGACGGCGAGCAGCTTGGCCTGGCTGTAGCAAGGGTCGCTGTCGAGATAGGCGATGCGCCGCGCGCCGCGATACGCCTCGCGCAGCCAGCACGCGCCGGAGACGTTGAGGAACAGATCGGCCTGGCTGCAGAAGCGCTCGATCTGCGAAAGTGTCGTACCGTGATAGGTTCCGTCGGGCGCGCGCAACGCCCAGCGCGTGCGCATGTCGGCGCCGGCACGGGCCAGCGTCGCGTCGAGATGCGCGGCGTTGAAGCCGACGTCGTCGGTGAAGCTGCCGGCACGCGGATCGTACAGCCACTGGCCGGTGTCTTCGAGATAGAAGACCTCGTGGCCGAGCCGGCGCAAGCCGCTCACATACGCCAAGTAGTCCCAGCCGACGCCGCCGAGCGGATAGGTGGCGATCAGCCCGGTGACGACGATCTTCATACCGAGCGCCGCCGCGCCGCCGGCCGCTCGTCGCCGGCGAACTGACGCGCGTACAGCTGGTAAAATGCGCCGCGGCGTTGCAGCAGGTCCTCGAACGTGCCGCCCTCGACGATCGTGCCGTCCTGCAGCACGAGGATCTGGGTGGCGCGCCGCACCGTGCTCAAGCGGTGCGCGATGACGAACGTCGTGCGGCCGTGCATCACCTGCTCGATCGCAGCGATGATCGCCGCTTCGGTGCCGGTATCGACCGATGACGTCGGCTCGTCGAGGATCAAAATCGGCGCGTCACGCAACAGCGCGCGGGCGATGGTGATGCGCTGGCGCTCGCCCTCGGACAGCGTGGCGCCTTGTTCGCCGATGACCGTCTCGTACCCGTTGGGCAAGCGCTCGATGAAGTCGTGTGCCTGCGCCATCTGCGCGGCGCGCTGAATCTCATCGTAGCTGGCGGTGGGACGCCCGTAGGCGATGTTGTCGCGGATGCTCAGCGGAAAGACCATCGGCGGCTGCAGCACCATGCTGATCTGGCTGCGCAACGCAGCGAGCTTCAGCTGGCGCACGTCGATGCCGTCGATCAAGACCTGCCCGTTCGCGGCGTCGTAGAAGCGCGCGATCAGACTCACCAACGTGCTCTTACCGGCGCCCGTCGGTCCGACGATCGCGACGACGTCGCCCGGTTGCGCGTCGATGCTGACGGCGTGCAACGTCTCACGCTCCGGCGAGTATCGGAAGGACACGTCGACGAACTGCACGTGGCCGCGCGGTGGGGTGCGGAACGCCTGCGTGCCGTCCGGAACGCTCTGCTCCGTGCTCAAAATCTCGGTGACGCGTTGCATCCCTGCCTTGGCGCCCTGCACCGTGCCGTACGTTTGGATGAGCGCGTTGATCGGCGCGTACAAGGACGCGAGGTAACTGATGAAGACGACCATGTCGCCAACAGTAAGGATATTACGCCAGACGTGCTGCGCGCCGACCCAGAGGACCGCCGCGGTGCCGAGCGCGAGCACGAGATTGGTGCCGGCGCCGAACGCCGTCTGCAGGGTGTACAGGCTCAAGCTGCTGCGCAAGCTGGCGGTGCTCGACGCCACGAAAGCGTGGTGCTCTTCCTCTTCCTTCGAAAAGGCCTGCACCACCTTGATGGCCGACATGCCACGCTGCACAGCTTGATAGACGGCGCTCTCACTTTCGCGCGCCTGCATGGCGACGGCGACGATGCGCCGGTTCAGCAGGACGATCGCGGCGATCAGGAACGGGCAGACCGTGAGCGCCACCAGGGTCAGGAACCAGTCCAAGCGCACCATGACCGCGAACATGCCGATCAGCAGCATCACGGCCGACAGCACCGGGAAGATGCCGTTCATGGCCAGCGTCTGAATTGCGTAGGTGTCCGCAGTCACCCGATAGATGAGGTCGCCGACGGCGGCGCGCGAGTGGAACGACAGCGACAGCCGCTGGAGATGCTGATAAAGCCGACTGCGCAAATCGTTGACCATGCCTTGCCCGATAGAGATGGTGGTGAAGTTGTTGAGCACGCTGACTGCGCCGAGCGCGGCGTAGACGGCGATCAAACCGGCGGTGGCCACCGCCAGCAGCGCCACGGGGCTCAGCCCCGCGAGCAAGGGCCAGGGCGGTGTGGCGCGGGGCAGGACGTAGTCGATGACGATTTTGAGCGGCCACGGCTTGAGGATCTCCAGGAAGCTGACCAGCACCACCTGGGCGACCGCGAACACAAAGGCGCGGCGATACGGACGCAGGTAGCGCAGGACTTGCAGAACGAGGCTCATGCGGGCCCGGTTTCGCCGGCCAGCGACGGCGCCGTCACTTGGCGGTGCCGTTCACCGGCGTCAGCTGGATCTGCTTTCCGACGACTTCCAGGACGTGGTACATGATGCGTCCCAGGCGGAAGTTGTCGACCGCCACGACCAGGAGGTTGAGCGAGCCGAGCAGCACCGCGACTTCCTGGATTTCCTTCAGCTCCGCGAACCACGCGATCGCGGTGACGGCGGCAAAGCCGACCAGCGCGGCGCGTGACAACCACGACTCGCGCACGCGGCAGCGGGTGCGGAAGACGCGCTTGCCGCCGCCGTGATGCTCCACGGCGACCTTCAGATCCGCCTTGGACCAGATGCCGCGGTAGACGGTGACGTCGCAGTCGTTCCATCCCTGGTCGATGGCGATCAGGTATTTGCGCGGGACGAGGAACTCCATGAGCGCGTGCAGCAAGTTTTCCTTTTCGAGGGCGTTGTCGGACCAGTACGACAAGAAGAACTGGCGCTGCAGCCACTGCACGCGCGGCGGTTGCGAGATCTCCTCGAATTGGATGCGCGCCACGTTGGTCATGCCCTGGATGCGATAGAGGTAGCGCTGCAGGCTGCGCACCAAGGGGCCGAGATAGATCAGCGCGGTGATCAGCAGGCGGCTGGCGACGCCGTCGTAGCGCGGGTCGACTTTGGCGCGCCAGGCGCGGCCACCCGCGAAGATCACGGCGGTCAGCAGCGGCAGGCCGGCCAGCAACGGGTGGCGGCCGGCGATGACTGCGCCGATGAGCATGACCAGGCCGAGGATGTTCCACTCCAACGTGAACGGCAGATAGGACAGCAGCGACGACGGCGGCTCGTACAGCGTCTGAAACAGCCCGCGCCCGAAGACGCCGTGGTAGATCACCGGCCGCCGCGAGAACAGCGACATGCTCAGGTCGCCGTAGATGCGGCCGATCCACTGCGACTGGCCGAGCATGTTGAAGCGGAACGGATGCTTGAAATAGAGCTGCGCCTCGGCCTTGCCGTAGCCCATCTGCTGCTTCAGGTAGGCGTTGATCGTGTTGCGACGGAAGTGCCAGACCATGGCGGCGGGACTGAAGCCGATGGGATGCCCGTTGTTCTGCAGCCGCCAGCAGACGTCGACGTCGTCGCCGGCGGCGCGGTAGATCGGATCGAAACCGCCGATCTCGTCGAGCGCCGTCTTGAGGAAGGCCATGTTGCAGCCGGGAATGTGCTCGGCTACCTCGTCGTCGAGCAGCACGTGCGTCGGCCCGCCCGGCGACGCGGCGACGCACGCGGGAATGCGTGCATCTTCGGGCGGTGGCAGGTTCGGCCCGCCGACGGCGACGAAGCCGCCGTGCACGAACTTGTACGCCAGGTACGTCAGCCAGTCCGGATCGACGACGCAGTCCGAGTCGGTGAACGCGACGATCTCGCCGCTGGCGTGTGCGATGCCGACGTTGCGCGCCACGCTCAGCCCCTTGTTCTCCTGCGAGAAGATCCGCACCTCCGGATAGCGCTGCGAGATCTCGAGCGTGCGGTCCGTCGAGCCGTCGTTGACGACGATGACCTGGTAGCTCGGATAGCGCAGCGTGCGCAGCGAGGCGAGGCACGCGTCCATGGTGCGCTCGGCGTTGTAGGCGCAGATTACCACCGAGATGCGCGGCGCGTGATCGAGCGGCGGCGGCAGCTGTCCCCCGTACAGCTTCTGCACGGCGTGGTACGCCGGCTTCTTGTGGCGCTCACGATCCACCAGCCCGAAGGCCCAGTCCTCGACTTGGAAGCCGCCGGTGAACCAGTCGTCCGTCCACGAAAAGACGACGGTGCCGGCGACGCCCGACTCGAACGCCGCGCGCACTTGCCACGACAGGATCTGCGCTTGCTCGGCGGCGCCTTCGCGCATCGAGTCGATGCCGAACTCGGTGAGCACCAGCGGCTTGTCTTTGGCGAGATTCTGCAGGCGCGACAGGTAGCGGCGGAAGTCGCGCTCGCGGTGCAGATAGACGTTGAACGAGATGAAGTCGAGGAAGTCGAGATCGAGATACTCGGTCGGCGGAAAGTTGGCGTAGCTCACCAGCACATCCGGCGCCGCGCGCTTCACCAGATCGTAGAGCTCGCGCATGAAGGCGCGGACGCGCTCGGGCTGATGCCAGCGGACGATGTCGGACGGAATCTCGTTGCCGATCAAGAACGCGAACACCGCCGGATGCCGCTTGCAGGCATCGACGCCGGTGGCGATCTGGGCGCGGATCTCTTCGACCACCGCCGGCTCGTCGAGAAAGCACACGTGCTCGGTCCACGGTAACCCGACGAGCACACCCAGGTCGTACTCCTCGGCGAGATCGAGCAGCCATTCCGGCGGCGGGGTGAAAGTCCGAAAGCAGTTGACGCCGAGGTCGTGCATCAACGCGAAGTCGCGCCGCACCATGTCGCGCTCGGGAAATTGGGCGCCGTGCGACGCTTGTGCGAAGGGGCCGTACGACACCCCGCGCAGGAACAGCTTCTCGTCGCCGCGAAACAGAAATTTGCCGCGGGCGCAGGGACGGTCCCCGCGCGCCTCGGTGTCCGCTCGTCGTTCAACCAATGCCGCCGCTGTCCCGCGTGCCATCGCTCTCCGCTCACTGCGCGCACCGCTGCCGGCGCGTGCAAGGCCGCACACGCCGCCGATGCTCGATTCAATTGCCTGGGGCTAGCCTCCGAGGACGACCGGATGTCGCATGGGCCGAATCATGGGTCGGTACCGTATCTAGCACCCCCCCTCCCGAAAGCAAACACAGGGCTCGCATTGGGACCGCCATGCTCAAGGTAGCGAGCCGATTGACAATTCGTGCTATACTTTTGCATCCCACCGTGCAGCCGCAAGGAGGCGATTGACGATGGAAGACGACATCATCCTCGAGGAAGAAGCGATTGCTGACGAGCGGGCGGCGGAGGCGGCGCGGTTGGGGGCGGCGATCCTGCGTCAACCCATCCGCGCGCTGGCCACGCTGCGCCCGGCGATCTCCGTGCCGCCGGCAGTCAGCGTGCGCGCGGCCATCGACCGCATGAACCAAGGCAGCACCGGCTGCGTGCTGGTGGAGGTCAACGGCCGGCTCACCGGGATCTTCACCGAACGCGACGTGCTGACGAAGATCGTCGGGACCACGATCGACCTCGATCGCACCACCGTCGAGACGGTGATGACCCGCAACCCGGAGTCACTCAGCCCGGACGACCGCGTGTCCTATGCGCTCAACAAGATGAGCGTCGGCGGCTTTCGGCACATTCCACTCGTCGATGACGACGGCCATCCCGTCGGCGTCGTGTCGATGCGCAACGTCGTCGACTACATCGTCGACCTGTTCGGCACCGATGTGCTCAACCTGCCGCCGTCGCCGCAGCACGGCGCACGGTCGCGCGAGGGTGCCTGACGCTTACTGCAGGTCTTGGACACTGCCGTCCGACGCACGGATCCGTTTGATCGTCCGTGTCGCGGGTACCGTCCACGGCTGATCGGTCGGGGTGGCCAGGACGACCAGCGCGTCGTCGTCCACCCACGCTACCTCGCTGAGGTCGGCGTTCGGGAGGTTGATGTTCCGAACCGTTTGATCGCTCAGGCTCATGATGTAGAGCTGGCGCCGATTGGTCGGGTAGTCGAGGGCGGGCGCGGCGGTGAACGCCAGCTGTCGGCCGGCGGGCGATACCGCGAGGTCGCCGATCGCCGCCGCGGCGCTGGCCACGATCCTCGCCGGCCCGGCGTCGAGCGGCACGTCCCAGATCTGCCAGTCCCAGCTGCCTCCCGCACTGACGAGCAGCCGCGTGCCCTCGGCCGACCAACGGTACGCGATCCGATCACGAGCCCAGTCATGGTCCCAGCCATGGTCCCAGCCATGGTCCCATGATGCGACGAACCGATCGTTGCCGCCGTCGCGATCCACCACCCGTACATCGAGGTGACTATCGTCGGCAGCGCTGTACGCCACGCGCGCCCCATCCGGTGAGGGGAGCGGCTGGTCCAGGAACGCGCCGCGCCGCCGCGTGACGACGGACGGCCTGCCGCCATCACCGCCGTAGCGCACGATGCAGTCCCGCTTGGCGGCGTAAATCGAACCGTCCGCCGCGGGCGCGGGAGACGTGCCGTCGCCGATCGTGCGTCGCGTGCCGTCGGCCGCAAGGCTCACGATGAGCGGCGGCGCCGCCGGCGTTTCGGCATAGCTCACGATGACGTGCGAGCCGTCGGCAGACCACATCGGTGGCGCCAGCACGCCGCGCGTCAGCTCCCACGTGTGTTGCGTCCGGCCGTTCGCATCGACGGTCACGATGCTGGCGCGCCCCCACGGATACGCGGCGCCGTAGGTCACCGCGAGCGCGCCGCGCGCGGACGCCGTCACGTGGATCGGATCGTTGCGGCGCGGGTAGCGGTTGTTCTCCCGCAGGCCGTCGGCCCACGCGAGCTGCGGATCGAGCACCATGTAGTCCGTGTCGGCATCCATCGGGATGCGGTCACCGACGTGCACGGTGCTGCGCGCCGCATCGCCGCCGCTTTTCTTGTAGCTCCACAAGTCGAGATCGCCGGCGATGCTCGCGCTCCCGAGATTGCTGATGGTGACCGCGCCCTGATTGGTGCCGTCGATCGACAGATCGGCCGGATGATCCGAGCGCACCCAATCATCGAAGTACCGGTCGAGCTTCTGCCCGCTGACTTCTTGCAGCACGCCCTGCAGATCGCGATCGGTGGCGGCTTGAAACCGATAGCGCGACAGGAATTGTCGCAGCCCGCGGAAGTAGACGTCATCGCCCAACACGCGGCGGAGCATCGCGGCAACGTACGCGCCCTTGCGATAAATCGTGTCACGCGCCGCCGCATCGCCGAGCGCGTTGTCGAGCACGGACATGGAGCCGACCACGCCCGGCTGCGCCGGGTCGAACAGCTCGCCGCCCAGCCTGCGCGTCAACGCTTCCGGGCCGTACTCGGCTTCGGTCGCCACCAGGCTGGACAGCTCGGCGAATCCTTCGGCGATCCACTCGCTGCCGCTGCCGGGCGCCAGCCATTGCGCGCCGACGGTGTCGCCCCACCAGTCATGGCCGATCTCGTGCGCGATTGCGCCGAAGCCGTAGTCGCCGGCGCGGAACGAGCGCAGCGGCAGGCCCATCGTTCCCGCACCGTCGTTGAAGCCGCGCCGGAGGTCACGGCGCACGAACAGCGTCAGCTGGGTGAAGCCGGAGGCTCCGTAGCGTGCGCTGAGCGTGTGATCGGCGTCGCGCATGAGCGTGAGGATGCGACCGGCATCCAGCTGCACGTCGGGCGGCAGGTAGACGCGATACGTGATACCGTCGGCGTCCAGCGCGGTGAGGTCGTAGGCTCCTGCGATCAGCGCCAGCGCGGCGACGGGGCGCGAGCTGCTCCAGTGGGCTTGCTGCTCGGTGCCGCGCGGCGCAGACGTCAGCGGCGAACCGTTTTGCACCAACGTCATGCCGTTGGGCAACGTCACGGTGACGTCGGCGGTGAAGAATCCCTGGACGTCGGTCGGATACCAGAAGCTATCGACGTTCAGCAGCACGCTCTGCGGGCGCACGGCGCCGGAGGCGATGCCGAAACGCGCCGTGTCGGGCGTGCCGCCGTATTCAAAGGTGAGCTGCACGCGCTCGTCCTTGGCGACCGGTGTCCCCAGATCGACTACCGTTAGAAACCACAGTTGATATGCGGCGGCCGGTCGCGGTGCTCCGCCTGTGCCGACCTGGACGCTGCACAAATGCAAGCCGTCGTTGAGCAGGAAGTAGAAGCGTTGCCGGCCATCCTCCAGGCTGCGCACGGTCAGCGTGGCGGTGCCGGCCAATTGGCCGGCGTCCGGCCGGACGCGCACGTCGAGCGTCACGTGCTCCGTGCGCTGCCCGGTCATCAGCATCCCGACCTTGGCGGCCATCATCCGCAGCAGCGGCACGCTGGTCCCGGAAACTGCCAGATATGCGCCGCAGCTCAAGGCCACCAGGCACACGAGCACGCCGGCCGCGAGCACCGACACCACGCGCTGGCAAAAGCGCAATACGCCGCGGACCGACATGCGTTCGGGCGCGACCATAAAGAAATGCACGGCGGTCTGTCAACGTGTGTCGGTGGATGTTGGCCAACCAGACAGATGCCTCGCGCATTGCCCTCCGCGCTCGCGGTGTGGATTCAAAGCGTGTCCGCGGACAGTACGCGTTGGATGAAGGCGGCGGGTGCGCCGCTTGAGAAGGCGTCCGGGCCGAGGCGGCACTCCAGCACGCGCAGGCCTTGGACGGTTGCCAGCCACAGGCGCTGCACGGTCGCCGGTTGCGCGTCGGTGTGGTGTGGGTCGACGGTAAACACCTCGGAAATACGCTCCGCCGCGGCGGCGGCAAACAGTACCTGCGGCAGACGCGCCGTCGCCTCGTGCGCTGTGAGCGGCTGCAGGTCGATGCCCACGACATCCGGGTCGATACGCGGCAGCACGAGCACGTGCGCGCGCGCCCGCTCCGTCATGGGCACAGCAAGCACGTGGCACAATTGCACGGGAGAGAGGCTGGCAGAGCGATCGCGGTGATCGCCGGCGCGCCGCGCGGCTTGCCGGTGGACCTCTGCCAACGTCAGACGAAAGTGGAAGCCGGCTTCGCAGAGACGCGCGCCGAGCTCCGGAAACAGCTCCAGTGTTCCCTGACGGATGGAGACGATCGTCGGCATGCCGCGCAGGACGGGATTGCCGCCGTCCAGGTCCATGACGACGCGATCGTTCGAGAGGAAATGAACGCCCGGCGCGTGCAAGCAATGGATGAGCAGGCTCGTCTTCCCGGCGTGCTTCGGGCCGGCGATGAGGATGCCGCGGTCGCCGACGGCCACGGCGGCGGCATGCAGGACCAGACTCCTGTGCGTCCAGGCGGCGCTCATCGCCAGCTCACGAACCGCGCGCATCAGCGCCAGGCGGAGCGCGGTGTTGCCGGGCGGGCTGACGACGTGCGCGTGAGGACCGGACGCCCCTCCGACGTACAGCACGCCGTGCTCATCGTCTGCACACACGCGATCGCCGGATGCGAGCGACCACCGCGGCATACGGGCCGCACCTTTGTCGAGGACGAAACAGACGGTGGTGGGGAGAGTCCCCGCCGGCCGTGTGGCCTGGAGGGCACGATAGCGTTGGTCGTCGACGATCAGATGCACCCCGCAGTCGACCGCCGAGCCGTCGTCGACCGTGAACGCCGGCGCCAGAAACTCTTCCAACCATCCCAGCGTGGCGGCGTCGGGGGAGGTCACGTGGATACCGAGCCCTCCGAATGCGAAGCGCCTCGCGTGTGTCATGTGCGGCGGCTCAGACGTCAAACGCAGCCGCCTCCAAGGAGGCGCCGCTCTGCAACGCCCGCAACAATTCGCGCAACCGTTTCACCGACACCTCGGCCCCCGCGGTCCACTGCCGGAGTCGAAACGCGGCACCGCCGACGGTGGCGGTGATTGCCCAATACGGGAAATGCGCGAAGAAGCTGTCCGGCGGGCGGTGGTGCGCGTAGCCTGCAAAGAACGCTTCACGTTCGGCGCGCTGCAGCGGCCAGCGGTACCACGTTCGCCCGAGATCGTGGTCGTGTGCGTCGATCCGGAGAGTCTCGTTGTCGACCGACCAGACGGTGCCGCTCGCGTCGAGGACCAGATTCGCAGCGCAAAAATCGCCGTGCTCTATCCCGATGGAGAAGTGAACGGGCTTGTGTGCGGCGGCGTAGTCCAGCGCGCACTGTGCTTCGTCGGGACCGAGACGTTGAGCCTCGACGAGGCGGGCGAGATCTTCCCGCAACTTCGCATCGCGGGCGAGCACGCGGTTCGCCGGACGCGTCCGATCCTCCGCCGGCAGGGGCACGCGGTGCACGCGTGCGAGCAAGGCGCCGCAGGCGCGCAGTTGGTCGCGCGTGATGCTTGCCGCGGTCAACGGCTGCCCCTCGATCCATTCGGACAGCAACGCCCGCTCGGCGCGTGCGACGAAGCGCGGCAGCTCCGGCACATCGAGAAGGCCCCGGAGGTGCTCGACGCGCGCCGCGCCTTCAGCGTCGGGAAGAATCTGCGCCTTCAGCACGCGGCCGTTGGTGCACACCAGGCGAAAGGTGGTGGGGCGGGTGCGGCGCGCGTCGGACACCGGTTGCACTTCGGCGCACACCAGGCGGGCGGCTTCCAACACCGCCGCCAGCTCGGCGGGGCACGTCGGCCTCCCGCGTTCGTGCTGCGCAAGGCGGCGATCGGCTGACTGGTCCGAACGGTCGCTCATCACCAGGCCAGCGAATCACCTCGAGTCGTCGTGTGCAAGCGCAGGCAAGCCGAGGCAAGATGCGTGAGCGCGACTTCGTGCAGCGCGACGAAGACGGCACAGGCACAACGGAGGTCGCGCGAGCGCCCAGCGCTCCGGGGTGTCGCGAGTTGCGTGGTGGGCGCCCGCTCACCGCACGCTTAGTAAATCCACTTGCCCTTGTCGTACCGGAAGATCTCGGTGACGTCGGTGACTTCGACGGCACGCGGCGGGCTGTGCTCGGCCTCCGCAATGTTGCCGCCGTGCTTCTCGTAGCGGATCTCGCGGTAGGTGATCTTGCCCACCGGCACCGCCGCCGTGCCGCTCTTCACGATGCACGTATGCTCGTGCGTGTAGTAGCCGGTGTAGTCGCCTGTGACGCCAGCGCCGTCGGTCTGCCACTGGATGTGGGTCACGTTGTTCTGCTCGCGCGCTTCCAGCTTCTGCATCCAGTCCTGACAGAAGCTCTGGAACGCGCTCGTCGGATCCTCCGCGTGCGCCGCGGCGCCGAACAGCACCACCACGCACACTGTCACAAAACCCTTCATCGCGTCCTTCGCAACCTCCTCACGGTTGGACTAACAACTCGACGCGGCGGTTTTGCGCCCGCCCTTCGTCGCTGTCATTGCCGGCGACCGGCTGGGTTTTGCCCTTGCCGCGAATGCTCATCCGGCGGCTCGGCACACCGAGCTTCACGAGGTAGTCGCGCACCGCGGTGGCGCGGCGCATGGAGAGGTGCTGGTTGTAGGCGGCGGTCCCTTTGCCGTCGGTGTGTCCTTCGACGACAACGTCCAGTTCCGGATTTTCCTTCAAGGTGTCCGCGGCTGCGCGCAAGATCGGCACCGAATCGGAGCGGATAGTACTCTTGTCGAAATCAAAATGCACGCCCCGCAGCACGATTTTTTTCTTCGTTGCGGGCATTGGAGGGGACGGCGGCGGAGGCGGCGGAGCTTGCGCAACACGCGCCGGCGGCGGCGGTGCGCACGGCGGCATGGAATACGTGAGACCGGCGATAAAACGGTACGGCTCCAGGAAGCCGCTCAAGCCGAAGTCGATGCCACCTTGCACGGCAAAGCCCGTATCCGTGCCGAGGCGCACACCGGCGAACGCAAACTCGGCGTTGCGCGCGCCGCGCACCTCTTCGACCGTGCCGGTGTTGCCGCGAAACTCACCCAGCGCGTCGACCCACGAGCCGTACTCTTTGAGCAGTGGGATTTTGAGGCCGGCGCCAAACTCGAACGGATCTTGGAAGGTCGCGTTGGGTCCGATGAAGCGGCGCTGGAACTGCAGGCTTTGGTTCTGCACGGAGAAGCTCGCCGGCTTCTCGATGAACAGCCCGCCGGCGTTCAGGGTGGCGGTGACGTCGCCGTTGCGCGTGTGCCATAAGACCTTGTCCAGGATGCCCATCGCTTCGTAGGTCTCGCGGCTGCCAAAGGTGGTGTTGCGGTCAAGGACCGCCGGGAAGCTGTCGCGGCCGGTGCCGATCACGGCGGCACCCAGCAGCGCTAGGCTCATCGGCGCGCCGTCCGCTTCGTTCAGCAGGCGGTACTTCAGGTTGAGCCGCAAGCCGCCGATGTCGTCGGTATGCCGGTGCCCGGCCACGCCGCGTTCGAACTGGACGAACGGCAGCTGCGTCGAGAGCTCGAGGTTGGGTAACAAGCCCACGCCGAGTACGAACTCGGTGCGATACAATTCGATGTCGTGGAGCTCGGGTTGCTCGTTGTCGGCTTCGCCGTTTTCGTAGGCGCCGATCGAGAAGTGCCTGGGCGCCAACACTTCCGTGGTCGGGATCGTGACCAAGCCGCTTTCGCCGGTTTCCGTCGGCATCGCGCACGCGCCTGAGCGCCAACCCGCGATCAGCAGTAACGCCACGGCTGTAATCGCTATCCTCCGCATGGCTCCTCCCTCTCTGTTCCGCCGGAATCGGCGGGCACACTGTGCCGCTTACGGTGGAGCCGAATCTAGTTGGCACGGCCGGGCGGAGTCAAGTCATGCAAAGTGGAACGGCAGAAAGTGGAACGGCAGAAGGTCACGCACGCGGAGTTGGCGCAGCGTTCCGGGCTACCGCGCAGCGCGGTCACCGGATTCTCTCCGGCAGTCTAAGCTGCCTGTAGACACGGCTGCGGTAGAAGCGGATACTCTGCATCCTCATCACATGACACGTCCTTGGCGCGCTCACGGGACACGACGGTCTTGGTTCAACCACTGAGCGAGCCCCACAGGTCGACAAGCGCCAACAGCGCCAGACGGAGAGGAGTCATCGTATGATGGATGCACACGCGGCCCCTTGGTCATCGTCGAGTGCGGCTGCTCGCGCGCTCACGCTCATATACGGCGTCGCGACGTACGCGTTCTTCTTCGGTACGTTCCTGTATCTGATCGGGTTCGTCGGCAACTGGGTGGTCCCGAAGTCGATCGACAGCGGCATCCCAGCCGGCTCGATTGCCGGTGCGATCATGACGAACGTGCTCCTGCTCGGCCTGTTCGCCGTCCAGCACACGATCATGGCACGTCCGGGGTTCAAGGAGTGGTGGACGCGCTACGTGCCCCGGCACGTGGAGCGAAGCACATACGTGCTGCTCGCCACTGCGATCCTCGCACTCATGGCGTGGCAGTGGCGCCCGCTGCCCACCGTCGTCTGGCGAGTCGACCAGCCTATGATAACTGCCCTCCTGAGCGGCCTCTCGCTCGCCGGCTGGGGCATCGTCCTCGTCGCGACCTGCTTGATCGACCACTTCGAGTTGTTCGGCTTGCGGCAGACCGTGTTGTACGCGATGCAGCGGAAGGTCGAAGGGCCGGAGTTCAAGGAGCGACTGTTCTACCGGTGGGTCCGCCACCCGCTCATGCTGGGATTTCTGATCGCCTTCTGGGCGACACCTGTCATGACCCAGGGACATCTGCTGTTCGCCGTCGTGACGACCGCGTACGTCCTCGTCGCTATCCAGATCGAAGAGCGCACGCTCATCTACCTGCACGGAGATCGTTACCGGGACTACCAGCGTCGCGTATCGATGCTCCTACCCTTCGGCGGGGGGCGGAAGAGCGTAACCAGGTGACCAAACCCGTCCAGAGCTGCCGTGCTGGTATGAAGTCGCAATCCATCCCACAGCGCCGTCGATGCAGGAGCGTTCCCAGCGCCGGGTGATGGGCGCTGGTGCGGATCTCGATGGAAGTCCGCCGCCCGTCTCACACTCCGACCGCACCTGTCTTGCGTCTGATCGGGCACCGTGAAAGATTTCCTGCAACGGAGGATTCTCATGGCGAACACATACAAGAGCGGGTGTGCGTGCGGTGCGGTGCAGCTCGAGATCAGCGGCGACCCGGCGGTGCAGGTGTACTGCCACTGTCACTCTTGCCGTAGTTGGCTCGGCGCACCGATCCACGCGGCGAGTCTGTGGCCGGCATCGAACGTGAAGGTGGTGAAAGGCGCCGACAAGCTCGGGATGTACAAGAGGACCGAGAACAGCCACCGCCAGTTCTGCACGAGCTGTGGCGCACCGGTGCTCGTCGGACACCCGAGCTTTGGAATGACCGATGTGCCGGCCGGCTCGATCGTCGGCTTCACCTATCAGCCGACGCTGCACGTGCACTACGGCGAGAAGGTGATGGCCATGCGCGACGGGCTGCCGAAGTTCAAGGACTTCCCCAAGGAGTTCGGCGGCTCGGGCGACACCGTTCCGGAATAACAAGTCCGGTCGTCGAGTGGCACTGTACGTATTCTCCTCAGCCAATTCCGACAAGACGGAGTCATTCCATTGGGATTTCGATGCAAACCCGGCGGGGCTCGCGGGGGTTGCAGATTTGTTCGGGAGGCGAATTGTAGTGGGCGGCAGTTTTTTGAAACACCTTGACCTATAAGGAGACACACCATGATGATCGCACGTTGGCACATTGACGCTCGCTTCGGTCATAAGCAGACCGTAATCGATTCTATGAAGACATGGTCTCGGGACATTGCGAGCCAGATCGGTTGGACCAAAGATAAGCTTCGCATCGCATCAGGTTCGATCGGCGCCCTCGAATCCACCGTCGAAATGGATGTGCTGGTTCAGGATCTAAGTGAGCTCCACGCGTCGTGGAACAAGCTCGGCTCGATACCTGCCCACAAGGAATGGAGCAAGCAAATCGAGCCCTACATCGTCTCCGGTACGCCGCGGTGGGAGGTTTTCCGGATCGTGGAATGACGCACAAGGTGACGATCGATCGGCTGTTGCGCCTGGTCGATATCGTCGGCCTGGAAGCCGAGATCAAGGTCCGTCGCGCCGCGTGAGTGATTCAGTCGCAGCGTCGGGAAGGTGGCAGGTGCCGTTCGTGCCGGCACTTCGAGCTCCTCGGCGTTGCCCTATGCCGGTGAGCCGCGGCGGGCAAGCCGACGCTCCGAAGCGAGACGCATCCCCAAGCCCGCCGTCGGCTCGACCGGCTTGTCCGGCGTACGACGCCTACCCGAGGGTTGCCGCCAAGAATGGGAACTGTGGAAAACAGGTGGACTTTATCCTGTCATATATCGCCTGATTACCGGAGTCGTGCGTAGCCAAGCAAAGGTAGTAGTTCTGGCCGGCGTGCTTCCCGAAGACAATCCATTCTCCGGTCAGCCGTCCAGCGTCTTCACGTTCTTCGATCTGCTCAACCGTTTAGTCTGTGAGCAAGCTGATTCGCGATCTGCTCTGTGATGACTACGGGCGGGTTCGCGCCGAGAGTCTTCTTGACAACGGCCTCGATCCTCCCACCGGCCAGCTGGTTGAGCATGTTCTGGGCGACGAACCGAGCACAGAAGTAGTGCTTGTGCCAGAGGCCGCGCAGGGGTTCGTGCAGGAATTGAGATGCCGGCTTGGTCCCAACGCCACACCTGCCCTGCTCCAGTGCCCTGATCTCCTGCACAATGCCCCATGATTCTACTCCGAGAAAGCGCTCGTGGAGCAGCAAATCCAACACGAAGACACAGCTGCAACGATCCTTCGCAACGCGGTTCAATCCGATCCCGTCAGCGTAACGAATCAGGTCTCCGTCCGTGATGATCTCAGTCTTGTCGCCAATGTGCAGAGTGGCCTCGCACCTCATGTCGGTCCACCGGTTCACGCCCACCTACAATTGGACTCCCCGAAAACAATCCGCAAGCCCCGCGGGTTCTCGCGGCATAGCGTCCCTCCGACCAGAGGTGTGCATAGTTCACAATGTACTCGCGCGCTTGTGCGCTACTGCTTATCTCGCTTCTCGGCCTGGTACGCCGCGCATTCCCGCGGGCTAGCGCGCCGCGTGTGGGGCGGCATACAGGACTCCACGGTCCGAGATCACCGCCACCTACGCAGATGCGATCGGCTGCGGCTCAGCTTGCCAGCTGCGCACCCACAACACCTTCACCGGCTCGGGCGGCAGAAGAGACAGGAGTTGCCAGAGGCGATGAGGCGGTCCCCGGGGCGACGAGACGCGGTCGCTAGGACCGGCGGCCAGCATCATTCTCCGATCTCGACCACAAGCGATCGTTGGACGATTCGCGCTGATCCGCTAGGATGCCAGCGTGGGGTCCGGTGAAACACAACACACGCAAGGACGAGGAGCCAGCGCGGATGCGCAGCCGACGGCAGCCGATCTGCTGAACCGCGATCCGGTGCTCGCGGAGATTGTGCGCCGGCTTCGAGCGGCCTATCGCCCGCAGCGCATCTACCTGTTCGGCTCTAAAGCACGCGGCGATGCTGGGCCGGACAGCGACTATGACCTGCTCGTCGTTGTGCCAGACGATGCCCCCCCGCAGCAGCGGACCAGCCGCTTGGCCTACGAAGTCCTTTGGGGCACCGGCGCAGCGGCGGACGTGCTCGTCTGCACGCGCGGCCGCTTTGATAGCCGCGTGCATCTGAAGGCCTCGCTGCCAGCGACCGTCGAACGGGAGGGGAAGCTCCTCCATGCGGCTTGATCCTGAGCGAGTTCGCGAAACTCGCGCGTGGTTTGGACCTAATCGGGATTTTGCCTTCAACGCGACGCGTTGACCGCAAAGGAACATCCTGACAATTGCGCCGAGCGCGCCTACAGCTAACGGCGATCCATCTGCCGAGGCGGTCGCACCGACCACGGCCCCGCTACCGCAGGAGCTCCACCACCGTCTGCTTGTACCTCCGGTCGCCGACCGTGGAGAGATGATCGCGGCCGGGAACGATCACCAGCTGCGCGCCGGGGATGAGATCAACCACGCCGCGCGGATCGCCGACCAGCGTATCGTTCTCGCCGGCCACCACGAGCACCGGCACGCGGATGCGGGCGAGATCCGTCGCGTTGACGACGTAGCGCAGCCCGCGCATGCACGCGGCCAGCGCGTGCAGATCGTTGCGCCCTTGCTCCGCGAAGGCGCGGAACGCCCGGCCCGCCGGGTGGGTGATCCTGGCCGCATCCTTGGCTTCGAGCGTGCGCGCGATCGGTTCGACGCCAACACGCTCGCCCATCATCTCGACGCCGACGCCGCCGAGCACGGCGCTGGCGAAGCGCTCCGCGTGATGCGCCAACAGCGCCGTCGTCAGCCGGCCGCCCATCGAGTAACCCATCACGTCGGCGCAACCGATCCCGAGATAGTCCATCAACCGCACCACGTCGCCGGTCATCGCCGCGACGTCATACGCCGCCGGATCGTGAGGCTTGTCGCTCTCGCCATGCCCGCGGCAATCCAACGCGACGACGCGGCGCCCGGCCGCGACGAGCGTCTCGTACCAGCTCGTCTCCTTCCAATTGCGGACACGACTCGACGCGAACCCGTGTATGAGAACGATCGGCTGCCCGTCACCAATCGCGTCGTAGGCGATCGCCACGCCGTTCGAATCGAATGTCGGCATGCCGCGGTCTACTTCTGCGGCGGCTCAGCGGCCTGTTTGTTCTCGAACAACGGCAGGTATTCCCCGTAACCGGCTTCCTTCAGCTTCTCCACCGGGATAAAGCGCAACGCGGCCGAGTTCATACAATACCGCAAGCCGGTCGGTTGCGGCCCATCGTCGAAGACGTGGCCCAGGTGCGAGTCGGCATGCGTGGAGCGCACCTCGTTGCGCGGCAGGAAGAGCTTCCAATCGGACTTGGTATGGATGTTCGCCGGGTCGAGCGGCTTCGTGAAGCTCGGCCATCCCGTGCCGGAGTCGAACTTGTCGAGCGAGCTGAACAGCGGCTCGCCGGAGACCACGTCGACGTAGATGCCGGCCTGGTGATTGTCCCAGTAATCGTTGTGAAACGGCGGCTCGGTCGCCTCCTCCTGCGTCACTTTGTATTGCAGCGGGCTGAGAGATTGTCGCAGCGCTGCCCCGTCTGCCTTGTGGAAGGCCGAAGCGTCCCATGCCCGCACAACCCGCGCACCGAGAATAAGTGCTGCAACCGCAGTCGTCAGGAGCACGCCGGCAATGAACCAATGATGCAGGACCTGTGTCGACATCGTCATTTCTCCTCCGGGTCGCTGGAGACGGCGCCCTCGGGCATGACGCCCCACAGCTCTTTGAGACGCCGATCGCGGCCGCAGTTCCAGCGGTAGTATGTGTACCGTACCGGATTCTTGTCGTGATACATCTGGTGATACTCCTCCGCCGAATAGAACTCAGTGACCGGGACGATCTGCGTCACGATCGGGCTCGGAAAGCGTTTCGACTCGTCGAGCCGCTTCTTCGACTCCTCCGCCAGCCGCCGTTGGGTCTCATCGTGATAGAATATCGTGCTACGATACTGGTCTCCGTGGTCGCAGAACTGCCCGTCTGCGGTGAGCGGATCGACGTTGTGCCAGAAGACGTCGAGCAGCTTCTCGTAGCTGATTTTCTTGGGGTCGTAGACGATCTGCACCGATTCTTCGTGTCCGGTGCCGCCGGCGGAGACCTCTTCGTATGTTGGATTTTTTGTGTGGCCCCCGGTGTAACCCACCGTGGTCGATACGACGCCGTCGAGCTTCTCGAACGGCGGCTGCATGCACCAGAAGCAGCCACCGGCGAATGTCGCGACCGCCGGCGCAGGAGGTGTAGCGCCCTCGTCTGCGTTCGCCCACGGCGCCTGCAGCAACGCGATCGCCAGGACGCCCACGCACAGCATCAGTTTCGTTGAACGGTCCGTCATGCCACGCATCGATCTCATCTCTCTGCCATCCTAAACCGCGGAGCGAGCGGCCAAGTTCCCTTACTTCGATGCCCTCCGATTCAACTGATTTCGCACCGCGATGCAACCCGTTCGACGACTGTGGGTGCGAGCGCTCTATCGCATCAGGCGCAGGTACCCATGTTTGACGGCGACAGGCCGAAAGCCGAGTGCCGCGTACATCTGCTTGGGTGTATCGGTGGCGTCGGCGACGATCACCACCGGTCCGGCGCCGCGCTCTCGGCACACGGCGACGCATTGGTGAATCAGGGTGGTCGCCAGTTCCCGATGCCGATAATCCGGATGCACGAACAGATCCTCCACCTGCCCGACGCCATCCAATCCCTCCCACGCCGCGCAGAAACCGCGCGGCTGACCGTCGCCGTACGCCAGCCAGTACTGCATCGGCGGCGACTTCATCCGGTGCATGGACGCCAGCGCCGTACCGACCGCAGCGTCGCCCGACATCCCGAGCCGCGCGGCCAGCTCTTCCCAGTCCAGCTGCTTCAGCACTGCATAGGCGGCCCAGCCGCGCTCGTCCGTGATCGGCTGCAGCTCCTGCGCCGCCGGCGCGACGCGCAGCGCGCCGTCGAGCAGCATGACGATGAAGTCCGCCCGGTCGTAGCCGTCCAGCGCCAGCCGTGCTGCGAACGCCGGCGGCGTCGTGCAGTCGAGATCGAAGCGCCGGTGCTCGTACCCGGCGAACTCGCGCTCGACGCGCGCCAGCAGACGCTCGGTCTGCTCCGGCGTCGCCGCCGACACGCCGGTAACGTGATTGGCGTCGTAAATACTCGGCAGGGCGCGGTTGCGCACGAATACCCCGCCGTCCGCTTCGAAGACTTCCTGGCCGAGCCCGAGCATCGCCCGGTTCACCGCCAACGCGCGCCGGATCAGATCACTCATCGCGACGCCGCTGCCAGCGCCGCGCTTTCGGCTGCGGTGAGCGGTCGCACGTTCACTGGAATCGCGCTCTGCCGCGGGATCCCCGAGATGGGCTCGAAGTCGCGCTCGGTGCTGACGAGGCGGTTCGTGCTGCTGAGATCGGAGCCGGCGAGACCGCCGCGCGCGTGCGCCATCGAGATGACGCCGGAACACACGTCGTGCGTCGCTGCGGCGATCGCGTAGATGGACGCGTGCGCCGACTCGATGCGGACGAGGTCGCCGGAGCACACGCCGGCGCGCTGCAGGTCGTCGGGATGCATGAACGCCGGGCTGTACGCGAAGCGGCGCTGCAGCCCCGGCAGATGATCGCCCGTCGAGTTGTACACTTCCAGCATTCGCCGGCTGATCAGGCGATGGGTGAAGCGCGCGTCGCCAGCGTAACCGCCGGCGTCCGCGAAGCGCTCGGCGCGAATCTCACGCAGCTGTTCGATCACCGACCGCGGCGGCACGTGCAGGCGCGCCGCCGCGCGGTCGGACCGCGCCGGCTGCACACGAACCGGCTTCTCCAGCTCGAAGACGTGCCCGCCGGGATACTGGCGCACCTCGTCGAGCGGCACGGACGCACCCGCGTGGGTGAAGTCGAGGTACTCGTCGGCGGTCGGTTTCCGATCGATGTCGAGTTGGCGGCCGTCGTCGACCACCAGCGGCGTGCGCATGCGGTGCGCCAGGCCCCAAAAAAATTCCCACTCCTCGATCACATCGAAATCGGGATGCACCAGCGCCGGTGTGTACTGCGCGAACGGCACGTCGAGCTGCGCCTCGGCGGTGCGTGACGTGCCGGGCTTCTCCAAAGAGAGCTTACAGCCGAACACGTAGTGCGCGAGCTGTGCGGTCGCGGTCATTTTCACGTCGAGCACGACGCACAGCTCCAGCGCTTGCAATGCGGCAACGACCTTGCGCTGATCGGGAAACGCCATCACCGGATTGCCGCCGACGCAGACCAGCGCCGTGATCTGATGCTCGCCGGGCGTGAGCACTTCGTCGGCGAAGACGTTGATCGGCATCTCGACGCCGAACTGCCCGAGACCGCGGAAGCGCGAGCGCGGGCCCTTGCCCCAGATCTCCTGCGGCGGGACCACCTCGGCGTAGAACGAACGCGGCGGTCGCAGCACGCCGGGGTTGCGGATGAGATCGCCGGCGCGATTGAAGCGGCCACACAGACTGTTGAGCGTAACCACGAGGTGCTGCGTCACGTCCGGGCGCGGCGCCATGTTGACCCCCGTGCAGGTCATCGCACTGCCGCGGCGGCCCGTCGCGAACATGTCGGCCGCGTCGGTCATCAGCGCGGCGGGCACCCCGGCGCGCGCCGCGACATACTCCGGCCCGAAATCAGCGACCGCGGTGCGCAGCTCTTCCACCCCCTCAACGTGTGCCTCGACGAAGGTGCGGTCGTGGAGATTCTCTTCCAGGATCACGCGCACCATGCCGGCGAGCAGCGTTGGGTCCTCGCCTGGCCGCACTTGCAGATGGATGTCCGCGCTGCGCGCCAGCTCGGTGCGGCGCGGGTCGATGACGATGATCTTCATGCCGCGCCGCTTGGCGTCGCGCAGGTGTTTGAAAGCGTTGGCATACGGCGGGCCGCCGTCGCGCGAGAACGCCGACACGCCGGGGTTGTTGCCGACGAACAGCATGACGTCGGCATCGACGAAGCGATTGACGCCGGCGTCCCACGCACCGTGACGTCCCCACGCCGTCTGCTGCGACGGCTGGTCGATGGTGTTCGGCGTGAAATACCAATGCGAGCCGATGCCTTTGATCCACGCGATGATCAGCGGCTTGGCGGCGCTGAACAGACCGTGCGTCCCCGAGTAGACGGCGACCGCCGTCGGCCCGTCGCGCGCGATGATTTCCTGCAGCCGCGCCGCGACCTCGTCCATCGCCTGCGCGCTGGGAATCGCGCCGAAGGTTCCGTCCGGCTGCCGCTTGGATGCGTCACGCAACCGCTCGGGGTGCGTGTGCTGCGCCAGCAGCTCGCGTCCCTTGACGCACAGATAGCCTTGCGAGACGACGTGGTCTTTGTCGCCGCGCACGGCGAGCACGCGGTTGTCGTCAACGTCCACCTCGATGCCACAGACGGCGTGGCAGAAGCGACAGAAGCTCTTGTGAGTCTGCACGAGGCCCTCTGCCCTTTTCCTACCACATTACAAATTCACCCGGAACGGGGAGTTACTTCGCGCGTGCCGCGTTGCCGATCCGAAAGGCGCGGCGGGCGGTGTTTTCCCACTGGGTCATCGGCAGGCTGGCTTGCATGGCACGCACCTGCTTGAGCAGCTCGAGCTTGTCGGCGCGGTCGCTCGACCACTCTTTGGCGAAGGCACCGGAACGGATCTCTTCGAGCGACTCGCGCATTTTCTGCCGCAGGGACGACTCGAGATCGGCATAGCGTGCGCTGCGGGTGATGGTTCCGTATTGGCTGGTATGCGAATGCAGCTCGTGCTGCTTGAGCATGCCCAGCTCGCGGATCTTCAGAAAGCTGTATGCGAGCTCGCCCGACAGATAGAGCTCCATCAGCACCGCTTCGGGCGGATAGCCCGCCTCGACGAGCGTGTCGATCGCGGTCATCATCACGCGTCCGAACGCCGGCCCGAAGGCCTGCTCAGTGAACAGGTCGAGCGTCGCCTCGTCGAGCAGGCTCATCTCCAGGCAGCCGGCGCGCGTCGAGCCCAGCGCCTTGGCGAGCGCCAGCATACGCTGCTTGGCTCTGCCGGTGGCATCCTGATGGACACCGACGAAGCTGGGGAAACCTTCTCCCGACAGGTAGGAGTCGCGCACGCCGGCGCCGATCATGCGCGGTGCGATCATGACCACGTCGATGGACGGCGGCGGGACGATCAAGTTGAAGGCGATGTTGTAGCCGTGCGCGAAGTTGAGGAGCTTCCCGGGCGTCAAATGCGGCGCGACGTCGCGGCGGTAGATGTCCGGCATGATCTCGTCCGGCACGAGCAGGAACAGCGCGTCGGCACGCACGCCGGCGGCGGCCATCGGCAACACCTCGAAGCCGTCGGCGCGCGCCGTGTCGGCGTACGCGTCGTCGATGTTCCCGACGACCACCGTGAGTCCCGCGTCACGCAGGTTGCGGGCCTGCGCGCTGCCTTGGTTTCCGTATCCCAAGATGGCAATCGTTTCGCCGCGCATCGCCTCGAGGTCGGCGTCCTCGTCGTGATAGATGACCGCCATGGCCGTCCCCTTTCCGTCGCAACCAACTGAATGCCGGATCTACTATCACAAAGCGGGCTTGATCCGCATACATCGAGCTGACTCAGGCGTCGGAGAACCCGGTTGCGTAACCCGGCGCCGCTGAGCCAATATTGGCAGCCGGGAGGAACGACGATGCAGACCGCGCCATTTGGACGCACGGGCCATGCGGGCACGCGTGTCATCTTCGGCGCCGCGGCGCTCGGCGCCATGCGGCAGGAGAAGGCCGATCAGATCCTCGACGTCTTGCTCGAATACGGCATCAACCACATCGACACCGCGGCCTCGTACGGCGACTCCGAGCTGCGCGTCGGGCCGTGGATGCAGCGCTATCGCGATCGGTTCTTCCTCGCCACCAAAACCGGGGACCGCACGTACGCCGGCGCCCGCGACAGCGTACACCGATCGCTCGATCGCCTGCGCGTCGACCGCGTCGACCTCATTCAACTGCACAACCTGGTCGACGAACGCGAGTGGGAAACCGCGCTCGGTCCGGGCGGCGCGCTCGAAGCGCTGGTCGAGGCGCGCACGCAGGGATTGGTGCGATTCATCGGCGTCACCGGTCACGGCACGCGCGTCGCCGCGATGCATCGCCGCAGCCTCGAGCGCTTCCCGTTCGATTCGGTGCTGCTGCCTTACAGCTTCATGATGATGCAGATGCCGGAGTACGCCGCCGACTTCGAAGCGCTGCTGTCCGTGTGTCAGGCGCGGGGCGTCGCCGTGCAGACGATCAAGGCGGTGGCGCGGCGCCGCTGGGAAGACGACACGCAGCGGCGTTTCAGCTGGTACGAGCCGCTGCGCGAGCCCGACGCCATCCGCCGCGCCGTGCACTTCACGCTCAGTCGGCCCGGGCTATTTCTGAATTCGTCGAGCGACGCCACGATCTTGCGCCACATCCTGGATGCCGTCAAAGAAATCGGCGCGGCGCCGTCGAGCGTGGAGCTCGAGGCCGACGTCACCCGCTTCGCCATGCAGCCGCTTTTCGTGCGCGGCGTATCAGATTCGATATGAAGCGCTGGAGGAATCCGAGCGGCTGAGCGTGACGCAGTCGCCGCTGCGCGAACGTCGGATCACTCTCAGACGGCCCGCAACGGACACCGAAGAGGGCCGCGGGCTTACTGCCGGTTCTCGGGGCCTGAACGTGGCTTGATACACGAATCGACCTTGTGGCATGTACCGTCACGGGAAGGAGCATGTATGACGCGAGGGAGGCTACTGTCGGCAAGCACATTGACGTCTCTCGTCATCTTGGTTGCGATCGGAGCTGGCAGCTCTGGGTGTGCGGACGCCAGCGCGCAGTCGACGTCGGTAACATTCCGCTTGGATTGGACGCCCGGTGCCGAGCATTCATTTCTCTATGCGGCGGTTGAGAAAGGATACTTTCGAGAGCAAGGCCTCGACGTCGCTATTCAGGCCGGCGACGGATCGACAACGTCAGCAAAACTCGTCGGCACCGGAACAATCGACTACGCGCTCTGTAGCGGTGACACAGCCCTTACGGCGGCTTCTGCAGGCGTACCCATCCGCGCGCTCGCGGTTTTGTACAGCCGGGCGCCGACCGTGATCTATTCGCGCAAGGACCGGAATATCACGCACCCCAAAGACCTTGAGGGGCACAAGTACGGCGCGAACATGAAGAGCACGACGTACCAGCAATTCCTGGCATTCTGCCGGCTGACAGGAGTGGACCTTTCCAAGGTCGAAGTGTTAGCTACCGGAGGAGTAGCGCAGGATATCCTAACGAACGCCGTGGATGCCTCTGGTGCCTACACCTACCTCCAACCCGTGCAGTGCGAGTTGGAGGGTGTTCAAGTCAATGAGATGCTCCTCTCTGACTTTGGGCTGAATTCATACAGCATGTCCATCATTGGCAATCGAAATACGTTGAGGCCCGACGTGACGCGGCGGCTCCTGAAGGCCGCCTTGCGAGCCTTCCAGGAAATGATCAACGACCCATCCTCAGCACTGCAGGCATTTCTGAAGGCCAACCCTACCGCTAACAAGGAGTTCGAAGCACGGAAACTGGCTAAGCTGGTTTCATTCCTGAAGGAGAATTTGAAGACGCAAGGTCATGTTGGGTGGCATTCTCTCCAGGGGTGGAAACAAACGCAGGAGTTCCTCCTCTCGCA
>Ga0209415_10004078_pt1 | contig 26901 bp, 24 predicted proteins | sample PeaSoiSIISIP2007_FD_187696 | JGI IMG/M metagenome (GOLD analysis project Ga0209415, IMG submission 187696) | Peat soil microbial communities from Weissenstadt, Germany - SII-SIP-2007 (SPAdes) (version 2) | ecosystem: Environmental > Terrestrial > Soil > Wetlands > Peat | place: Germany... | reverse complement strand
GACAAAGCTCTCGCCGGACGCATGCTCGGCATCAGCCGCGCTACTCTCTACCGCAAACTCAAGCGCTACAACATCAGCGGAAGCGCAGGTTCCGGACCTTCGAGCCACACGTTGCAGTAGACGCAAAAAAAGCACCCTGAGAAACTCAGGGTGCCTGAAGCGATCACCTAGTTTTTCAGCTCAGCTCTATTCGCCGGAAGGCTTTTGCTCCTTCTTCTGCCGTTCTTCTTCCTGCTTTTTCTCCTCAGGCGTCAGCGGCTTTTTCTGTGGCGGCTTTTGCGGGGCCGACGCAGGTTTCGCAGCTGCCGGAGGAGGCGTCGCGGGCTTGGCCGCTGCAGGGGGAGGTGTGTGCTGTTCCGGACGCTCGGCCGGCGGCGGAGTTTGCGGGCGTGCGGCCGGTGGAGGTGGAGTCCGGTTCGGCGGAGGCTGAGTGGCTTCCGGCTTGGCTGGTTCCGGACGGTTGCTGGGCTGCGCTGGCTCGGGACGACCATTCGGCTGATTCATTGCCGGGCGCTCGCTCGGTTGTGCCGGCGCGGGCTGACTCGGCTGCGCGGACGGACGACTCGGTTGAGCCGGAGCGGCCGCGGCGGGCCGTTCGGCCGGACTTGGCGGAGTGGCCGGCCGATTCATGGGCTGATTCGTCGGCGTTGCAGGCTGGCTGGGTCGTGCGGCAGTCGGCAGGTTGGCCGGATGTCCCACATTCGGCGTCGCCGGTTTCCCGGGAGGCGCCTGCTTCACCATCGGCCGCGCCGCCGCAGAGGCGGCCGGACGCAGCGTCTGCACTTCGCTTCTCGCCAGGGGCTGTCCCGGATGCGCTGCCAGCGCCTGCTGCTGTTTCGCAAAAGGCACCGGTGGGGGCGGAGGTGTTTTCTTGGCGACGACCTGCCGGTTTGCTACTGCCGCCGGAGGCGCAGCCACACGACCCGCGGTCGCAGCCTTCGAACCAAGAACGCTTTCTCTGGTCGGAGCCACCGCAACTCGCGCACTCATCGGCGCCGCCGCGATATCGCGCGCACTCACTGCAACTGCTACCTTCGACACGGGCTGCGCGCTCACGAACGCGTGCTGCGGCACCACCATCACCGCACCCTGGACGTTCCTGTTGGCGTAGGTAATGTTCGTAACGTTGGTTGTGTTATTGACGATGGTCGTGCGGTAGATATTTGTAACCGTGACATTAGTGACGGTCGTACTGCTGATGTTGACCCGGGTCACGTACGCCTCGCTGACGTGATACGACGGCACATACACTTCCCGCGGGCCCAACGCGAACCAGCCCACGTTGCCGCCCCAGCCACCGGGTCCGCCGCCAATGAAGACCACCAGCGCCGGGGCATACACCGCCTGCACCGTCACCGGACCAGCCACCCAGCCCCACCGCCCGCCAACACTCACCCAGCGTCCGTAGTGAAACGGCGCGTAGCCCCACGACGAGTCATCTACCCACGTCCATCCCCAGGGAGAAATCCACGCCCAATGGCCTTCGTGATACGGCGCCCAGCCGACAGCAACCTGATTGGGGAACCATACATGGCCGTAGTTCGAATCGTCGCGCCAGTCGCCATTGTCATCGAGATCGTCATAGCCGACTACATCGTGCGACAGATACTGCGCCGATCGGGAAAAATCGTAGCGGTGGTCGCGTCCCTCGGCCCAGGTATCGAATTCGTCGGGATCGTAAATCGGCTCCACATCGGCGTACAGCGAGTCGGTTCCGCTGAATGTGCCTCTCTGCCCGCCCCGCAGCGTAAAGGTTTGGCCATTGCCCGTAGCTTCGCCTTCGCCGGCGCGGACACTGATGACCGTATAGTTTCCATCGGCACTCGCTTCCACGCGATAGTGCCCGGGCTGGAAGACCGTAAACGCCTGGTTGGGAGTATCGACTTCAAAGTCATCGTCGTCACTCAGCCGGCGCACCGTAATGTTGATCGCGCCGGAGGTGAGTTGGATCTGAACCGTTTGATCATCGAGGTTCAGGAAAGAGAAGCCGGTATTGGCCGCCAATCGAATCACCGCCGAGCCCAGTTGCACTTCGGCGCGCGAATCCTGATCCGTCCAGAGCTGGTCGCCCGTGCTCATGGGACGGTTGGGCACCGCTCCTACCCAGTCCGTTTCGCCGGCTGGCAGAAACGAAACCGAACCCTGCAAATAGCCGAGGCGCGCGACCCGGCCGGGCGGGTCGTCTTGATCTTGAGCTGCGGACCGTGTCGGTAAAGCGATGGTGGCGAGCGCGATCGCAAGCACAGCGCTCCACCAGCCTAACTTCAGAGTTGTTTTCATAGAATCTCTCCCAAGCATTCGTCGCGAAACCGTCGATTACCAACGAAGGTTCGCGGAACTCCGTCAACATTTTTATGGATGGATGGTCGCCGCAAACAGGATTCCCGGAGCGTGCCTGACAGCGACCAGAGGACGAGCGCGCGCGAACAGGCGAATGCGCTCGACCGACACGCCCAGTCGAAGAAAAGCATAACAGGTCAGTGGTACGGAAGGATGATTCGCCCTGTGGATTTCTGTCCGCCCGCATCAACCCTGCCAGCGGTGAGAATTCGTCTCACCCTGAGACGCCGGTCTCGCCGCGACCCTCCGATTCGCCTCCGCTCCACTTCTAACCTGCTGAAAACTCTAGCTCTCCAGTGCTAATCCTTCCGTTCCGCACTGTGGTCTCGGTCGTGCATCTCTTTCTGCCGTAAACCGCGTGTTTCGGCTCCCCAATGCTCTTCCTAACCGGGAAGAGGGGGGCCAACCGCATTTACGGCAAGTTTCGCCTGGCATAAATGCAGGGAAAGGTTCGGGATCGTTTGGCGCAACAAGGCATAGCTCCATCGCGGACGGCGCAACCCAGCACGGTCGCCGAACTGGCGCGTTTTTTCCCCGAGGCCACGCCGGTTCGCATTCCGGTTCAGTTTACCCGCCGCCGAAACGCCAGTAATGAGAAGCAGCCGGGCGCTGCGGCCGTCGAGGAAAGCACGGTCATCGAATTCGGTACCTCGCGCGAAGTTCTATTTGCTTGCACCACGCCGCTGGAGTTCGCCGACGTTTTGCGGTTGCGCAACTCCGACGGCTCGCTCGATACGGAAGCTTCGGTGGTGGCTGTGCAATACCACCCCGGCACAACCATCGTGGCCGCCCGCTTTCTCAGCTCAGTTCCTAACTGGATCGTGAAACCATGACTTCATCGCAACCTTCGTCATCGCAGCCATCAGCGCCAGCTTCAGATCTCGCGGCCGTATGGTCAAGCGCGCGCCGCCTTCATCCCATTTACGCCGAAATGGCCCGGGAGTTTGTCATCGACGTACCCGGCTGCGCCGATCTCGACGCCCATGTGGACACGCCGGGGCGCGAGTCCGTCGAGCAGGCCCAGCGCTGGTTGAACGAGATGGACGAGAGAATCCAGGTTCACCAGTTGCGCCAGTTTCTCCAAACCAGTTCGCTGGTGGATCCCGACGGTCTCATCGCCTTGTTGACGCACTTCCTGGCCAAGACCCCTCGAAGCGATTCCGTGCGCGACAAGATTGATTTCCTGATGGTTCAGTATTTCAGCCAGAGCGCGCCCAGCGAACTCGACGACAACAATGCCGACGTCGCCTATGTGGCCCAGGCTCTGGAACCAGTTCTTGGCAAAGTGGAACTCAAAACTCCCGTGTGGTTGAACGCTCTGGACCGGGTCCTCGATTCTGCTCGCCGCTGCCGCTCGCTCGACGAGTTGCTGCACGGCGGCGTGCTCGAGCAGGGACGCAAGGCCAAGGCTCAGGCCGGTGATCTGTTCTACTTGCCCATCGCGCTGGTCGCGTTTACCCGTTTCGGATATCTGATGCGACGTGCCTTCTTCCGCCTGATGCTCGCCGATCTCAACAACATTCTCGACGGCCTCAGCGAGCTGGAAGAAAAAGGCGTGGAGACGATCGACTGCCGGCGCGCGCAATTCTCCGCGCAGGAACCGATTATTCGCCTGCGCATGATCTGCCAGTCATGGAAAGTCATGTTCCAGGCCGAGTATTCCTCCGGCCAACCGCTGCGCATGCTGGTGGACCTGCGTGCCTCCGTCGACGGCGCCCTGGGCCGTGGTTCGGCTGCAAAAGACACGGCCGCCAAAGGCGCTGGAGCGGCTGCCGCACCCGCGCCGCGAGCCGCCGCGGCCGCTGCGGCTGCTGGCGGTGCTCGAACTGCAATGCCGGCCGCACCAGCGACCCCCAAGGCAGCTGCCCCAAGGCTGGCCACAGCTGCGACGGTCGCATCAAAGACGCCCGTGCCAAAAACACCCGTACCCAAGGCAACTGCACCCCAGACATCTGCGAAGCCCAAAGCCAAGTTCGCCGTGGCGAATGCGGACGTTCCTGAATTCGAAATCTCCACTGCACCACAGGAGTGGAATCCGGACACGGACTCGCAGCCGGGCAAAAAGAAATAAGCACCAAGAGGAAAATTGCAAGTGGATCAACCGACCGTACTGGTTATCTCCGACGACGTGGAGTTCTCGCGAAGCATCACTGCGCGTTGGCAAATGGAGCGCCACGTGCCAACCTTCACGCTGCTGAGCGGGGACCTCTGGCCACGTTCCATTGATAACTTCGCGGTGGCAATCGTCGGTCCGCTGCGCCGCGAGGTGCTTTCGGTGGTCCTGGAACCCCTGCACTCGACCCAGCAGCCCTTGTTTTGCGTCTGTCAGGACGCTGCTACCGCGCAACTGGTGCGCGAGCGTTGGCCGCGCACCTCGGTGCTGCGCTGTGACGATAACTGGCTGAACGTCTTAATTCCGGCGGCAGGCGAAGCCGTGCTCCGCGCCGGCGCCGAAGCTCGCGCCCGCGCTTCCGAAGAGGCTTGCGCCACTCTCGAACGCCAGGCCATGCTCGGCCGCTACATGCTCGAGATGCGTCACGGCCTGAACAACGCGCTCACTTCGCTTCTGGGCAATTCCGATCTGCTGCTGATCGAACCCGGCAGCCTTTCAGCCCAGGCCCGGGCGCAGATTGAAACCATTCGCAACATGACGCTGCGCATCCACGAGGTGCTGCAACGTTTTTCGTCGATTGAAAAGGAAATGACCGTAGTGGCTCAGCAGGTGGAACGCGATTCCGGCAAGTATCGCGTCGCCACCGCTGCGGGCGACTGAAACAGAGCTACTGCAACAAGATGAAAAAGGATTTGATCCTCCCCCGGCAATACGCTCACTTGATCTCGCCCGGCACGCGTGCAAAGTGTTTCGTTGCGCCTTGGGGAAAGACTCTATGCATAAGTTAATCGCGACCAGCACCATCTTGGAACACGAGCTCTCGGAGTTGCGCCTGCTGGTCGAGCGCCAAACCGGAGTCGTTCTTGATTGTCCCAACAGCGCCCTGGCCGCGCACGTCGCCGATTGCATTGAGGCCCAGGGCTTGGGATCATCCACCGCGCTTCTGGAACGTCTTCGCAGCTCCGACCAGGATCCTTCCAGCTTGCCATCGCTGCTCGATGGGCTGGTCAATGCCAATACCGGTTTCTTCCGTCATCCGGGAGCGCTCAACGCTTTGACGCGGCAGGTGGTGCCGCAGCTTTGCGCCCGCAAGTCGGCCGACGGACCGAGTCCGCTCCGCATCTGGAGCGCAGGCTGCTCCACGGGAGAAGAAACATATTCCATCGCCATAGCCGTCTGCGACGCGTTGAGCCGCAACGGCACGAGTTCTGGAAACAACGGAAACGGGTCGAACAATGGAAGCGGCAACGGCAACGGAAAGTCCGTCTCCGCGCGCAGCGGAGGCATCGCCGACAACGGGTCAACCACTTCCGGTTTCGCGAAGATCAGCACCGGATTGTCGATTCATATCGTGGGCAGCGACTTGCTGCCGCACAACATCGAGGTTGCGGATCGCGGCGTGTATCCGCAGTCTGCTCTGGATGGCCTGCCGCCGGCCACCATCCGCAACTATTTTTCCAAGATCAGTTCACCCATCATTTCACCGAATGGGGCGAACGAAGCTCAGGACGAAACCGAGGGCGACGGCTTAAGCCAAATCCAAAACCAGATAAGGAACGGCGCTGCCACCCGATCGCAGAATGTTCCAGCCAACGCCGCCCACCTGCTGGTGAAGCCGCGCCTGCGCAGCCTGGTCACTTTCAATTGCATGAACCTGGCCCGCCCCGGCTACATCGGCCGTTTCGACTGCATCTTCTGCATGGACGTGCTGCCGCACTTCTCCCGCGCCCAGCGCATCGCCCTACTCGAGCGTCTGCATCTCTACCTCGAACCCGGCGGATACCTTTTCCTGAGCCAAACCGAAAAGCTCTGCGCCCCCAACCTGAACTTTCGCTCCGAAACCTTCGACGGCTACACGTTTCACCGCAAGCCGCTAGCGGCCAGTGCGGCCTACGGAAGATAAATTCGACAAATTGGCTATCGTGCCGATAGTCGATATATGAAGATTGTGTCGGCCTCGACAGCGAAACAACGCTTTGGCGCTGTGCTCAAGGCCGCTATGCGCGAGCCAGTGTTCATTCGCAGACAAAATCGAGATGTGTCCGTGATTATCTCGCTCGATAAATACAAACGGATGCTCGGCATCGGCGACACCGAATGGGAGAGATTTGTCGATCGTACGGACGACGATCGGCCACGCTAAGAATTAGATTGAGATTCTCTATCAAAGATTTCTGGTCTACGCGAACAAGAACTCCTTCGTTCGCAACTCCTTAATCGTGTCCCGCAACTTCGCAGCCTTCTCAAACTCAAACCGCTTTGCTGCTTCGCGCATATCGCTCTCGAGGTTGGCAATGTATCCATCCAGGTCTTCCTGCGACTTGAACTCCGGCATGCCCTCAGCCTCGCCGCCGGTCAGGTCGGTGTAGTCGGCGGCAACGATTCCGGCGAGCGTCATGTCCAGGGGACGCACAATCGATTCCGGCGTGATCCCATTCTCTTCGTTGTATGCGGTCTGAATCGTCCGTCGCCGCGAGGTTTCATCCATCGCTCGTTTCATCGAATCCGTCATGCGGTCGGCATAGAGAATCGCGCGCCCGTGCAGGTGCCGGGCGCACCGGCCAATCGTCTGGATCAACGATCCCCACGACCGCAGGAAGCCTTCCTTATCCGCATCGAGAATCGCCACCAGTGAAACTTCCGGCAAATCCAGGCCTTCGCGCAGAAGATTGATACCGATCAATACATCAAACTCGCCCTTGCGCAGATCGCGCAAAATCTTCACCCGTTCCAGCGTCTCGATCTCCGAATGCATGTAGCGGCATTTCACGCCCACTTCGGCGTAATACTCAGCCAGGTCTTCGGACATGCGCTTGGTCAGCGTGGTCACCAGGACGCGCTCGCCCTTTTCCACGCGAGCGCGAATCTCGTGCAGCAGGTCGTCAATTTGCCCTTTCACCGGCCGCACCTCGACCTCCGGATCGATCAACCCCGTCGGCCGGATAATCTGCTCCACCACCACACCGGCGGACTTGGTCAGCTCATACGGTCCCGGCGTCGCCGAAACATAAACCAGCTGGTTCGTGCGATGCTCGAATTCCTCAAACGTGAGCGGACGATTATCCAGCGCCGACGGCATGCGGAAGCCATACTCCACCAGCGTTTCCTTGCGCGAACGGTCCCCGGCATACATGCCACGCAACTGTGGCACGGTCTGGTGCGACTCATCGATGAACATCAGGAAATCACGCGGAAAATAATCCAGCAGCGTCGGCGGAGGCTCGCCCGGCATCCGTCCCGTAAAATGCCGCGAATAATTCTCAATGCCGTGGCAGTAACCCATGACCTTGATCATTTCCAGATCGAACTTCACCCGCTGGTGAATGCGCTGCGACTCGACGATGCGCCCTTGCTTCTCCAGTTCCACTTCCCACCACGCCAGCTCTTTCTTGATCGACTCCACGGCCGACGCCCGGGTTTCATCTTTCATCACATAATGCGTCTTGGGATAAATCGGCAGCCGCATATACTTCTGCTTCACCGTGCTAAACAGCGGATCGATCTGCGCCAGCGACTCCACCTGATCTCCCCAAAGCTCGATGCGGTAAGCCATGTCGTCATAAGTAGGGAAGACCTCGATCACATCGCCGCGCACGCGAAACGTCCCGCGCTTGAACTCGCCATTGGTGCGTTCATAAAGAATGTCGACCAGCTTGCGCGTGATGTCCTCGCGCGTAATCTTCTGGCCTTTTTCCAGGAACAGCATCATGCCGTAGTAAGCCTCGGGCGATCCCAGGCCATAGATGCAGCTTACCGAAGCCACAATCAACGCGTCGCGCCGCTCGAACAAAGACTTGGTCGCGGAAAGTCGCAGTTTGTCGAGTTCATCATTGATGGTTGCTTCTTTTTCAATGAAGAGATCGGCAGCCGGAACGTAAGCCTCGGGCTGGTAGTAGTCGTAATAAGAAACGAAATATTCGACCGCGTTGTGGGGAAAGAAATTTTTGAACTCGTGATAGAGCTGCGCCGCCAGCGTCTTGTTATGAGCCATCACCAGCGCCGGACGGTTCACCGCCTCAATCACCTTGGCCATGGTGTAAGTTTTGCCCGAGCCGGTGACGCCCAGCAAAACCTGATGCTGCTCGCGGTCGTACACGCCGCGCAGCAGCGATTCAATCGCCCGGCCCTGATCCCCCTGCGGCTTGTAATCCGAAACGAGTTTGAAGTCCATGGAAAGCAGCTTCTAGCTGTTAGCCCTTCGCCCACCCCGTATTTGTCATTCCGAGCGAAGCAGGATTCTGCTGCCCTCGCCGCCATCCACACAGACGGCAATTTCGCTGATTGAGAATCTTTCTATTATAACTCCGGCCAAGAACAAAGATTCGGCGAACGAGGCGTCAGGACGAGACAACCCGCCGCCTACTTTTCCTTCACGTCCCCCACGCTCACAATCTTCGCCGTAGCGCGGAATTTCTTGTAATCGCGGTAGGTCTGCTCCAGATTCACATCGAAGTTCTTGAGCAGGGCCAAACGCACGTCAATCTTGGCCGTGACATGCAGCGGCAACCACACTTCGTCGTTCACCCGCGTCTGCTCCAGCATGAAGCGTGTACCCTTGTGAAACCGCGCCAGGAACAATCCCCAGGTAATCGTGTCCAGGCATTCCACGTCCATCTTGGCCAGTTGCAGATCGTTCTTGTCGATCCAGACGCGGCCGCGGAACTTCGACAGATACTTGGACTCCTTCAACTGCGGCATAAATCCCGGACGCGGCTCGCCCTCAATCACCCAGGCCTCGCGCCCGCCCAGCGATTCCGTCCCCACCAGCGTGAAGTTGTAAGCGTCGGCCACTTCGCGCACGAACTTGCGGTCTTCTTCCCGTTCTTTTTCTTCCTTTTCCTCCCGCTTCCTGCGATCGCCTTCTGATTCGTTCTTGCGCTTGTCGATGATCTTCTGAATCTTTTCTTCTTCCTTGGCCGCATCCTTCTTGTCGAGCGCTTTATCGTCCTTCTCGATCAGCCGCTGTACCTGCTCGCCGTAGAGTTCCATCACTTCATAAGTCTTCACCTCGGTAAACTTCACCTGCCCTTTGCCATCGAGCTTGCGCTCCTCCTCGCGTTCGATGTAGGTATAGTCGCGCAGCCGTTTGTCGTTTTCGAGATCCTTATCGGCGACGACGCGAAGCAACTTTTGCATTTGCTCCTGTGAAAGCTTGCCGCTGGCATCGGTCTTCAAATCAGGCAGGGAAGAGTCGCCAGGCGAAGTCCCCGAAGCAGGTGGGACGGATTGATCCTGCCCGAACGCAAGCAGGCCAGCAAACAGAATGAAGAACAGAGTAAGCGGAGTGAGACCCGGTCTTCTCATGAGGGGTATTACGTCCTTAGAAGGCAGGGAGTTCCCTCAGGATGCACGAAAAACAGCGCTCATTCATCGGCCGTTGTTCTGTACGCCTTCCCCAAACATTCCCCCTGAAACAGCCGTTCGTCTATGCGATGCAGGCCCTTGGCCATAGCCGGAGTGATCAGGGGGTAGTGCTTAATCTCGAACAGGTAATACACAATGAACCACACCGGCTTGTCGGTGGTCATCCAGTTCTGGCGATCGAAGCGCTTCAGGTTGACGGGGACTGAGTAACGCCGCAGTGTGCGCTCGCGCCGCAGGTTGAAATACCCGTTGAAATAAGTAATCGCCAACTCGCGCAGCGTGCGATGAATAGGCTCGCGCCAGCGGCATCCCGTGTAGTTCGATTTGGCGACGGCGCCCCAGCAACCGTTCTGGCGAAAAATGGCGATCACGTGATCGGTGTCATGCTCAGCCTCGAAGTCAAGCAGAAGCGGAGGATACCCGTTGGCGCGCAGCGCCGCCGCGGCGAAGATGGCGCCTTCGAGGCAGTGCGCCGTCTGTTCGGCCAGCACCCGCCGCGGCGACCACGCCGTATCCTCGAGGTGATACGGCACATCGTCGAGAAACTTCTGGATGCCGTACGGATCTTTCATGCTGCGCAGCTTGCGCAGTTCTGAGGCAGTGAACTCGTTCGTGGCATCGCTCATTGTCGGATGAGTTTACCTGAGACCGCACCGATTTTGCGTATCCCAGAGCTCAGAGCGCTCTGATCAGCGTGAGGGTGGAGCAGGCCTTCTAGGCCTGCGTCAGGGGCGCGCAGAATCGCCGGGCTTTAGCCCCTGAGGTATTTCGGCGGCAGAGTTTCAGCGGCTGCTAAGCGAATACCTCGGCCAGTTCAAGGGGCGTCTCCACCAGCACGTCCGGCGGACACTCTTCCAGCGTATGTGGAGCAAAGCCGTAACTCACCCCCACCGTCCACAGGCCGGCATTCCGTCCGGTTTCGACGTCGACGTGGGAGTCGCCAATGATCACGGTTTCCTCCGGGGGTACGCCGTTTTCTTCGAGCAACTTGCGCGCGCCTTCGGGATCGGGCTTCTTGCTGGCAAAGCTGTTTCCCCCATAGATCTGCTTGAAGAACGGCCCCAGCCCCAGCGCCTCGACGATGGCACGCGAGGGGCCGACGGGCTTGTTCGAGAGCACGGCCAACGTACGAGGGTTCCCATTGGATGTGCCTTGAGACGTCCGTTGAACTGCGGCGAGCGCCTCCCTCATCCCGGCGTACACGGTGGTGTGGTCGAGTTTGTGTTCGCGATAATAGGACAGAAAGAACTGCAGGCCCTGGCGCACGATTGCCTCGTCAACCGCCTCACCGCCGAGCGCGCGCTGAATCAGAATGGGCGCGCCGTCGCCCACATAGCTGGCAATGACGTCATCGGGCAATTCCGGGCGCCCGATGTGGCGCAGCGCCGCATTGACCGAGTGCACCAGATCGAGGCGCGAATCAATCAGCGTGCCGTCGAGATCGAAGATCACCAGCTTAATGGTGTGCGAGTCAAAGCTGCGGCGGGTGCTGATCATGCTCCTTTCAGGATAAACGATGGGAGCATCCCGCCGTCGACGCTCCGAATTCATCTTAACAACCGCCAACTCACCTCGGCATCAAGTGGGATGGTTCGTTGACATTAATCCATATTTCTAGTAATGTCGAAACATGCAAACGTTGTCACCTACCCCGTCCAGCGAACGCGTCGCCAAATACGCCGACATGTTTTCGGCTATAGGCACCGAACCGCGCCTGCGCATCATGCAGCTTTTACTCTCAGCGCATCCGGAGGGGCTGGTGGTCGGCGACATTCAAGGTGAGTTGGAGATTCCGAACTCCACCCTGTCGCACCATCTCGAAAAACTGAAGACCGAGGGTCTGGTGGAAGTGGAGCGTGAGGGGACGTTCCTGCGCTACACGGCTGCCACCGGCGCCCTGCAGGAGTTGCTGCAATTCCTCTATGCCGAGTGCTGTACACGGAATAAAGCACTCAAACCTGAACAGATCGTTCGAATCTGCAAATAGGAGAAAAGTATATGAGCACTACCGATACCGGAACCAATGCCACCGACATCAGGGAACTCGTCAAACAGAAATACGGCCAGGCTGCTCTGCGCGTGAAATCCGGAGGCAGTTCCTGCTGCGGCGCCACAGCCAGCACCGGCTGCGATCCGATCACTGCCAATCTCTACGACGCCACGCAGGCCGGGCAGATTCCAGAGGAGGCTTTGCTGGCCTCGTTCGGTTGCGGCAATCCCACCGCGCTGGCCAGGCTGAATCCCGGCGAGGTCGTGCTCGATCTAGGTTCTGGTGGCGGCATTGATGTGCTGCTCTCGGCGAAGCGGGTTGGCCCAACCGGCAAGGCCTATGGTCTTGACATGACCGATGAAATGCTGGCCCTGGCTAACGAAAATAAACGCCGGGCGGGTGTCGCCAACGTCGAGTTTCTCAAGGGCGAGATTGAAAACATTCCCCTCCCCGGCAATTCTGTCGACGTCATCATCTCCAATTGCGTCATCAACCTCTCGGCGGACAAAGATCGAGTGCTGCGGGAAGCTTTCCGGGTACTCAAGCCGGGCGGCCGTTTCGCTGTGTCGGATGTGGTCACGCGCGGAGATATGCTGCCCGAAATTCGCCAAAGCGTGCTGGCGTGGGTGGGTTGCGTCGCGGGTGCGCTCGAAGAAAATGATTACCGCAACAAGCTGGCCGGCGCGGGATTCGAGCAAATCGAAATTGAGCCCACCCGCATCTACCGCGCGGAAGACGCGCGGGAATTTCTTGCTGGGCAGGGAATCGATGCCGCCGCCATCGCTTCTCAGGTAGATGGAAAGTTCATGAGCGCGTTCATCCGGGCCATCAAGCCGAAGACCAAGGAAACTTGCTGTGGTCCGACGTGCTGCAACTGAGGCGAATCTTCGCTTGAACCTCGCATAAATGATAGCAATGCAGAAGCCCTACAACGTTTTGTTCTTGTGCACCGGCAACTCGGCGCGTTCGATCATGGCCGAGGCCGTCATGAATCACAAAGGCCAGCCTAATTTCACCGCGTACAGTGCGGGCAGCCATCCCTCGGGATCGGTTCGACCTGAGGCTTTGCGGCAACTGGAAGCGGCTCACCTGCCGATTGAGGGTTTTCGCAGCAAGAGCTGGGACGAATTTGCCAAGCCGGGTGCTCCGAAACTCGATTTCGTGTTCACGGTCTGCGATAACGCGGCCAACGAAGTCTGTCCAATATGGCCGGGCCAGCCGATGACGGCGCACTGGGGTGTGCCCGATCCAGCGTCAGTGCGGGGCTCAGAAGAGCAAGTGGAGAAAGCTTTCCGTGATGCTTTCTTCCTGCTGGATCGAAGAATCAGTCTGTTCCTGAGTCTGCCTCTCTCGACTTTGGATGGGCTTTCATTGAAAAGAGAAATCGATAACATCGGACGGAAATGACCTTCGATCTGCGCTCCCGTGCGGTTGCCGAATTTTTGGGGACTGCGTTTCTCCTGGCAGCGGTAGTCGGCTCCGGCATCATGGGCGAACGCCTGGCCGGGGGCAATGTCGCAATCGCGCTGCTGGCGAATACACTTGCCACGGGAGCAATCCTGGTGGTGCTGGTGCTGACCCTTGCTCCGATCTCGGGCGCACATCTCAATCCGGCGGTCACCTTGGCGATGAGTGTGACCGGAGATCTGCCCTGGCGCGAAGCTCCGGTTTACTTAGCCTCCCAGATTGTGGGGGCCTTCGCCGGCGTGGCCTCGGCTCACCTCATGTTCGGCCTGCCTTTGTTTTTCGCCTCAAATCACCCCCGCCATGGCGCTGCTCAACTATGGAGCGAGTTCGTAGCCACGTTCGGCCTGATCTTTGTAATCTGGGGCTGCTCGCGTTTCCGTCCATCCGCTACGGCATACGCGGTCGGAGCCTACATCACAGCGGCATACTGGTTCACGGCGTCTACATCGTTCGCGAATCCCGCGGTCACTCTGGCTCGTTCGGTCAGCGATACGTTCGCTGGGATTCGTCCCGCCGATGCACCCGGATTCATCACGGCGCAGGTTGTCGGCGCATTGGCGGCGACCCTCCTTTTCCGGTGGCTGGTTCCCGTCCGAGTCAGCCAGGCCGAACAGTAGGGCCGATAACCACAGTTTCCCAGGCCTGAACTTGCATGTTTTCCAATCCTCGATTCCGATTTACAATGCAACCTGCCGGGTAATATTCAGCACCGTATTCAAAAAACCGGCACATTCATAACGCTTCATCAGGAACCGGATGGCGACGACAAAAACCGACCCCAAGCTGTCTGTCGCGAGCGGTAAGAAGTCCCAAACCTATGAAGGACTTACGCGCGAGCAACTGATCGAAGCCTACCGCATCATGTACACCTCCCGGCGCATCGACGATCGGGAAATCCTGCTCAAACGGCAACAAAAAATCTTCTTCCAGATGTCAGGCGCGGGGCATGAGGCCATTGGCGTGGCCGCCGGGATGACGCTGAAGCCGGGCTACGACTGGTTCTATCCTTATTATCGCGACCGCGCGTTGTGTCTGGCGCTCGGCGCTAAACCCCTGGACATGTTTCTGCAGGCCGTGGGCGCAGCCGATGATCCCAGTTCCGGCGGACGCCAGATGCCTTCGCACTGGGGTTACAAGCGGCTGAACATCGTGACCCAATCGTCCCCTACGGGATCGCAGATTCTGCAGGCCGTGGGCTGCGCCGAAGGGGGACGCTATTTTGCGCAGCGCCCCAAGGCGGCGGAAATCCCGCCAAAGACCGCACTGGATTATCGCCAGTTCAAAGAGGTCACGTTCCAGGGTGACGAGATTTCCTACGTTTCTCTCGGCGACGGCACCACCAGCGAGGGCGAGTTCTGGGAGGCGATGAACGCCACGGCGCTCAGCAAGCTGCCCGTGATTTTTTGCGTGCAGGATAACGGCTACGCCATCTCCGTGCCGGTGGAGATACAGACCGCGGGAGGCAGCATTTCACGGCTGGTCTCAGGCTTCCCGAATTTCCATTTTGAAGAAGTCGACGGCACCGATCCAGTGGCGAGTTCGGCCGCGTTTCAGCGCGCCGTGAAATATTGCCGCGAAGGTCACGGGCCCGCGTTCGTGCATGCCCATGTGATCCGTCCCTATTCGCATTCGCTCTCCGATGATGAACGCCTGTACCGACCGGACTCCGAGCGCGAGCGCGATGCCGCCCGCGATCCGGTTTCGCGCACCCAGATGTTTTTGTTACGCGAGGGGATTCTCGACGAGAAGGGCATCAACGAACTGGAAAAAAAGGTCGACGAAGAACTGCAGGTCGCGGTGGACCTGGCTCTGGCAGCCCTGCCGCCCGCGCCCGAAAGCGTGCTGCAGTATGTCTATTCGCCCGATCTCGATCCCACGTCGGCATCGTTCGAGACCCAACCCGTGGTTGGTCCTGATTCCGCTGATGGCAAGAAGCCGGTGGCCAAGACAATGGCCGATTTGATCAATGTGACCCTGCGCGACGAAATGAAGCGCGACGAGCGCATCGTGATCTTCGGCGAAGACGTGGCCGATTGCAGCCGCGAAGAGTACCTGAAGCGCAAACTGGTGAAAGGCAAGGGCGGAGTCTTCAAACTGACGTTCGGTTTGCAAAACGAGTTCGGTCCGGACCGTGTTTTCAATTCCCCGTTGGCCGAAGCCGCTATCGTGGGCCGCGCCACGGGCATGGCCACTCGCGGGCTTAAGCCGGTTGTGGAGATTCAGTTCTTCGACTACATCTGGCCGGCCATGATGCAGATTCGCGACGAGCTATCGGTGATCCGGTGGCGCTCGAACAATGGATTCTCCTGTCCCATCGTGATTCGAGCGGCGATCGGCGGATACCTCACCGGCGGCGCGATTTATCACTCGCAGTGCGGGGAAAGCGTGTTCACCCACATTCCCGGTCTGCGCGTGATCTTTCCGTCGAACGCGCTGGATGCGGCGGGACTGCTGCACACAGCGATTCGCTGCGATGATCCGGTGTTATTTCTCGAACATAAGCGCTTGTACCGCGAGACCTACGGACGCGCTCCCTATCCCGGACCGGACTACATGATTCCGTTCGGCAAAGCGAAGATCGTGCTTCCGGGGACGGACCTGACTGTGATTACTTACGGCGCGGTCGTGCCGCGCGCCCTGCAGGCAGCGCAGAAGCTCGAACGCGAACACGGCTTCAAAGTGGAGTTGATCGACTTGCGCAGCCTGAATCCATTTGACTGGGAGACAATTGCCGCGTCAGTGGGAAAAACGAATCGCGCGCTCGTCGCCTATGAAGATACCTTGAGTTGGGGCTACGGCGCGGAAATCGCGGCGCGCCTCGCCGATCAGCTCTTCGATCACCTGGATGCGCCCGTGCGCCGCGTGGCTGCGGCCGACACTTTTGTCGCCTACCAGCCGATCCTCGAAGACGCCATCCTGCCTCAGGCGAACGATCTGTTCCGCGCTATGAAAGAGTTGGCCGAGTACTAGAGAGACTAGCAAGACATTCGTCTTTCGGTCTCTCGCTAAACCTATTCCTCGAGCCCTTTCACCAAAACCTATTCACCAAATAACGCGCGGTAGATTCCTCCGCCCAGCGCGCCACCAATGAGCGGGGCGACCCAGAACATCCACAACTGCTGCAGGGCCCAGCCGCCGGCGAAAATTGCGGGGCCGGTGCTGCGAGCCGGGTTCACCGAAGTGTTGGTGACGGGAATGCATACCAGGTGAATCAGGGTAAGGCAGAGGCCGATGGCGATCGGAGCGAAGCCCTTGGGCGCGCGGCTGTCGGTAGCGCCCATGATGACGATCAGGAAGAACGCGGTCAACACCACTTCGGCGAGGAAGCCGGCAAGCAGGGAATAGCCGCCAGGAGAATGCAGCCCGTATCCGTTGGAAGCGAAGCCGGCGTGGACATCGAACCCACTCTTTCCGCTGGCGACCATGAAGAGAACGTCGGCCGCTGTGAGCGCGCCCAACACCTGCGCGATGACGTAGGGAATGAACTCAGAGGCAGGGAAGCGCTTGCCTACAACCAGCCCCAGGCTGACGGCGGGATTCAAGTGGCAGCCGGAAATGTGTCCAATAGCGAAACCCAATGTGAGTACGGTGAGGCCGAAGGCCAGGGCGACGCCGGCGAATCCGATACCGAGTGTGGGAAAGCTGGCGGCCAGGACGGCAGCACCGCATCCACCGAAGACGAGCCAGAAAGTTCCAAAGAATTCCGCGAAGGCACGCTTCCTGAGAGTCATAAGATCTCCTTACATGGTGAACGAAAGTGGGTTTTCGATTGCTGGGTGCGTTTTATCGCGACGCGGCAGGGTACCACAAACTGCAGAGAATCGAAAAACAAGTCCCCGAATGAGTGCGAAGCCATGTGAGACTCACAACCCGTCTGCCAGGTTACGAAGGCTTTTCTCGCAAGGCGATCAGGATTGCCCGTTCTCAGGGGCGATGCTAGGCTGCAAATAAGTGGACTCCGCATACCTCAATTTCCTGAATCCAGGCCGGCCCGCTAGCGGCCGCGCGGTGGCGTGGCTGCAATCGCCGACGGCAGAAGTGTGGCTGAAATTTCTGCTGGCGCTGGTGGGATTGGCGCTGGCATTCGGCGCAGCGCTGCTTTCGACGGCTTCCGGCGAGGCGGGCAATCTGTGGGCGTCGGTGATTCTCGCATCCCTTGCGCTGTTGATGGCGGCTTTCGTGGGGCTGGTTACGGTGCCTTATCTGGCGCGGCGGGTGGCGATCGAGCGTTTGCGCCAGACGTTCCACTACGAAGTCACGAAAGCGGGCGTGGTCTACGTGCTGGTCACGCTGGTGATCGGCATCGCGGCGCTGAACACCGGAAATAATCTGCTGTACATCGTGGTGGGGGCCATGCTGGCGGCGATCCTGGTCTCGGGAGTGGTTTCCGCGCTGGTGCTGCACGGCCTGGAATTGCAGGTTCGTCTGCCCGAGCATGTATTTGCCGGTCGCCCGGTTGTCGGACGGATCGCGCTGCGCAACCCGCGGCGGTTCCTGCCTTCGTTTTCGATTCGCGTGGTGCCCGCACGCAGGGAAAAAGAAAAAAAGCCCCGCAAGCAATGGCGCTGGGAGCCGGCGACATTCGTTTTTCCCCCGAACCGTGCTCCCGAGAATCAATGGGTGAAGCTTCGCGATTGGCGCGTTAGGCGCGTAGACCTGATTCCGCCGGCGCCAGGAATATTCGAGGGGATGATTTATTTCCCGTATTTGCCGCCGGGAGCTGATCTGACTGCGGACCTCGAGTTGCGTTTCGATCGGCGTGGACGGTACCAAGAGTCGAGTTTCGGCGTAGCTACGCGGTTTCCGTTTGCCTTCCTCACCAAGACAAGAGAGGTTGCGCTGGAGCGCGAGATTCTGGTCTATCCCCCGGTTCAGCCTCCCGACGATCTGTTTGAAATCCTGCCGCTGGTGCGAGGGGAGTGGGAAAGCTTTGTGCGCGGGCGCGGGTCCGACCTGTACCGCATTCGCGAATACATGCCGGAGGATTCTGCGCGCCATGTAGACTGGAAGGCGACCGCCAAGTCCGGCTCGTTGAAGGTGCGTGAATTCAGCCGCGAGGATGAGCGCAAGCTGTGCGTTGTCTTTGACAATCCAGCGGCGGGAGTGATCTCCCAGGAGGCGTACGAGCAAGCGGTGAACCTGGCCGCATCGCTTGCATGGCATTTCTCTACACAGGATGCGGAAGTGTCATTTGTCGTCCCTGGACACAACCGCGGAGCCGATGTGCACGAGTTCCTGGCCCGGCTGGCGGTGATCGAGCCGCAGAAGACCCCTCAAGCGAGCACGGCTCCGCAAGCCGGTTCGCCGCGAAATGTCCTGCCAGAAGATGTGCTGCGGCAAATCGACCTCGGCAGCACCGGCGAATACAACATCGTGCTTACCGCGCGGCCGCGAGGAAGTTTACCCACAGCCTTGTGGAACTGCTCGTACTTCGTCTTTCTCGGGGACGAGGCTAGACCCGGTGCGCGAAAGGATTAGGAAAGGCTTGCTCTGCCCAGTATCTGCCCCTGTTTCTCCAATCAGGGGTGGTTTTCCCGGAATGACCCCACCGACCGGATTTTTCCCCTACCCCCCACCTTTTAGCCCTTCTCAGGAATCTAGTTTCGACGTATACTCACGCCCCGGTATAACTTTCGGACGTCTCGGAATCCGATACTGGGAGGATCGAAATGCGAATCTGCGACTTGATCAAGAACCAGGAAACCTACCAGGCGGAGATGGGCCAAACCGTGCTGGACGCCGTGCGAGCCATGGTGGAACGCAACATTGGCGCCGTTCCCGTGGTGCATAACGGCAGGCTGGTGGGGATTTTTTCCGAACGCGATCTCATGAAGCGCGTCGTGGCGGAAGGTTACGATCCCCGCAGCACCTGCCTGGCTGAGGTCATGACCGACGACCCGCTCACCATCAACACGAACGAGGAGTTGGAGAACTGCATGGCCCTCATGCGGCGGCACGGCTTCCGACACCTGCCGGTTTGCCATGAGGGACAGCTGGTCGGCATTGTCTCGCTGCGCGATATCTTGCTGCACGATTTGAACGAGAAGGATGATGAAGTGCGCATGATGCGCGCCTACATCCACTCCGTCCCCGACGCTTAAGAGCGCAACTGGGGGCCTGTCCCAGCCTTGTGCCGGGCGCGTTGTTTTAGCGATAACGAGACTCGTAACACTCCTCCCCTCCAATATGGCCCAAAGGTAACGTTACTTTGGGTTACCTGAGTACATTGAACACATGGGGTAAAAGGTTTAACTTGCTCTTATTAACCGGGATCGTCTCTTTTGACGCGGTGCCGCAGATCTGGTTCTAGCCGCCAGTATTGTTTCGGGAGCTAACTTGTTCCAATGAGCGAGAAAATCAAGATTCTGTACTACGCTCTATGGTTCGCACATCCCGTTCTCCAAACGGTCATCGCCATAGCTATGCTTCGTCGCGGCCAGTACCGTGAATTCAAGTATTTCTTTGCTTATGTGGTCACGCAGATTGTGACCTTTGCGGTGGTCTTTCCTACTTATCTGTACTACTACTCGGCCCTCTTTTACGTTTCATGGTTCAGCACTGCGATCAGCGTAGCTTTGGGCTTCAAGGTCATCCACGAGGCCTTTCTCGATGTGTTCCGGCCATTTCATACGTTGCGCGACCTGGGCACAGTGCTTTTCAAATGGGCAGGTCTGGTGATGCTCTTGGTGGCTGGCGTAGTATCGGTTTCCACAAACTCTTCGGATATCGTGCCGTGGGTGCAGGCCATCACGACCGCCCAGCGTTGTGTGCGCATTATTCAAGTCGGCATGGTGCTTTTCCTGCTGTTCTTTGCCCGCTATCTGGGAGTAAGCCGGCGGCAGCACAGCTTCGGAATCGCCCTCGGTTTCGGAACGTTCGCCGTAGTTGAATTGACGTTAATCGCCTCCTGGGCAGGCGATCACCTGACTGGTCCAGCGCTGAACCTGATCAATATGGGGGCGTACAACGCCGCGTTATTCATCTGGCTGGGTTACACGCTGGCGAAGAGTCCTGCCCGCGACGCTGCGTCCACATTGCTGCGGCCCCAGCGCTGGGAGCAGAGCCTATCTGACATTCAGCACCCGCTGCCTGCGGACTCCCTGATCCCGATGTTCGAAGGGATGGTGGACCGGGCTCTGTCGCGCACTCGCTTATCGTCGTCGGCAACACCAGAAGACGGCGCGACTCGCGCCACAGTGGTGCCCATGAATGCCCTGAGCATCTCTGGGTTAGTTGAGCGCGTCGGATCCAAGCGGTAAGCAGCCGACGTTGCTGCGCGAGCCTCAACCTAGCTTCCTTCCACTTTTCTCGCGTTGGCGCTGCAATTCCGGATTTCGTAAATAACCCGCCGCCAGAGCGTGCCTCTAGCCCTTCCGCAATCGCACCGTTTGCAGGTAGGGGAAAAACCCTAGAAGATGAACGTTTGGCCCAGTATTTACGGGCTTATTGGAGATCGCCCAAGACCGCCCTGGAGCGAATGATCGTTTGTCCTGCTGGGAATTCTTGCGGAAGGGCTTGACTCGTGCCTTATAATTTCTCTCCGCGTCAAAGAGCCTCTCTTTGGGGACGCTAGGGCGCGGAAGGAGTAAGCCCATGAAGCAAGCAATCAGGATTTCGGTCCTGATGTTTGGACTAGTGGGCACGTATGTCGCAGCCGCCGTTCCGCAGGTTCCCGCCCCGGACGGAGGCCCGATTCTACTGTGCCCACCTCAACAACAACTGGATGCCAAGAAATGCGACCCCGGTTTACCACCGATGGCGAAGTAGCAGTTAAACGGATATCGGGGTTAGGCGCAAGGTCACCAAAGTAACCTGTAGGTAACTGGGCCGAGCACTTGGGGCTCGCAATCTTCGGGCTGACGGACTTCATACATAAACCGTCGGCCCTGTTTTTTTGCTTCTAAGATTGCTTCTGAAGGGCGGAGTCCAGCGCACGCTGCAACTCTGCGGGATCCGCAACCGGTGGTTGGCAGGCCAAGCCGGAACACAGCACCGCAAAAGCCTCTCCTGAGCTTAACTGGGGCAGGTTTGGTATGGTGGCCGCCAGCGCCGGAGGAAGGTTCCCCGCAACCGCCTGGTTCGTCGTCAGGCGAAGCACGCTCTTGTTGAAGGCGAAAGCTGCGACCGCAGCGGATTCGAGACTCTTTGCCGTTTCCTCCCGTTCGTGGTCTGCGATCACAACTACCTGCACGGGATTCTCCAACAGATGGAGAACTGCGATCCCGTAGGTCGCGGCAAAAATTCCAAATTGCTCGGCCATCCCGGCAAAAGCCTCCAGCGTCTGCTCGGCTTTATCCCGATACGCGCTGTCGCCGGTGTAATGGTGCAAACGCAGCAGGGCAATCGCAGCCATGGGATTTCCCGCCGGGGTGGGCGAATCCTGCAGCGGCTTGCGCCGCGTGGAGAGCACGCCCAGGCTCTTACCGTCGGCCGCCGGTTCGGCATCGAAGAACCCTCCCGACACGGCATCGAAGAACCGCGCAACCATCGCGTCACCGATAGCCCGCCCGAATTTGAAGTAGCTGAGGTCCGCCGTCGCTTCATAGGCGTCGAGGCAAGCCAGCGCGGTCGCTGCATAGTCATCGAGCAGACCGGAAACCGCGCGATGTTCGGCCTTGGGATCGGAATAAGCGACCACATGCAGTAGTTGTGTGGCGCGGGCGCCCTCGCCCGCGTCTGCCGATCGCTTCCAACCTTCGGCCAATACACGATCTAACGAGCGCAAAGCGAAGTGGCGTGCGGATTCTAGATTGAGAACCTTCGCCGCTTCCAGATAGGCCGACACGCACATGCTGTTCCATCCCACATAGACAGTCTTGTCGACGTAAGGCGTTGGGCGTAGCAGCCGTGCTGCGTACATTTTCTTCTTCGCGGAATCGAGCAAGCTGCGCACCCGCTCGGCGCTGAGGCTCATCCGCCGCGCGATTTCCTCGATCGGCGCGCGCACGTAGAGCACGTTCTTCGCCGGATTGTGGTGCATCTCGCCGATCTCATTGATGTCATAATGCAGCGCCGCAACCTGCGCTTCATCCTCCGTTAACACGGCCCGAGCCTCGTCGAGCGTCCAGGTGAAGTAATCGCCATCGTCGTCCATGGAAATATCGGCATCCTGCGACGCATAAAAACCGCCGCGCTCGCGATCGCTCAGCCACTCGTCCATCCATCGAATAATGTCGCGCGCCACATTGGCAAAGAATTCCGAACCAGTGGCCTGATAAGCGTGCACGTAATTCTTCAGCAACTCGGAGTTGTCGTAGCACATCTTCTCGAAGTGCGGCACCACCCACCGCTCGTCCACCGAATACCGGTGAAATCCCCCAGCCAGCTGGTCGTAAACGCCGCCGTTAGCCATGTGCTCAAGGGTGGTGACGATCAAGTTACGAAGTTCGTCGTCGCTACCACCCAACTCTCGAGGGTGCCCCATACTAGCCGCGCTTTTTGCGGCTAGTGTGGGGATTTTAACTTTTCTCGCATACCTCTCAATCAACAAATCCAGCGCCGAAGGATGCGGAAACTTCGGAGCCTGCCCAAACCCTCCATGCTGCGCGTCAAACATGCTGAACGCCGACTTCTGAATCGCAGCGATGATGCTCGCAGAAACCCGCTCGCCGCGCCCCGCAAACGACTCCGCCTGTGCGATCGCGCTCTCCACCATCTTCGCCTGCTCCACCACGTCGCCATGTTTGTCCTTGTAGGTGTTGGCGATGCTGGTCAGCACGCGCTTGAAGCTAGGACGCCCGTAGCCATCGGTCGGTGGAAAGTACGTTCCCCCGTAAAACGGCTTGCCATCGGGCGTAAGAAATGCAGTGAGCGGCCAGCCTCCCTGTCCACTAACCGCGCTGACCGCAGCCTGGTATCGGCTGTCAATGTCAGGCCGCTCGTCGCGATCTACCTTCACCGCGATGAAATGTTCGTTGACGATGGCCGCGACTTCCGGATCATCGTAAGACTCGCGGTCCATCACATGGCACCAGTGGCACCACACCGCGCCAATATCAAGCAGCATGGGCTTGTTCTCCCGCTGCGCGGCAGCAAACGCCTCCTCGCCCCACTCATGCCACTGAATGGGCTGATGCATGGCGGAGCGCAGGTACGCGGAGGATGCGCGGGCGAGGGAGTTGAGGGTCGTGGTGGTCATGATTTAAGTTTATACGCAACAAGTTACGAGAGCAGCCCGTGATCGCAAGAACCCTCCCAAACGCTTGTCATTCCGAACCGGGCGCAAGCGCGGTGAAGAAGCTGCTTGTCGGTTTTCCAGATACTCTGCAACGAACTGTCATCCCGACCGGAGCTTCCCGTTCCCCAAGGGAAGGGAAGCGGAGTGGAGGGACCTGCTGTTGCAGACAAGCTAAAGCCACTTTGGCGGTCTCTCCGATTGCTGATGTTGAAGTTCAATCACTCGCAAAAATCCACAGACCAGCTGTGACATCTGACCTTGCGCCTGGTTTGCAAATAGCCCATCATGGTCAAAGCGGAGCCGGTATACGACGCAAGGAGGAGCTCGGGCGCAACTCGTTTGTTCTCTAGATTTTGACTCCTAAGTTATTTGCAATCTAGATTTTGCAAACACTTTTTGCGAACTCCGCTCCTGGCAAGGCTTTCAGAGGGTAGGGGGGAGGGGGGTATACCCGAGACGACGAAAAAGAACGAAAATCTCACTCTTCCAGAATGCTTCCTGGTCGACCTCTGAAACAGTTTTTTCAGGCAGATATCCACACACCGAGTTTCATCACCGCGGCCCATAAATCGAATACTGATGCGTCCCACCGATCTTGCTCAGCGCCTCACTCTGGTTCAGCACGTGCTCAAGCAGCGGATTTTGGTAAAGCACATACACCGCGCGCGGAGTCCGCCGCAGACTCTGCTCCAGATTCGCCATCATCCGCCTCAAGCCAGACTCCGGAAACGGGTTGAAGAGATAGAGCATCATTGGCTCGGCGGGAAAGGCGAACTCCGTCGCATCGCAGCAAATCGATTCCAGCGCGAAGCACTTCTGCGATTCGCTTCGGTATTTGCGGAGGTTCTCTTGAGCGGCTTGGTGCAAAGCAGGCAAAAGTTCCACGCCCATGATGCGCCGAAAGGGATAGTCCGAAGCCATCAGCAGCGTACGTCCCTTGCCCGATCCGAGATCGATGAATACAAAGTCGTGAAAGTCGGAATGACTTTGTTGCCCCAAAGCCTCAAGCATCTCGCGGAACAGATCGGGCTCTGTGGGTTGATACGGCGAGTGGAAAACTCCGAGCAGACGATTGCGCCAGCTTAGCGCTGCGCTGGTCGTGTCGACTCGATGATCCCAGTCGTATTCGACGTCGCCGTAGCGTTGCCGGCGGCGTTCCGGAGTGGAGTCGCGAACGAACTCCCACAGCGCCGCCAGCAGTTGGAGGGTTGCCGCGATGCGGCCTTCGTGCGCGGCAATGTCATTCCACCATTGCCACGCCGAGCGTGACAGGCCGACACGGGATGAAGCGGAAGGAGTAACGCCATCCATGCTCCGCCATCATAAGCGATGGTAAGACAGCGATGATGAGACTACGGCTGCGGCGAGTCGAATGTCGGCCGCGGCTTAAATCCAGGAGGCAGACCTTTGGTCACGAACGGAAAAGCATCCGGTACGCGAACTTCAATTCGTCCCTCGGGAGTCATCTTGTAGGGATGGCCGTCGGGATCGACCGGAGTTCCTGGCAGTCCCTCTGCGGCTACGAGTTCTGCCATGCTTACAGGCAGGCGTCCGGTGCGTTCTCCGAAGCGGGTTACGGCCTGTTGCAGATGCTCGACGTCTTCATCCACGCGCAGGGCACGCAGATGGTCATACGCGTTCTGCTTAATCAGTTTGTCCTGGGTGTTCTGGTAGCTTGCCAACCACAGGCTCCGTGCCGTTTCGTAATCGCCGGCATGCGAGGCCATCTGCGCCGCAATAACCTTCAGGAAGGGATGAGCGTTCGGCACCAGCGATCCACGCTCGAATGTCTCTGCGGCGTTCTTGTAGTCCTTAAGTTCGGTGTAATAGACGAAGCCGAGATCGTAATAGAGCCTCCAGTTGTCGGGATTGTTCTGGATGCCGTAATTCATTAAATCGATCGCACTGTTAGGGTCACCCGCGCCGAACGGCGGTTTGGGCGCAAGAAAGCTGCTGCCAAACTCGTAAGCGACCACCAGATGCGGGTCCAGGTGGGTCGTGATTTCGAGCAGCGGCGCCAGCAACTTGTAGCTGGTGGCTGCGAAATGATGCCGGTTGCCGAAGTATTGGACGGCACGGGTCCAGTAAATGCAGGCCATCAAGCCGTCGTAACCGAGGCTGGCGCGCTTGATCACTTTGGGCGAATTGAGGAAAAGAACTTCCTCAAGTGTGGCCTGCGGACGAATTTGGTCGACGCTATGAAGCACAAACGAACTTGCGGCCAGCGATAGGACCAGACAGGCGCCCGCGATGATCGAAATTTTCTTGCGATGCTTCATTTCAGGGCCATTTATTTCAGATCGCGGTTCTCGAAAATCAGTACGGCTCCGCTCAGAGCCATGATGGCGTAGAACAGGGCATAGAGCGTGTTGTGCAGGATGAGTTGCCCGGCCACCGGCTGTTCATGGGCGATGGAGCTGATCACGTTGAACGCAGAGAAATTTGGCACCAGGTAGGCTGCGCCCGTGGCCAGCCAGCGCGTGAAACCGTGGGCCATACCCGCGAAATTGCGCAGGTCTTCGGCGAAGCTCCCGATTACAAACAGTGAGAAGGCAAACACGGCGGAAAGCAATGGCGAAGAAAAGGACGAAAACAACAACGCCAGCGAGCAGATGATCAAGAATTCGAGAATGATGAAGTACAGAGCAACCAGAATCAGCGCGTCGGCGCGCACGAATTTGTGCGAAACATAAAACAACGCGGCAAACACGCCGACGGCCATGAAGAAAGCATTCACCACCAGCGTGCCGGCCAGCCCGAAGAACTTGCCGACAATGAACTCCCAGCGGCGCACGGGACGGGAAAGCACGGTGTAGAGGGTTCGCTTTTCGATTTCTTTGGAAACCAGGCCGATGCCGATGAAGATTGCAATGACGACGCCAAACAAAGAAACCGCGGTAAGCCCTAGATTGATGACGACCAGCTTCTCGATCTCAATCGAAATCTGGCCCACGAGGATGGCCGCTCCCGAGAGCAGCAGGGCGAAAGCGATCAGGTTGTAGAGTACGCGGTCGCGCACGGCTTCGCGGAAGGTGTTTGAGGCAATGTAGGCGATGCGGGTTCTCATACAGTACTCCCAGCCGTGGTCTCGGCGCGGCGCAGCTTCTCGACAAAGTAAGCTTCCAGTGAAGTGCGTACCGGTATGATGGCAATCAAACGCTGGCGCTCGCGGCGCAGCGCATCGATCACAGCGTCCTGCTGATTTTCGGCGATGACGGCGCGGACCCGGTCTCCGGTCACGTGGCATTCCGCGCCCAGCGCCTTGATCGAGGCCGGCACTTGCGTGCCCTGCCAGATTACTTCGACCTTGCCCTGAACGCTCGAGGTCAAATCTTCGACGGCGCCTACGCCGCGGAGTTCTCCCTTGTGAATGATGGCAACGCGGTCGCAGAGCGCCTCGGCGTCGGACAGAATGTGGGTGGAGAAGAACACGGTCTTGCCTTCGTGCTT
>Ga0209415_10004077_pt1 | contig 26903 bp, 23 predicted proteins | sample PeaSoiSIISIP2007_FD_187696 | JGI IMG/M metagenome (GOLD analysis project Ga0209415, IMG submission 187696) | Peat soil microbial communities from Weissenstadt, Germany - SII-SIP-2007 (SPAdes) (version 2) | ecosystem: Environmental > Terrestrial > Soil > Wetlands > Peat | place: Germany... | reverse complement strand
CCAAGATCGAGGCCGACCCCGCCAATCCCCGTCACATCCTCACCGTGCGAGGGATGGGCTACAAGCTGGCCACCTGAGGTCGGATATGCGCGGATTGCGCACGCGCCGAACGAGCCCCGTCGACGCCGCTTCCCCCCCGACACGCGGTCGCAAACGCCCGTGGTCGAACCTCGGGCTTCGCTCGCGCGTCACCGTGACCTTCGGGCTGGGCGCGCTGGCCCTGTCGGCGACGATGGCGGGGCTGACCTACTTCACGGCCCGGCAATTCATCCTTCGAGAGCGCGAAACGACCATCCTGCGGCAGGCCTACGTCAACGCCTCGCTGGCGCGCTCGTCGTTGCGATCGGTCAACCCCAACGTCACACAGCTCCTGGCCTCGCTCGACACCTTGTCGGGGTCGAGCTCGGTACTCGAGCTCAAGGGCCAGTGGTACGCCACGTCGATCTCGATCGGGGAGACCGCACTCCCGGTCGCCTTGCGAAGCCTGGTGCTGTCGGGCACGCCCGCGACGCAGCATTTCGTTCTGGGCAACACCCCGCAGATGGCGGTGGGCCTGCCGCTTCCGAGCGTGAGCGCGTCGTATTTCGAGGTGTTCTCCCTCGACGACGAAAGCCGCACCCTGCGCATCCTCGCGTTGGCGCTCACCGGCGCCGCGCTGTTGACCACCATCGCGGGCGCGTCGATCGGCCGGTGGGCGAGCGGTCGTGCCCTGCGGCCTCTGGCACAGGTCTCGCGCGCCGCGGAGACCGTCGCAGGGGGCAGCCTCGACACCCGGCTGCTCGCCGAGGGTGACCCCGAGTTGTCCGCTCTGGCGTCGTCGTTCAACCGGATGACCGACGCTCTTCGCGAACGCATCGACCATGAGGTGCGCTTCACCGCTGACGTGAGCCACGAGCTCCGGTCGCCGCTGACGACCCTGGCCACATCGCTCGGGGTGCTGGAGTCCCACCGCGACGAGCTCCCCCCGCGCAGCCGGCACGCGCTCGATCTGCTCAGCGCCGAACTACACCGCTTCCAAGGCATGGTCGACGATCTCCTGGAGATCAGCCGCGTGGACACCGGATCGGCGGAGCTCTCCCTCGACGAGGTCGAGGTGGGCGAGCTCGCCCGTCAAGCCGCCGCGGCCGCGGTGGCGGGCGGCGTCCCGGTCGACGTGGACACGTCGGTTGCCGGCGTCAGGCTATGGGTGGACAAGCGCCGCATCGAACGAGTCGTGACCAACCTGGTCGACAACGCGGAGCAGTACGCAGGCGGGGTCAGCCGTCTGGCGGTCGAGCCGGGTCCCGACGGACGCGTTCGCTTCGTGGTGGCGGACCGTGGTCCGGGGGTTGCGCCGGCCGAGCGCGACCGGATCTTCGAGCGGTTCTACCGGGGCCAGGCCTCGGGCCAGCGGGGCGTGGCCACCGGTACGGGGCTGGGCCTCTCGCTCGTGGCCGAGCACGTCCGGCTCCACGGCGGACGCGTATGGGCGGAGCGGGGCGCCGACGGCGAGAACCGCTTCGTCGTCGAGCTGCCCGCCCGGGACCACGAAGGAGGCGACACCGGTCTGTCTCCCGGCCCGTCGCAGGATCCCACGCTCGCGACCGGGGCATCCGAGCCGTGAGAGAAGATCGGCACCGGGCTCGATGCGGACGCGGCCGGCGCGCCGTGGCGCTCGTGACCGCGACGGTCGTCGTCGGTCTGGCCGGCTGCGGCGTGCCCGTCGACCGCAGTCCCTCGGCACTATCGCGCCGCGGGATTCCCTTCGACCTTCTGGACCCCAACGCGCCCTCCACCACGGCGACGACGTCTCCCATCGAGGTCCCCGTCGAGATCTTTCTCATCGGCCCCACCGGTCACCTCGTGGCTGTGGGTCGCGACGTACCGGTCTCGGCTCCCAATCTCGCCACCGTGCTCGGGGCCCTGGTGGCCGGCCCCACCGACGCCGAGGCCACCGCAGGTCTGCAGAGTGCCCTCACCACGCAGACCACGGTCCTGGGCGCCGACATCTCCGGAGGTGTCGCATCGGTGAATCTGGGCGGGACCTTCGGCCAGCTGGTCGGCCCTCCCCAGATCCAGGCGGTGGCGCAGGTGGTCTTCACCGCCTCGGCGCTCCCCGGGGTCACCGGCGTCACCTTCGAATTGGAGGGACAACCCGTCGAAGTCCCTGTGGCGAGCGGGGTCCAGGTGCCGGAAGCCAACGTCGCGCAGTTCGCCACCTTGGCGCCGCTGGCACCCGGTGCGACGCACTGATCCGACCGGCCCTCAGTCCTCCGCCGCGACATCGGGCACGATTCCGTTCACCGAACGACGAGGAGCGTTGCCCCACAGTCTCTCGAGGTCGTAGTACAGGCGCGCCTCGTCTTGGAACACGTGAACCAGGAAGTCGCCGTAGTCCATGAGCACCCAGGTCAGGTCGCGCAGGCCCTCGGTGGCGCGGGGCGAGCGGCCCTCGGACTGCTTCACCTGGCGCTCCACCTCCTCGACGATGGTGCGCACCTGCCGTCGGTTGGAGCCACTGGTGATGACGAATGCGTCGGTCACTCCGAGGAGGTCCCCCATGGAGAGCACGACGGTGTCCTGGCCGAGCTTGGAGTCCGCTGCCCGCGCCGCCACCAGGGCAGCATCGGGCACGTCGGGACGTCCGTTGTCCGCCGATGCCCGCTCGGCGGGAGCTGTCATACGGCGGGAACCGCCACGTCCACCTCGGTCAACCCGCCGGACCAGCCCCGGTTGGGCGCACGGCGGTTCGGACCACGATCAGGCTGTTCATCTGCTTTCAGCGTACAGATTCAGCTGGCGGATGCAACGTATGGCGGGTTCGGGGATGAGGAAGTCCACGGACCGGCCCTCGGCCAGCCGGCGGCGGAGCTGGCTGCTCGAGATGTCCAGGGCAGGAATCCGCAGCCGTTCGACACGCCAGCCCGGAGGATCGCCGTCTGACCCCAGACCGCCCCGATCGACGATCACCAGGGTGGCGGCATGGCGGAGCTCCTCCACGCGTTGCCAGGTCTCGAGCTCGGCCGCCACGTCCGCACCGACGATGACGTAGGGCCGGGCGGCCGGTTCCGACGCCAGGATCTCGCGCACGGTGTCCGCGGTGTAGCTCGGACCGCCCCGGTCGATCTCCATCCGGCACGCCTCGAGGCCCGTCACTCCGGCCACGGCCGCGTCGACCATGAGGAAGCGGTCCTCCGCCGGAGTCACGGTACGGGTACCGGCCTTCTGCCACGGAACGTTGGCAACGACCAGGAGGACACGCTCGAGCCCGAACGCCTCCCGTGCCCATGTGGCGGCCACCAGATGTCCGACGTGCACCGGGTCGAAGGTGCCGCCGAAGATGCCGATACCGACGCCCGGTCCCCCGCCGTGTTCGCCTGCTGCGCCGGCGGGACTGTGCACGTCACGAGCGTAGGCGCCGAGCATTTACGCTGTTGCCCCATGAGCCCGGTCCAGTGGAGCCCGCAACGGTGGCGGGACCTCCCTGCGGCACAGCAGCCGGAGTGGCCCGACGCCGACACCCTGGAGCAGGTCCTGAAGGAGCTGTCGGGACTGCCCCCCCTCGTGTTCGCAGGCGAAGCGCGCAGCCTCATCGAGTCCCTGGCTCACGTGGCCGCCGGGGAGGCTTTTCTTCTCCAGGCCGGAGACTGTGCCGAATCGTTCGCCGAGTTCTCAGCCGACGACATCCGGGACAAGCTCAAGGTCATCTTGCAGATGGCGGTGGTCTTGACCTACGGCGCAGGCGTGCCCTCGGTGAAGGTCGGTCGCATCGCGGGACAGTTCGCCAAGCCGCGTTCGTCCCCCACCGAACGGGTGGGAGAGATCGAGCTGCCGGCCTTTCGCGGCCACATGGTCAATGACGACGCCCCCGACGCGAACGCCCGGATCCCGGACCCGCACAGACTGGTGGCTGCGTACCACCAGTCCGCGTCCACGCTCAACCTGGTGCGCGCCTTCACCAAGGGGGGTTTCGCCGACCTGTCGCAGATCCATCTGTGGAACCAACAGTTCGTGGCTTCGAGCGAGGAGGGGCGCCGGTTCGAGCAGATCGCGGGCGAGATCGACCGCGCCCTGCGGTTCATGGCCGCGTGCGGTATCGACCTCGACGCCGAGCAGTCACTACACCAGGTCGACTTCTACACGAGCCACGACGCGCTGATCCTCGGGTACGAAGAGGCGCTCACCCGCATGGACTCGCTCACCGGACAATGGTACGACTGCTCCGCACACATGCTGTGGGTGGGTGAACGAACCCGCCAACTCGACGGCGCCCACATCGACTTCCTGTCGGGCATCCACAATCCGGTCGGCTGCAAGATCGGAGCATCGACGACGCCGGCCGAGGTCCTGGCCCTGTGCGAACGTCTGAACCCCGATCGGATCCCGGGCCGCCTGACATTGATCACCCGGATGGGCGCCACCGCCATCGCCGATGCACTTCCTCCTCTGCTCGAGGCCGTGCGCGAGGAGGCCCACCCTGTCGTGTGGGCGTGCGACCCCATGCACGGCAACACGTTCGTGAGCGAGGGTGGACGCAAGACTCGACGCTTCGACGACATCCTGGCCGAGCTCAAGGGCTTCTTTTCCGCTCACCGGCGGGTCGGCACATGGCCCGGAGGAGTGCACCTCGAATTGACCGGTGGTGACGTCACCGAGTGCCTCGGCGGGTTCGACGACATTGTCGAGGACCAGCTGCACGAGCGCTACACCACGACATGTGATCCGCGGCTCAATGCCCGCCAGGCCATCGATCTCGCCTTCCGGGTGGCCCAGCTCCTGAGGGACTGATCGGAGGGTCCGAAGCGGCGTTTCACTGACTCCGATTCGGTGACCATTCGCGTCGGTGCAGGTCGATGCCCATGTACGGGGGCGTCGTTGCTTCGCGTCGTCCTCTCCGTGAGAATGGAGGGTGGACCCTCGAACGCTCCGAGCCATCGGACCCGGTGCACACGCGCCGACGCGCAGCAAGGACCGCAGCAAGCACTTCATGACCCTCCTCGCACAGCACTCGGCGCGCCCCGGACGCGCGCTGGGCACGTTCGCCATCGCCATCGCCGTCGTCCTCAGTGCGCTCATCGTCTTGGGCTCGGCCCCTCACCGCCTGGGCGGCACCGCACTGGCGGCATCGCCCGAGGTGCCGTCGTACTGGACGGTGGCTTCGGACGGCGGTGTGTTCGCGTTCGGCGGCTTGCCCTTCGACGGGTCGATGGGAGCGGTCAAGCTGGCCGCGCCCATGGTCGGCATGGCGCCGACGACCGGCCTGTCCGGAGCCGACGGCAGGGGGTACTGGACCGTCGCGTCCGACGGTGGGGTGTTCACCTTCGGCAGCGCTCCGTTCCACGGGTCCATGGGTGGGGTCAAGCTCAACAAGCCCATGGTGGGGATGGCCGCCGATCCCGCCACCGGCGGGTACTGGACCGTCGCGTCCGACGGTGGGGTGTTCGCGTTCGACGCCCCGTTCTTGGGTTCGATGGGAGCGGTGAAGCTGGCCAAGCCGGTGGTGGCGATCGTGTCCACCCCCGACGGCCGCGGCTACTGGCTCTTCGCGTCCGACGGTGGGGTGTTCGCATTCGGCGACGCCACCTTCTACGGCTCGCTCGGCAAGATCAAGCTGGCGGCACCGATCGTGGGCGCGACCTCTCCCGACATGGGCGGATATCTGATGGTGGCGTCCGACGGTGGGGTGTTCGCCTTCGGCGACGCCACCTTCTACGGTTCGCTCGGAGGCCATGTCCTGGCCCGTCCGGTGGTAGGGATGGCGTCGGCCGACCCCGGCGGGTACTGGCTGAGCGACTCCAACGGCGCGATCACGGCCTTCGGCGACGCCGGGTATTTCGGTTCGGCCCCCCAGCACATCACGAGCCCCGTGGTGGGCATCGTCGACGGCCCCGGGACCGGTGTGGCTGCCAACGGGGCCTACCCCTCGGGCAGTTTCGGCTACGACGTCTCGATCTTCCAGGACAACCCTCCGACGTGTAACAACCCGCTCCCCTCGGGCCACACCGTCGGCATCGTCGAAGCGACCGGGCAGTCCAATGGATCTCCCAACCCGTGCCTCGCCCACGAAGCCCAATGGGCCGGCGCCGGGCTCAACCTCTACATCTTCATGACCTACGGGACCGACACCACCGCGCAGCCGGGTTGCAACGGCGACCTCGCCTGCAATTGGGGCTACGAGGCCGGTGTCTACGCGTTCCAATACGCGCAGGCCCAGGGTGTCAATCCCTTCGTGACGTGGTGGCTCGATGTCGAAGGGGCAAACTGGTCGACGAACACGGTCGAGAACGATCAGGTCATCCAAGGCGCCATCAACGCGCTGCGGGGAGAAGGCATCAACAACGTGGGCGTGTACACGAGCCCGCTCACCTGGAACGGCATCGCCGGGGTCTTCCAACCGGCGGTGCCACTGTGGGTCGCGTGGTACACCAACGATCCGCAAGGCAATTGTGCCAACGCCGTGTCCTACGCGGCCCAGAACGGGGACTTCCTCCCCACCGGCGGAGTGTGGGTGACCCAGTACACCGACCAGGCCAACGGCGTAAGCCTCGACGGCGACTATGCGTGCTGAGGCGCCGCCACCTTGAGGTGCGCGGCGTCGTTGTAGCGCACCAGTCGCCACCTGTCGTCGTCGCCGAGTTCCCACTCGGTGAGCGACGTGTGCGCGGTGGGGAGTCCTAGGCGTCCCCGACCCGCCGCCACCGGCAAGAACGCCAGCAGGGTCGACTCGATGACGCCGGCGTGGCACACCAGCACCACGAGTTCGCCACGGTGGCTCCGGACCAGACGTTGCACCGCGTTGGAGGCGCGCGACACGAACGAGCTCCAACTCTCTCCCCCCGGTGCCACGACCGTGTCCGGGTCGGTGTCGAAATCGGGTTCGCCGTAGCGAACTCGGAACTCGCTCCACGTGAGGCCATCGGCCTCTCCCGGGTGCAGCTCGCACAGGTCGCAATCGGTCACCGCGGCAGTGCCGTCGCCGATCCGCGGAGCAATGATGCGGGCCGTTTCGACCGCACGGGCCAGCACACTGCTGTACAGCGCAGCCACGCCGCCGAGCTCATCTGTCTTGTCGAGCCGGGTCCGCAGAAGCTGCGCCTGGTGCTGGCCGGTACGCGACAGCCCGGTACAACCCTTGTACCCGCCCACGACGCCCTCGACGTTGCAGGTCGCCTCGCCATGGCGGATGAGCACCACACGGGTCGCCTCCCGCGACGGCCTCATCACGGTGCGCACGCCGGGGGGAGGGTCCCCCGACTCCGTCGCGGCCGCGCTCATGCCAGCTCGGTCACGAAATGCTCGAGCTGGCGCAGGTTCCGGCACTCGAACACGTCGTCGCAGTACACGGCGTACTCGCCCAGGATGGAGTCACCGGTCCCCCAGTAGGCGCGCGGCTCGGGATTGAGCCAGTACACGTGGCGGGCCCGGTGGCGGATCTCCTGGATCACCCAGGCCTGAGAGGCGTGATAGTTGTTGCGAGCGTCGCCGAGCAACAAGACACTCGTGCGCGGCGTGATCTCCTCGCCCCAGCGCTCCCAGAACACCGACAGGGCGTGGCCGTAGTCGGAATGTCCGTCCACCCATACCACGTCGGCTTCGGTGTTGATCCGGTGCACGGCGTCCGCCACGTCGTCGACGTTCTCGAAGAACCGCGTGACTTCGTCGATCCCGTCGATGAACACGAAGCTCCGCACTTTCGAGAACTGCGAGCTGATGGCGTGTACGAGATGAAGGGTGAACCGGGCGAACGAGGCCACAGACCCCGAGATGTCGGCGATGACGATGATCTCGGGCTTGGCCGGTCGGGGGTAGCGGAACTTGGGGTCAACCGGGACTCCCCCGGTGGACAATGAATGGCGCATCGTGGATCGGAAGTCGAGCGGGCCCTTGCGGCCGTGCCGGCGTTTGCGCGCCAGGCGGACCGCCAGCTTGCGTGTGAGGGGGTGGATGGCGCGCCGCAGCGAGGCCAGCTCGTCGCGCGTGGCGTGCATGAAATCGATCTCCTCGGGCAGGGGCTTGCGTAGCGAACGGGCCAGCGCCTCGGTGCCACGGTCGGCCACCAGCCGGCGCCGGATCTCGTCTTCGAGCTCGCGCCGCAGCCGGTCGAGGCGCGCCTTGAATTCGTCGCGCGCCAGACGCTCCTCGAGGGGAGTCAACGTGCCGTCGGGAGCCTCAGCCCGCGCGCTCTGCATCAGGCGTTCGAGGACGCGGTCGAGGTCGAGATTCCGCAGGGTCCGGTACAGGTAGTAGGTGCCCCCGACCGGGCGCCCCGGTTCCATGCCGGCGAACCGGCTGACAGCCTGGCGGGCCAGCGCAGCGACCTGCGCGTCGTGGGCGGAGAGCAGCGCCCGGAACAACATCTCGGCGAGCTCCTCGGGCGACAACCCGTCGCCGCCTCCCCCGCCCGGTCCCCTCCCCTCTCCTCGCGCCGCGTCGTCGTCTTGGCCGTCACCGGTGCGCGCCGCGTCGGGGAGGTCGTCGTCTGTGATGTCGTATTGCGGACCCCGCATCGAGAAGTACACCTCGAAGGCCGTCTCGAACGCCTTCCAGTGCGCGGAGCTCTTCACCAACGTGGCGGCCAGTGCGTACTTCAGGGCCTCGCGGTCCTCGAGGGGGATGTGGTGGACCGCCTCGGCCGCGTCGATGGACTCGGTCAGTGACACCGGCAGGCCGGCGGCCCGCAATTCCCCGATGAACCCGGTGAGAACGTCGAGCACGACTTCCTCAGGCCCGGTCCTCCCCGGCCACGGCCAGCTCCTTGGCCGCGCGCTCGAGGTCGCTGCGGTACTTGAGCAACACGTGCAACGTGGCCTTGGCCTGTTCGGCATCGATCGACTCGACGCCCAGCACCACCAGCGTGCGCGCCCAGTCCAGGGTCTCGGAGACCGAGGGGTACTTCTTGAGCTCGAGGGTCCGCAACGAGCGCACGATCCTGGCGATCTGATCGGCGAGCTCCTCGGTCACGCCCGGGACCCGGGCCAACACGATGTCGCGTTCGCGCTCGAGCGAGGGGTAGTCGAGATGCAGGTACAGGCACCGGCGCTTCAGCGCCTCCGACAGCTCCCGCGTGTTGTTCGACGTCAGGAACACGAGGGGGATCTGTTGAGCCCGGATCGTGCCGAGCTCGGGGATCGACACCTGGTATTCCGACAGCACCTCCAGCAGCAGCGCCTCGGTTTCGAGCTCGACCCGGTCCACCTCGTCGACGAGGAGGACGACGGGGTCGGCGGACCGGATGGCCTCGAGCAGGGGCCGGGTGAGGAGGAATTCCTCGGAGAAGATGTCCTCCTCGAGGTCCCGCCACGAGCTCATCTCCCCTTCTGCGCCACGGCGGTCGGTCGAGGACCCCGATCCCGGCGCGGAACCGTCGTCGTCGACCACCCGTTGAGCCTGGATTCGCAGCAGCTGCTTCTTGTAGTTCCACTCGTAGAGGGCCTTGGACTCGTCGAGGCCCTCGTAACACTGCAAGCGGATCAGCCGGCTGCCCGTCACGCGCGCCACCGACTTGGCGAGCTCGGTCTTGCCCGTGCCGGCGGGACCTTCCACGAGAACCGGCTTGGCCAGGCGGTCCGCCAGGTGGACGACGCCGGCGATCCCGTCATCGGCGAGGTACCCCACCTCGGCGAGGCGCTCGCGCACCTCGGTCACCGACGAGAACAGCGGAGGGCCCGGATCGGGGAACCCGAGCATCCCGGCGCTCCCCAGCTGCCCGTCGGCGCCACCCTCCCTGTCACCGCCCGGGCTCATCGCCGCACCTGCCCGTCACCGTGGACGATGTACTTCACACATGTGAGCTCGCGCAGCCCCATGGGACCTCGAGCGTGGAGCTTCTGGGTGGAGATGCCGATTTCGGACCCGAGGCCGAACTCGGCGCCGTCGACGAACCGCGTCGATGCGTTGACGACGACCGCGGCGGCGTCGACCTCCGCGCAGAAGCGCTGCGCGGCGACGAGGTCTCGGGTGACGATCGCCTCGGAGTGCCCCGACCCGTAGCGGGCGATGTGGTCGATGGCGCCCTCGAGGTCGGCGACGACCGCCACCGACAGCACGGGGCCCAGGAACTCCGCCGCGAAGTCCTCTTCGGTCGCGGCGGCGATCCCGGCGAGGATGCTCCGGCTCCGCTCGTCACCTCTCAGCTCGACACCGGCCAGGGACTGCTGGGCGCGGGGCAGGAACTCGGCTGCGACGGCCTCGTGGACGAGCAGGGACTCTGCCGCGTTGCAGACCCCGGGGCGCTGGGTCTTGGCGTTCACGACGATGGAGAGCGCCATGTCGAGATCGGCCCCCGCATCGACATACACATGGCAATTGCCATCGCCGTCGATCACATAGGGCACCGTCGCGTGCTCGCGCACCGACGCCACCAGGGAATGACCCCCTCGGGGGACGAGGCAGTCGATCATGCCATCGAGCTGCATGAACTCGACCGCCGCCTGCCGGCTCGTATCCGCCACGTTGATCACGGCGTCCTCGGGGAGGCCGACCTTGGCGAGCGCCTCGCGCAGGCAACCCACGATCGCGGCGTTGGAGTCGGCCGCACTGGACGAACCCCGCAACATGGTGGCGTTGCCCGCCTTGAGGCACAGCCCCGCCGCGTCGCTCGTGACGTTGGGCCTGTTCTCGTAGATGACACCCACCACGCCGAGCGGCACCCGCACCCGCTCGATGCGCAGGCCGTTGGGACGCACCCAGCCCTCGACCACCTCGCCCACGGGGTCGGCCAGTCCGGCCACCTGGCGCAGGCCGTCGGCCATGGCCGTGACACGTTCAGGGGTCAGGCGCAGCCGGTCGATCTGGGCATCGGTGGCGCTCTCGGTCCGGGCCCGCTCGAGATCGGCGCGGTTGTGATCGAGCAACTCGGTGCCCCGCTGCTCCAGGAGATCGGCGGCCACCCGCAACGCGCCGTCCTTGGAGGCACCGCCCGCCACGGCCAGCGAACGCGACGCCGCTTTGGCGCGCCGGCCGAGTTCCACGATGTTCCCCCGGGCCATGCTCCAGGGTACCCCCCGTGTCCTCAGGCCAGGACCACGAGATCATCACGGTGCACGATCTCGGGCGCGGCTCCATCAGGCAACTCACTCGTGCGCCGCCCCGCCCACGACGCGACGAGCGGCGCCGGATGACGGGACAGGCCCTTGGCGAAGACCACACCGTCGGGCCCGGCGATCTCGACGGCGTCGTCGGCCTCGAAGCTCCCCGACACCGACACCACCCCGGCGGGGAGCAGCGACGCCTCGCGCTCCACCAGGGCCCGGCGAGCTCCCTCGTCGACGACGAGGGTCCCCGCCGCGGCAACGGCGAAGGCGATCCACAATTTGCGGGCCGGCAGTCGCCGGCCCCGTGGCCTGAACACGGTGCCCACACCGGCCTCGCCCTCGACCGCACCCCGGAGCACGCCGGGCCGGCCCGCATCGGCGATCACGGTCTCGACCCCCGACCACGCCGCGATCTTGGCGGCGGCCAGCTTCGACGCCATGCCACCGCTGCCCACCGCGCTTCCCGCTCCCCCCGCCACGACCTCGAGCTCGTGGTCGACCTCGACCACTTCCTCGATGAGCGAGGCCTCGGCCGTGGTACGGGGATCGGCCGTCAACAGCCCGGCGGTGTCGGTGAGCAGGACGAGTAGATCGGCGGCGACCAGATGCGCCACCAGGGCGGCCAGCCGGTCGTTGTCCCCGAAGCGGATCTCGTCGTCGGAGGTGGCGTCGTTCTCGTTCACCACGGGCACGACACCCAACTCCAACAGGCGCGAGAGCGTCTGGCGGGCGTGGAGGTATTGCTGGCGGTGGATGAAGTCGAGCGGCGCGAGCAGGACCTGGCCCACCGCGACGGCGCGCCGGGCGAAGGCCTCGTCGTAGACACGCATCAGCTTCGACTGGCCCACCGCGGAGACCGCTTGCAGCGTCGCCGGGTCGGTGGGACGGGGTCCGCCCCCCATGGCGGACCACCCCGCTGCGATGGCGCCCGAGCTGACGAGGACGACGCTGTGGCCCGATTCGCGAAGGTCGACGACCTGCGCGCACAATCGCTCGACGGACTGCGGGTCCACCCCCCCGTCGGCGCCTGTGATCGACGAGGACCCGATCTTCGCCACGACGGTCCGAGCCGTCGCGGTCACCGCTGTCGGCCCCGGTCTCGACGGCCGCTGCGGGTGGAGTGGGGCGGACTCGCCCCGGATACCGCCGCGTCGATCCCCTCGTCGCGCTGATAGGTGAAGCTCAGGGCACCGAGGTGCACCACATCGCCGTCTCGCACACCGGCGCGCACCAGGGCGCGCTCCACCCCGAGTCGGCGCAGGCGGTTCTGCACGTAGTCGACCGCATCGAGGTCGTTGAGGTCCGACAACGCGACGGCCCGCAGAGCGGGACGTCCCAGGACCACGAACGAACCGTCGTCGGCGCGGGCCACCTCGATCTCTTCGGACACGGGTCGGTGGATCACGACAGAGCGGTTCGGCACCGCGTCCTCGGCGCGGGCGTCTGCGACCATGGCAGCCAGCCGGACGAGCAGCTCGGGGATCCCCTGGCCGGTGACCGCCGAGATCGTGAGGTCGAGCCGGCCGTCTTCGGGACCCACCGAGACGTCGGCCTTGGAGCCCACCACCAACCGGGGACGCTCGAGCAGCTCGGGACGGTAGCGGCCGAGCTCGGCCAAGAGGATCCGCTCCTGGTCCACCGGCGCCATCTCGTCGGCGGGCGCCAGGTCGAGCAGGAGCACCAGGGCGCGGGCTCGCTCGACGTGACGGAGGAAGCGGTGTCCGAGGCCCCGACCCTCGGCTGCCCCTTCGACCAGGCCCGGCACGTCGGCCACCACGAACTCGGCCTCGTCGCCGGACCGGCCCACCCGCACCACGCCGAGATGGGGCTCCAACGTGGTGAACGGATAGGCGGCCACTTTCGGACGAGCGGCGGAGATGCGTGAGATCAGGGTGCTCTTGCCGGAGTTGGGCAGGCCCACCAGGGCTACATCCGCGAGCAGCTTCAGCTCGACGTCGAGCCAGCGCTCTTCCCCCGCCTCCCCCTGTTCCGCGAACGCCGGTGCGCGTCGGCGATTGGTGAGGAAGCGGGCGTTGCCGCGCCCTCCCCTCCCGCCCGCGGCCGCCAGCCACCGGTCGCCCGCTGTGGTCAGGTCGGCCAGGACCGCACCGTCGGGCCCCCGCACGACCGTTCCCACGGGTACGGCCACGTCCAATGATTCCCCGCGCGAGCCATGGCGGCGCTTTCCCTGTCCGTGCTTGCCGTCGGTGGCGCGGCGGTGGGGATGGTCACGGAAGCCGAGGAGAGACGCCTGGTTGGTGCTCGCCACGAGCCACACGTCACCACCGTCGCCGCCGTCACCGCCGTCGGGCCCACCGCGCGACACGTGCGCCTCTCGGCGGAACGACACGGATCCCGCTCCCCCGTCGCCCGCCTTCACATGGAGTTGGGCTTCGTCTGCGAAACCGGACACGCCTGCGATCCTACGGGGCACCGTGGCACCCTCCTGTGGGAGCCAGCCGCGGTGCGTGCGACTCAGGACTCGGCGCGGACGCTCACCTGGCGTCGACCCTTCCGGGTACCGAAACTCACCACGCCCTCCGCCGTCGCGAACAACGTGTCGTCGCCGCCCCGCCCGACGTTCTCGCCGGGATGGAACTTCGTCCCTCGCTGGCGAAGGATGATCGCTCCGGCCGGGACGGTCGTGCCGTCGTACACCTTGACCCCGAGCCGCTTGGATTTCGAATCGCGACCGTTTCGGGTCGAGCCTCCACCTTTGGTCTTCGACATGCGAGCCTCCTCGTGCGGGCCGGACTCAGCGGCCCGCGGGGACCGTGATCGACAGGATCTCGACCGTGGCGTACTGCTGGCGATGACCCCACCGGCGCCGGCGCCGCGCTTTGGCCTGGTAGGTGAACCCCCGGATCTTGGGACCGAGCTCGTGGCCCACGACCCGTGCCGCGACCACCGTGCCGGCCAGCTCGGCCGGCGTGGCGAGGACCCGGTCGTCATCGACGACGAGCACCGGAGCGAGCTCCACCTCGCTGCCCGCGGGAACCCCGAGGAGCTCGACGCGCAGCTGCTGGCCCTCGGCCACCCGCTCCTGCTTTCCTCCGCTCTGGATCACCGCATACATAGCCCGGTGAGTTTACAGCAGGGACTCGTCGAGCACGATCCCACGGCCACCACACACCGTGCAGGTGCTCGAGAGCGACTCGACCAGGCCCTCGGAGACCCGCTTCCTGGTCATCTCGACCAGACCGAGCTCGGAGATCTCGAAGACCTGGGTCCGGGTCTTGTCGCGTGCCAAAGCGGAGCGCAGGGCGGCGGACACCCGGTCCCGGTTCTCCCGGATCTCCATGTCGATGAAGTCGATGACGATGATCCCCCCGATGTCGCGCAGCCGGAGTTGCCGGGCGATCTCCTCGGCGGCTTCGAGGTTGTTGCGGTAGACGGTCTCCTCGAGGTTGGACTTGCCCACGTTCTTGCCGGTATTGACGTCGATGACGGTGAGGGCCTCGGTGCGCTCGATGATGATCGATCCCCCCGAGGGTAGCCACACCTTGCGGTCCAGGGCCTTGTGCAGCTGCTCGTGCACATGGAAGCGCTCGAAGATCGGCAGGTTCTCGACGACGGGGTCGTAGTACTCGACCCGGTCCACGAGCTCGGGGTTCACCTGCTCGATGTAGTCGCGCACCTGGATGTAGAGATCCTCGTCGTCGATGACGACGTTGCGGTACTCGCGGTTGAACTCCTCGCGCACGATGCGCACGGCCAGATCGGGCTCGCGATACAACAGGCCAGGCGCGTTCGAGCGGCCCGCCTCGGCCTCGATGGCGGCCCACAGGGCCACGAGCCGCTCTACGTCGTGGCGCAGTTCGTCCTGGCTCGCCCCTTCGGCCGCCGTCCGGACGATCAACCCGTGTCCGGCCGGTCGCACCTCGTCGACGATCCGACGCAGACGTTTGCGCTCGTTGTCGTCGAGGCGCTTGGAGATGCCGAAAGCCATGGAGTTGGGGACCATGACCACGAAGCGTCCCGGCAGGGAGACTTCTTGGGTGAGGCGGGCCCCTTTGGCGCCGATCGGGTTCTTGGTGACCTGGCACAAGATGATCTGGCCCGGGCGCAACATCTCCTCGATCCGTGGTGACGCGCTCTTGGCCGTCTCCACGTCCTCGACGTCGTAGCGGACGTCCCCCCGGTAGAGCACCGCGTTCTTCGGGGTACCGATGTCGATGAACGCCGCCTCCATCCCCGGGAGCACGTTCTGCACCCGGCCCCGGTAGATGTTCCCGTCGATCTGGCTGGCATCGTCCGCGGCCCGGGACACGTAGTGCTCGACCAGGGTCCTGCCCTCGAGCACCGCGATCTGCGTGGCGTGGGGGCGGACATGGACGCACATGAGATACCGGCCGACGGGACGCCCCCGGCGCTCCCGTCCGCTGCGCCGGCGGGCCCGGCCGCCCGGCGTCTTGGTCTCGACCGTCTCGGAGTCTGTCTCGTCTGCGTCGGTCGACCTCGGCGCCGGCGCAGCCGGGGGCGCAACCCTGGCCACCTTGGTGGACAGCGGCGTCACCGGCACCGGTACCACCGGCGCCACCGGTGGCCGGGCGGGACGGGTGTCGCCGATACGGGGGCGCTCGGCGCTGCGGGGCCGGTCCCCGACCGCCGGCGTCGATCCGGCTCCCGGCGGCACGTCGTCAGCCCGCTCGGCCAGGTCGCCGCCCGGGGTCGCACCGGCCGGTGCCGATTCGGCACCGTCCTCGGCGGGAACGCCGGCCCCAACGGTCACGATGGCGTCGTCGACAGGACGCGAGCCGGCCGGGCGCTTGCGGCGTCGGCGTGCTCCAGAAGCGCTGCGAGGGCCGGCCGCGGCGCGGTCGCCGGTCGCCGGGTCCGGTCGAGCCACCTCGCTCGGTGGTGGGTTACTCGGCTCGTCGTCGCGGGCAACCACGCCCTCGGGAACCGCGTGTGGGGAATCGCCGACCCCTTCTGGGGCGGTGGTCGCCTCGGGGTCGGTGGGTGCGGGTGCAGACGGCGAGCCTTCCGGCTCGACCGCCGGCTGCCCGGCGCTCGTATCGGACATGGGGACGATCCCTTCTCGTACTGCTCACGAGGCGCGCTCCCACACCGCGGCCGGACCGGAGAGGTCCACCGTGAGGGGCTCCCAGCGGGAGCCGTCGCGCTCGATCCATTGACAGGTTCTACGGGCAATCCCGAGCTCGACGCCCAGGGCCTGGGCGAGCTCGGAAGGACGGACACCACGCGGTCGGGTCCCGAGCTCCGCGAGGAGCCTGGTACCGCCCGCGTCCGGGCCGGCACACGACAGCGCCAGCACCGAGGGACGCAGATCGTCGATCACGACGCGTCCCTTTCGCTCGCGCTGGATGGGGAGGAGCTCCGCGTCGAGCGCACGCCCAACCGTCTCCGTCAGGTCGTCGGGGGCGATGCCCGGCACGTGGATCTCCCAGGTGCACGAGGACACGTCCTCCTGGAGCGAGTTCTCGCCGGGATCCACGACGTCGGCCGCCACGATGTCGACCCCCTCGGGCAGGAGCGGGCCCACCCCACGAGCCAGCTCCGACGGGTCGAGGGGTGAGTCCAATGCGATGTCGAGGTACTCGGCTACGGACTCGCATCCGGTGGGGAGGGCGAGCCCAAAGCTCAGCTGGGGTCGGGGGGTGAACCCGGCCGTGTAGGCGACCGGCACCCGGCCCCGGCGCAGGGCCCGCTCCCACATGCGCGCCACGTCGCGGTGGCTGGTCCAGCGCACCCTGCCGACCTTGGTGAATCGGGCCCGGATCCTCACGAGGCGTGCTCCACTGCCGATCCCGGCGACTGCGACACCCCGGCGGTCTCGAGGAACCGGACGGGGATCGTCGCGGCGCCATCCAGGTCCTGGCCCGTGCCCTGGCTCCCGCCTGCCGGTGGGACGGCCGAAGCCACCATGTGCTCGACCCCGAGCCCCGTACACGCGCCGCAGTCGTAGCAAGGGGTCCAGCGGCAGTCCTCGAGGCCGTGTTCGGCCAGGGCTTCTTGGAAGTCCTGCCACAGAAAGTCCCGGTGCAGGCCGGCCGAGACGTGGTCCCAGGCGAGGACCTCGTGCTCGTCGCGGTGGCGGTACACGATCTCGTCGAGCCCGAGCCCCGCTGCCTCGAGTCCGGTCGTCCACAGGCCCAGGTCGAAGTGCTCGGACCACTCCTGGAACGTTCCGCCGTGGCGCCACACGTGCTCGACGACGGCTCCCATGCGGCGATCGCCCCGGCTCACGAGACCCTCCACCGCCGTTGCCTCGGGGTCGTGCCACCGCAGCGTCAGCCCCCGGGTGCCGCGCGCCGCGTCACGCAGCAGTCCCACCTTGCGCCGGAGCTCCTCCATGGTGTTCTGGCCGAACCACTGGAATGGGGTGTGCGCCTTGGGGACGAACCCACCCACCGACGCGGTGACCGTCACGTTGTGGTGATAGCGCCGACCGATCTCCGCACACGATCCGGCGAGCCGGGCGATGCCGAGCACGTCGTCGTCGGTCTCGGTGGGCAAGCCGATGAGGAAGTAGAGCTTCACCCGCCTCCACCCCTGGGAGAACGCGGCATCGACGGCCGCGTACAGGTCCTCCTCGCGGATGAGTTTGTTGATGACCTGGCGCATCCGCCACGTCCCGCCTTCGGGGGCAAAGGTCAGGCCGGTCCTTCGCACTTTCTGGATCTCCGCCGCCAGACCCACGGTGAACGCGTCGACCCGCAGGCTGGGCAGGCTCACCGACACCTGACCCGAGCACTCGGGGTCGTTGATGACCGAGGACACGACCTCGCCGATGCCCGAGAAGTCGGCACTCGAGAGCGAGGTCAGGGTCACCTCGTCGTAGCCGGTCCGGTCGAGACCGGCGCGCACCATCTCTTCCACCTGGGCGCCGGGGCGTTCGCGCACGGGTCGGGTGATCATGCCGGCTTGACAGAAACGACAGCCGCGGGTGCATCCGCGGAACACCTCGACGTTGAGGCGATCGTGGACCACTTCGATGAGCGGCACGAGCTGCTGCTTGGGATAGGGCCACTCCCCCAGATCTGCGATCGTCCGCTTTTCGACGCGCTCGGGCACGTCGGCGCGCCGGGGGGTCACACCGGTCAATCGCCCGGATTCGTAACGCGCCTCGTAGCACGAGGGAACGTAGACCCCGGCCACCGTTGTCAGGCTCGCCAGGAGATCGTCGCGTCGCTCGCCTCCGGCGGCCCGCCACGAGCCGATCACCTCGGTCAGCTCCCCCACCACTTCCTCCCCGTCCCCGAGGACGAAGGCGTCCACGAAATCGGCCAGGGGTTCGGGGTTGAACGCGCAATGTCCTCCTGCCACCACGAGCGGATCCGAGGCGTGACGGTCCACGCCCCGCACCGGCACGCCGGCCAGGTCGATCATGTTGAGGACGTTGGTGTAGGTGAGCTCGGCCGACAGGTTGAACGCGAGCACGGCGAAGTCTCGTGCCGGCAGGCTGTTCTCCAGCGAGAACAGCGGGACCGACGCGTCTCGCATGGCCGCCTCCATGTCGGTCCAGGGGGCGTAGGCGCGCTCGGCCACCGCATCGCCGCGCTCGTTCAGGATCTCGTACAGGATCTGGAGCCCCTGGTTCGGCAGTCCGATCTCGTAGGTGTCGGGGTACAGAAGCAGCCAGGCCACCCGCTCGGGCGCGTGGACGGGCCGGCGTGCCCCGAGCTCACCCCCGATGTACCGGGCGGGCTTCGTGACCTGGGCCAGCAGAGGCTCGATCTGTGGCCACAGAGAGGTCATGTGCCCCCCGAGTCTAGAGGCCCGCCGTCTGACGCCGGCGCCGTCGGCCGGGTCAGTGGGCCGTCCCGGGGGCCGCCCCATTGGTCGCCGTGGTCGGGGTCGCCGTGGTCGGGGTCGTCGTGGTCGGGGTCGCTGAGCCGGTCCCCCGGGCCGGGACGGGCGGAGGGGGTGGGGGAAGGAGCGATGCCGTCGACGTCGGTGAGGCCAGACGGGTCGGGCTCTCGGGGTGCGCCACCAGGTAGTCGAAGCCCTGGCGCACGACCGGGGCCGCCGCCGACGCCCCGAAGCCGCCCCCCTGGACCACCACTGCGATGAGGTACTGGGCGTTGGGGAGAGGGCCCCAGCCGACGAACCACGAGTTGGGCTGCTGCTCGTTGGTGGTCGCCGTACCCGTCTTGCCCGCCAGGGGGAACGTCGACATGGGGAAGCCGGTGAACGCCCCGACGGCGGTGCCCTTCGGGTTCTGCACCACACCCTCGAATCCGGCCAGCATGGCCTGGTAGTTGGCCGGCGAGATGGTGACGTGGCCGGCGACTTTGGGGGCGATGGACCGGATGACCTTGCCGTGCGCGTCGACGATGCCCGCCGCGACCTCGGGGACGTAGCGGGTGCCGCCGTTGGCGAATGTCGCATAGGCCACCGCCTGCTCCAGCGGTGTGATCACCGTGCCGCCCTGGCCGAAGGCGACCTCGACGTTGTTCCCGGTGAACCATTTGGAGTTGGGGTAGTCCTTGGGGTCCTGGGAGTGCTCGCGCTGCACGACGCTGGGCGAGTCCACCCGGGCGAAGTGCGTCTCGTCGGGAAGGTCGATCCCCGTCACGTCCCCGTAGCCGAGTTGCGCCGCGGTGTTCTGGATCGGGGTCTGGCCGTAACGGCTCTGCTGGTCCCAGAACTGCGCGCCGAGGTTGTAGAAGAAGATGTCGCTCGACACCGTGAGGGCCTGGGACACGTTGACGTAGCCGGCGGCCTCCCCCTCGTTGTCGTGGTACGTCACGCACCCCGCCCCTCCCACCGTGCAGCCCGGGATGGCGTACGAGCCGGTGTCGTTGAACACGAACCCCGGTGAGATCAGGCCGGACTGCAAGGCGGCGGTCGCCGTCGCCAGCTTGAAGGTCGACCCCGGGGTGTACAGGCCCTGGATGGCTTCGTTGTTCAGCGCGCCCGTCGACTGGATCTGGCGGTAGTGCGACGTGGAGATCCCGTTGGTCCACCACGTCGGGTCGTACGTCGGTGAGGACACCAGTGCGATCACGGCGCCGGTTTGGGGGTCGAGCGCGACTGCCGCGCCTTCCCTGGATTTTCCGTGCAAGGACGCGATCTCGGCGTCGAGCGCCTGTTGCAAGGTCTGTTCGAGCCCGGAGTCGATGTTGGTCACGACATCGTCCCCCGACGTGGGCGGCGTCTCCCCCAGGCTGCCCACCACCTGTCCGTGGGCGTCGACCTCCACCCTGTCGATGCCGGGACGGCCCCGGAGCACCGACTGGTACTGGCTCTCGAGACCGCTCTGGCCGAACAGGTCACCGAGCTGATATCCCTCGGACTGGTTGGCCTGGAGCTGCTGGCTCGTGATCTGACCGACGTACCCGAGCATCTGTACCCCGGTCTGGTCGAGAGGGTAGGTGCGATTGGTGTCGGCCACCGTCGACACCCCGGGGAACATCGAGGCGTGTTCCCCGATGTAGAGCACATCCGACAACGGAGCGCTCTCGAGGATCGGGACGGGCTTGTACAGGCTGTACTGCACGTTGGCGAGGTCTGCCTCGATCTGCGCGGAGGAGATCCCGAGGAGCGCGGCGAGCTGGCCCACCACGGCCGGGTGTTCTTGGGCCGACACCCTCGACAACGTGATGTCGCGCGTCACCTGGTCGCCGACCACGATGCTGCCGCTCCGATCGGCGATGAGCCCTCGCGGCGCGGGGACTTCGACGTCGCGCACCTGGTTGGCGGTGACGGTCTGGGAGTACGCCGAGGTGTCGAGAACTTGCAGGTACCACAGACGGATGAACATGAGCGAGAACAGCGCCGCGACGAGGACCCCGAGCACCCGCAACCGGATGACGGTGCGAGGCGCGGAAGGTTCGCTCACGGCCATCACCCGGTCGACGACCGAGCGGCGCGGGCGCATGCGCGGGCCGGTTGGCTCCTGTGCACGCGTCGGGCGGGGTGTCTTGGGTTTCGGATAGACATGGGTGCCGCGCAATGGATGCCGGACCCTGGCCCACGACACACGCCGGGTGGCGGGGGCGCGCCGCGGCGAATCGGCGTTGCGCAATGCCAGCGCGAAGCGCCGGCGGCGGAACTTCACCGGCTTCCCCTGCCTGACGGGCTGCCGTGGCCCGCACCGGGCTCGGGAACCGCCCACGCCACGAAGCGCAGCACGGGTACCGCCAGGAGCGCAGCCGCCGGAGTCGCCACCACCAGGGCGGGTGCCAGATACGTCTTGAGCATCCCCGGGTCGCCCAGCACGCCTCCAAGGATCGCGTACGCGCCCATCCCCGCGGCCGTCGCGATCACCGCTACAACCGGTGGCAACCACCACGAGCTGCGGACGAGTCCCCGCGTGGCCAGGCCGGTCGCGTATCCCAAGAGGCAACCCACCAGCGCCGAGAGCCCGAACGGGGTGGGCAGGAACAGGTCCGCGACCAAACCTGAGAAGAACCCGAAAACCGCGCCCCGATCCGGACCTGCCGCATATCCGGCCGCCACAGGGAGGAGCAGCATGGCGTCGGGATGGGCGCCGCCCACCCGCACGGTGTCGAGAAGGGTGTTCTGGACCACGAGCACCACGACGATCACGATGGTCGAGCGAGCCAGGTCCGCGCTGGTCAGGGCGCGGCCGACCCGTGACGGGCCGCCCAATCGCTTCATGGCGCCGATTCCCACTGGAGCACGTCGACGTACTGGAGCACGGCCAGGTTCGCCAGGGGCCGAGCCGACACCGTCTCCTGGGTGGCCGACGGGGTCGAAGAGAACGAGGTGATCGTGGCGACGGGAATCTCGGGCGGGAACTGCGCCTGTTGCAGCCCGCTCGTGGTGAGCACCTCCCCCTTGTGCAGAGGTGTGCCGGGAGAGACGAGGTTCACCGCCACAGTTCTCCCCAGACCCGAGCCCTGGACCAGGGCGAGAGTTCCCCCCGAGCCGAAACGGACACCGACCGACGAATTGATATCGGTGATGAGCCGGACGGTGCACCCCGACGACCACACGTCGATGACCTGGCCGACCAGACCAGCGCCCCCCACCACCGGCATGCCGATGGCCACACCGTTCTTGCTCCCCTTGTCGAGCTGCACCGTGGCGGCGAAGTCCGATGAATTCAGCGCATTGACCTGAGCTGTGACCGTTGGGATGTCTCCGACCCACGGCAACTGGTCGAGCCGTTCCAGGGCTCGCAACGAGTTCCGGGTCGCCTGCGTACTGAGCGTCTGTCTCCGCAACGCGCCGATCTCGCGGCGGAGCTTCGCGTTCTGAGCTTCGAGGTCGCCCCCGTGCACGGCACCGGACAAGAAGCTGCCCACAGGACGCGTGAGCGCATCGACGCCGCGTTGCACCGGCGCGAAGGCATCATGCGCGGCGCGCTTGGCTCCCGAGATGACCCCGTGGGCCTGACCGCGGTAATCGAGGGTGATGATGGCGATGGACGCCACCACCAGCAAGCCGATTGTCGTTCCCCGCCGAGCTCGCCGAGCGCGCCGTGTCCTCCTCGGCATGCAAGAACGACCTCAGGTGGGGGTGCCGGCTCCGCCGGCCCGGGGTCGCGGGGACACACGGCCGCGAGCGGCGATGGCGAATCGGGAGCCGCGCCGGGCGCGGGCGCCCATCAGCCGGCAGAGGACGTGATGAGGACCTGCTTGAGGGCTTCGAACTCCTCGAGGCACTGGCCACTCCCGATCGCCACGCAATTGAGGGGATCGCGGGCGACCACGATGGGCATCCCGGTCTCCTCCTGCAGCCGGGCGTCGAGGCCATGGAGCAGGGCGCCGCCACCGGTGAGCACGATCCCCTGTTCCATGATGTCGGCCGCGAGCTCGGGCGGGGTCTTGTCCAGCGTGACCTTGACGGCATCGATGATGGCCGAGACGGGCTCGTCGATTGCCTTGCGGATCTCCTCGGTGGAGACCACCACCGTCTTCGGGAGACCTGTGACGAGGTCCCGGCCGCGGATCTCGGCATGCAGCTCTTCCTCGAGCGCGAACGCGGATCCCAGTGCGATCTTGATCTCCTCGGCCGTGCGCTCACCCAGAGCGAGGCTGTACTCCTTCTTGATGTAGGAGATGATCGCCTCGTCGAGTTCGTCACCACCGATGCGCACAGATTGGCTCGTGACGATGCCGCCCAGCGAGATGACCGCCACCTCGGTCGTTCCGCCACCGATGTCGACCACCATGTTCCCTGTCGGCTCGTGCACCGGAAGACCGGCGCCGATCGCGGCCGCCATGGGCTCCTCGATGATGTAGGCCTTGCGAGCACCCGCGTACTCGGCCGCCTCCATGACAGCACGCTGCTCGACGCCGGTGATGCCCGAGGGCACGCAGATCACCATCCGGGGCTTGGCGAACCGACGTTGGTGCACCCGCTGGATGAAGTAGCGGAGCATCTTCTCGCAGATCTCGAAGTCGGCGATGACCCCGTCCTTGAGCGGGCGGATGGCCTGGATGTGGCTCGGGGTGCGGCCGATCATACGCTTGGCTTCGGCCCCCACCGCGAGTGGACGGCCGTCTTTGACGTTCACCGCCACGACCGAGGGCTCGTTGAGGATGATGCCGCGACCGCGCACGTACACGAGGGTGTTCGCAGTGCCGAGGTCGACGGCCATATCGCGGCCGAGTAAAAAGAACCGGTTGTCCCGCATGGCGTCGATCTACCTCTTGGTGGAGCGGGGACCGTCGCCGAATCCGGGCGGCCTCCCGCCTCTGTACTGGGGGTCAGGCCAAGGCTACGGGACCTCGCCCAACCACACAAGGCGAACCACCGCCCTCGCTGCTGGCGCCGGCTGCCATCTCAGGCCGTGGCGCGGATCGGGCCCGTCCCGCAGAGACCGCCCGAAGAGACCTGACGGGACCCGAAGAGACGGACCCCATGGAGAGCAGAACCGTCAGGCGAGTTCGGGGAAGAAAAGTTCGACCTCGCGCGCGGCAGACTCGGCGGAGTCCGATCCGTGGACGAGGTTCTCGGTGAGCAACGTCCCCAGATCGCCACGAATCGTCCCCGGGGGTGCTTCGGCGGGGTTCGTCGGTCCCATCAAGGTACGCACGATCCTCCACGTGTCCTCCGGACCCTCGACCACGAGCACCATTGCCGGCGATCGAGTGATGAAACCGACGAGGTCCCCATAAAAGGGCTTGTCGCGGTGCTCCTGGTAGTGCTCGGCCGCAACGGCTTCGTCGATGGTCCGAAACGCGCCTGCCACGAGCCGCAGGCCTTTTCTCTCCAGGCGACCGATGAGCTCCCCCACAAGACCCCGCTCGACGGCGTCGGGCTTGCAGATCACGAGCGTCCGGTTCATGGCTCGGAGAGGCTACCGGGGTCGGCCCAGGCGGTCGATCCGACCAGGATCTCCCGGGCCGCGGCGACCACGTACAGCGAGCCCGTCACCACCAGCGTGCCGGTGGATGGGGTGCGGGCCCGCGCCAGGGCGAGGGCGTCGACCACCGTGTCGGCGGCAAGGGCCTGCAGTCCCAACGCACGCGCCGCCTCGGCGATCGACTCCGCCGGCAATGCCCGGGGGGAAGGGGCGGTGCACGCCACCACCGTCCGGACTCCGGCCGGCGAGAGTGCGTCGAGCATGGCACTCGGATCCCGACCCTGGAGCATCCCGATGACGGCGATGGTCTCTGGCGCGGGAGCAATCTCGTCGACCAGCGCGCGCCCCAGGGCCTGGGCACCGGCGACGTTGTGAGCACCGTCCAGCACGATGAGCGGCGACCGCCCCACGATCTCCATGCGCCCCGGGACCCGCACCGAGCCCAACGCGTGCTCCACCACTTCGGGTGCAAGTGGTGCGGCGAAGAACGCCTCGGCCGCGGCCAACGCGCAGGCGGCGTTGTCGCCTTGATGAGCTCCGTGCAGCGACAGGTACACCTCGGGATAGAGGGCTCCGGGCGTCCGCAGGTCTAGGAGCCGGCCGCCCACCGCGACGTGGTTTGCATCACAACCGAACTCCACGCCCCGCACCCATACCTCGGCCGCGCCACATTCCTGAGCGGCGGTTGCAAAGACGCCCAGCAGTTCGGGGTCGGTCTCCCCCACCACGACCCGGCATCCCGGCTTGATGATCCCCGCCTTCTCCGTGGCGATGTCGAGGAGGGTCGGACCGAGGATCTCCACGTGGTCGTAGCTCACGTTCGTGATCACCGCCACGTCGGGCTCGACCACGTTGGTGGCGTCCCAGCGCCCCCCGAGGCCGACCTCGACCACCGCAACGTCGACTGGGCTCTCCGCGAACCACCGGAAGGCGGCCGCGGTCAGGATCTCGAATCGGGTCGACCGCTCGCTGAGCAACGGCTCGAGCATCGCGAGTGCACCGAGGACCTCAGCGAGCTCCTGGTCGTCGATGGGCTCACCGTTACGAGCCAGGCGTTCGTTCACCCGGGAGAGGTTGGGGCTCGTGTACGTACCGACGGTGAGGCCGTCGGCGACGAGCAACTCGGTCAGGATCTTGGCGGTCGAGCCTTTGCCGTTGGTCCCCGTGAGGTGCACGACCGGACATGAACGCTCCGGATCACCGAGCAGGCGGCACCAGGCCCGTATGCGATCCAGAGTGGGTGCCCCCACACGCGTCGGCATGGAGAGCTCGTAATCGGTGTGCGCATCGAGCCACGCCACCATGTCGTCGCGCGATGGGCGCGCCGCATCGTTGTCGGAGCGGGCGCGCACCGCCGGGTTGGTGGCTCGTCAGGAAGCGGCCCGGCGCGTGCGCACCTTGTTGGCCGGCTCACTTTGAGGTACGAGCGTCGGGTGGACGCGATCGAGAACGACAGCCCTGTCAATCACACACTTGCCCACGTCCGAGCGGCTCGGGAGGTCGTACATGACTTCGAGGAGAACCTCTTCGAGGATGGCACGCAGACCGCGTGCACCCGTGCCGCGAAGCAGGGCTTGTTCGGCCACGGCTTCCAGGGCGTCCTCGCCGAACTCGAGCTCCACTCCGTCGAGCTCGAACACACGCCGATACTGTTTGACCAGCGCGTTCTTGGGTTCGACCAGGATCCGGATCAGCGCGTCCTTGTCGAGACTCGACACCGCACCCACCACCGGCAGCCGTCCGATGAATTCGGGGATGAGGCCGAACTTGATGAGATCCTCGGGCAGGACGTGACGAAGAACCTCGCTGTCGCGCGCTTCGGTACTCCGGCGCACCTCGGCCCGGAACCCGATGCCCTTGCGGCCGATCCGGCTCTCGATGATCTTGTCGAGTCCGGCGAAGGCACCGCCGCAGATGAAGAGGATGTTGGTCGTGTCGATCTGGATGAATTCCTGGTGCGGGTGCTTGCGACCACCCTGGGGGGGCACCGACGCCGTGGTTCCCTCGAGAATCTTGAGGAGAGCCTGTTGCACGCCCTCCCCCGATACGTCGCGGGTGATGGACGGGTTTTCGCTCTTCCGAGCGATCTTGTCGATCTCGTCGATGTAGATGATCCCCGTCTCGGCCCTCTTGACGTCATAGTCGGCCGCCTGGATCAGCTTGAGAAGGATGTTCTCGACGTCTTCGCCGACGTAACCCGCCTCGGTCAGCGCGGTTGCGTCCGCGATCGCGAAGGGAACGTTGAGCATGCGGGCCAGGGTCTGGGCCAGCAGGGTCTTGCCACAGCCGGTCGGGCCCAACAACAGGATGTTGGACTTCGTCAGCTCCACCTCCGACGCCTGCGCGGTCCCGGCCTGCACGCGCTTGTAGTGGTTGTAGACGGCGACAGAGAGGATCTTCTTGGCGTACTCCTGGCCGATCACATAGTCATTGAGGAAGTCGAAGATCTCTCGCGGCTTGGGGAGCTCCTCGAAGGAGAACTCCGGCGTTTCGGCGAGCTCCTCGGCGATGATGTCGTTGCACAGGTCGATGCACTCGTCGCAGATGTACACGCCGGGGCCGGCAATGAGCTTCTTGACCTGCTTCTGGGACTTGCCACAGAAGCTGCACTTCACGAGGTCCCCGCCGTCCCCGAACTTCGCCAC
>Ga0209415_10004076_pt1 | contig 26904 bp, 22 predicted proteins | sample PeaSoiSIISIP2007_FD_187696 | JGI IMG/M metagenome (GOLD analysis project Ga0209415, IMG submission 187696) | Peat soil microbial communities from Weissenstadt, Germany - SII-SIP-2007 (SPAdes) (version 2) | ecosystem: Environmental > Terrestrial > Soil > Wetlands > Peat | place: Germany... | reverse complement strand
TGACGCCCTTGGGCTTGCCGGTCGAGCCCGACGTGTAGATCACATAGGCGGGATCGGAAGGCCGAAGGCCGTCGGCGCGCAAATCGATGGGTAGGGCGAGATTGGCCGGACCAGCGAAATCCTCGAACAACAAAGCCTGGGCGGGCTGCTCGCCGGCCTGCGCCGCGGTATCGGCATCCAGGATAATCGCCTTGGCGCCACAATCTTCGAGGCAGGCCCGGACCCGTTCGGCCGGAGCATCGGCGTCGAACGGCAGATAAGCCGCGCCCGACTTCAGAATGCCCAACAAAGCGATATGCAGATCGAGCGAGCGCTCCATCCACAGACCGACAAAACAACCGCGCCCGATTCCGCGTTGGCGCAAATGTCGCGCCACGGCGTCGGCTTGGCGATTCAACGCCTCATAGGTCAGCGTTCGGCTACCGAATTGCGCAGCGATCCGTTGCGGCGCGCGTGCAACCGTGGCGACAAAAATTTCCGGCAAAAGCTCATCGCGCAGTAGGCGCGACTCTAAGCTTCCAGACATTGATTCGGGAAGAATCGATGGAATGATCTGATTCATGACATCCAGTAAGCCGTTCTGCCCAACCCGTGGTGGTTGGCATAAACGGCGGTTTCTTGCTTTTTCGTTTTGCGGCCCGTCCCAGAGGTCCGTTCGATCGGGCACCACTCGCCCTCGTCTGGAACCCTCGCCATAACCGTTACGTGATACCGCTTCGGAGGCCGATTACAAAGAGCTCTTTTCAGGAATGTCACCATATATATGCGAAGAGCCGCCTCACGCGTGAGAATGAGGTCGCAACAATAGGGGCTCATTGTGGCATTCACATGATGAATTCTTTGCTAAGAAAGAGCAGCTGCCAACGCTCCAACCAGCGCTTCTCCCGCACGCGCGTTTGGAAGACAATCCGCTTTCCGGTTTCAAATGACGGCGTCGGTCGCAACACCAGGGCAAACAGATCGTCCAAGCCAAAAGGCGCCACGATTTCCAGGCCAGCCTGCGTGAGACGCGCAGCAACGGCTGTCGCGGTTTCAGGCCACCGGCTCACCGCGTCGGCAACCGAAAGGTAAGGCTGGTCGCCATTGCGCTGATGCATCCGCGCTTGATTCTTGACCGACCATGCCACCGACGGCTCGACCGCTTGCAGCCCAGCCTCGATCTGCTGATCGACGGACGGACGTGCCCGCGTGCGATCGAACCAAACCACGTCGACATCACCCGTCGGAAGACAAGGTGGCCGCTTCAAATGACGCCGGCCGATCCATGCAATCATGGATTGCCGGATCAAGTCCGGCAATGACGGTTTTTGGTTGTGGCCACCACTCAATGTAGGCAAAGCACAATCCATACCGAACAGCCGTGGCACAAGGCCGGGCATGACGATTTTGGAATTTGCTGCGCCTGCGTGTCCGCCCTTTTGCCCCTCTTACAACTGACGACAGATTCCAACACTATTTACTCTTCTCAAGTAAGTTCTCCCGCGATTTCCACAATAAAATCGCACCATTAACCAACTTTCGAATCGACCCCGCATAAAGAGTTCCTTTATACCCCTTACAACAATTCACATGGACGGTTAACGTTACTCCCTGTTAGTCATCCAGGCTCTCGCAAATCGAAGCCGGAACGCCTGTATGAAACTCCTATTGCTCGCCATTCCGGCCCTCCTCGTTGCCGGATCCTGCGTCGCCGCACCGACCGGCAGGGATGCCCCCGCCCCCGTTCGCACTGCCGCTTTGCACCAGGCCGCCACCTATCCTTTTGGCCGCGCTCTGATCGGCGTCGCCTCCTGGTACGGTCGCCAGCATGCCGGGCGCCCCACCGCCAGCGGCGAGATCCATTCCATCCATCTGCGGACCGCCGCGCACCGCAGCCTGCCCTTCGGCACCCTGCTGAAAGTCACCAATCTGAGAAATGGCCGGACTTCGGTGGTGCGCGTCAACGATCGGGGCCCTTATGTCGCCGGGCGCACGATTGATCTGTCGGAAGAGGCCGCGCGCGACTTGGCGATGCAAGGCGACGGCTTGGCGCGCGTGCGGATGGAGATCCTTCCCCATGGCGCACGCTGAGCGGAAAAGGGAAAGCCCTTGGGCGCACGCGGGCCCCGAGCCACACCTCCGCGACCTGTTGTCCGACAGCATCGTCATCGCCATTATGACAAAAGACAAGGTGAAATATCCCGATTTTCTTCGCCTGATTACGAGTATTCGGCGTAAAATTCGCGATTGATACTTAGACCCGTCTTTCCGCGCACATCATCAGAAAATATATCTGCGCCGCATTGATATGATTTTTATAAAATCCTTATATCGAACCTCGCTTTCCGCATGGAAGCTTAACGGCCTTTCGGACTATTGAATCTCCCATGCCATTCTCGGAGATCTCGCATGCTCGATGTCCTTTTTCTCACGGCGACCGTCGCCTTTTTCGTCCTGGGCGCGCTGTTTGTGCGCGCCTGCGATCATCTCTAAGCGGAGGCTCCCATGACATTCGAATTGATCCTCGGCGCCATCGTGGCGGCCGGGTTGTTTGTCTATTTAAGCTACGCCCTGGTCCGGCCCGAGCGTTTCTGAGGAGGATTTCATGAACGCCGCAGGCATCCTGCAAATCGTCATTCTTTTTGTCCTGTTGACCGGACTAGCCATTCCGCTCGGCATTTACATGGCCCATGTCTACCAGGGCGAACGCACCCTCGCCTCGATCCTGCTTGGCCCGGTGGAGAAGGGTCTTTACAAGCTTTGCGGCATCAAGCCCGAACAGGAACAACATTGGACCGCCTACGCCTTCGCCGTGCTGGCCTTCTCTCTGGTCGGCATCCTGGTGATGTATGGCGTGATGCGCCTCCAGGACCTGCTGCCGCTCAATCCGGCCGGCGAGACGGCGGTCGCCCCCGATCTGGCCTTCAACACGGCGGTCAGCTTCGCCACCAACACCAACTGGCAGAATTACGGTGGCGAAAGCACCATGTCCTATCTAACCCAGATGCTGGGCATGACGGTGCATAATTTCACCTCGGCCGCCACCGGCATGGCCGTCGCCGTCGCGCTGATCCGCGGCTTCACCCGCCGTTCGGTCAAAACCATCGGCAATTTCTATGTCGATGCGATCCGCTCGATCCTTTATGTCCTGCTGCCGCTGGCCATCGTCTTCACCCTCATCCTGGTATGGCAAGGGGTGCCGCAGAATTTCGACGCTTCCGTGTCCGCCACCACCTTGGAAGGCGCCAGCCAGACCATCGCGCAAGGCCCGGTCGCCTCGCAAGACGCCATCAAGCTGCTGGGCACCAACGGCGGCGGCTTTTTCAACGTCAATTCGGCCCATCCCTTCGAAAACCCGACGGCCCTCAGCAGTTTGCTCCAGGTGGTCAGCCTGCTGCTTATTTCCGCCGGATTGGTCGTGACTTTCGGCCGGATGATCAAGGACAGCCGGCAAGCCCGCGCGCTTTACGCCGCCATGGCCTTGATGCTGGCGGTCGGCATCGGCGTCTGCTACTGGGCGGAAGCGGCCGGCAATCCGGCGATCGCCAGCCAAGGCGTCGACATCACCGCGACAGATCAAGCCCCCGGCGGCAATATGGAAGGCAAGGAAGTCCGCTTCGGCCTCTCGTCCAGCGCTATCTATGCCACCGCCACCACCGGCACCTCGACCGGCGCCGTCAATTCGATGCATGACAGCTTCACACCGATCGGCGGCATGGTGCCGATGGTCAATCTGATGCTGGGCGAGGTGATCTTCGGCGGTGTCGGCGCCGGCCTGCACGGCATGATCGTCTTCGTCATCATCACCGTTTTCATCGCCGGCCTGATGGTCGGCCGCACCCCCGAATATCTGGGCAAAAAGATGGAATCGAAGGAGGTCAAGCTGGCCGTCCTCTCGATCATCGTCTTCCCGCTGTCGGTCCTCTGCTTAGGCGCCTTGGCGGTGGTGCTGCCGATCGCCACGCCGGCCATTGCCGCCCCCGGTCCGCATGGACTGTCGGAAGCGATCTACGCCTATGCCTCGGCCACCGCCAACAACGGCTCGGCCTTCGGCGGATTCTCCGGCAATACGCTCTATCACAATTCGGCTTTGGCCCTGGCCATGCTGATGGGGCGTTTCATCGTCATCATCCCGACGCTGGCCATTGCCGGCGCCTTGGCCGCCAAGAAAACGGTGCCGCCCTCGGCCGGAACCTTCCCGACCCACGGCTGGCTGTTCGTCGCCTTGCTGATCGCGGTCATCGTCGTCGTCGCCGGCCTGACCTTCTTCCCCGTTCTCGCCTTGGGTCCGATCGTCGAGCAACTTGCGCTCGCCGCCGGCACCCTGTTCTGAGGTGTTCCCATGAGCATCCATCGTCCCGATGCGATATCCCTGTTCGACCCCGCCATTGCCAAGGAGGCCGTGCTGGCCTCCTTCCGCAAGCTTGATCCGCGGGATCTGGTGAAAAACCCGGTGATGTTCACCACCGGCGTCGTCGCTCTTTTATCATCCATCCTGTTCGTCCGCGACATAGCGCTCGGCTTGACCGAAAATGTCGCGGTGGTCGGCCAGATCGCCGCTTGGTTATGGTTCACCGTCCTGTTCGCCAACTTCGCCGAAGCGGTCGCCGAAGGCCGCGGCAAGGCGCAAGCCGACAGTTTGCGCAAGACCAAGACCGATACCCGCGCCAAGAAGGTCGCGGCCATCGCCGCGACGACTTGGCAAGAGGTTGCCGCATCGGATCTCCGGGCCAACGATCTGGTGGTTGTCGAAACCGGCGACATCATCCCCGGCGATGGCGATGTGGTGGCCGGCATCGCCACCGTCGACGAATCGCCGATCACCGGCGAATCGGCGCCGGTGATCCGCGAAAGCGGCGGCGACCGTTCGGCGGTCACCGGCGGCACCCGCGTCGTCTCCGACCGCATCATCGTCAGGATCACCGCCAACCCCGGCGAATCCTTCCTCGATCGGATGATCGCCCTGGTCGAAGGCGCCAAACGCCAGAAGACCCCCAACGAGATCGCGCTCACCATCCTCTTGGTCGGACTGACCCTGATCTTCCTGATCGTCTGCGTCAGCCTGCCCGGTTTCGCCTTTTATTCCGGCGCCGCCCTGCCGGTGGTCTTTCTGATCGCGCTCCTGGTCACCTTGATCCCCACCACCATCGGCGGCTTGCTCTCGGCCATCGGTATCGCCGGTATGGACCGTCTGGTCAAATTCAACGTCATCGCCAAATCGGGACGCGCCGTCGAAGCGGCCGGCGACATCGACGTGCTGCTGCTCGACAAGACCGGCACTATCACGCTTGGCAACCGTCAGGCCACCGAATTCTTGCCCCTGCCCGACGTCAACGAACGCGAGTTGGCGGAAGCCGCCTTCCTCGCCTCCCTGGCCGACGAGACACCGGAAGGCAAATCGATCGTCGCCCTGGCCAAAAGCCGGTTCGGCCTGCAAGAGAGCGACAATCCGAGCCAAATGACCTTTACCCCCTTTTCCGCCCACACCCGGATGAGCGGCGTCACTTTCGCCGCCACGAGCGGACAGTCCCGCAACGAGATCCAGAAGGGCGCTCCCGATGCGGTCATCCGCTGGTCGGCCGACTGGGCCGGTGGCGGAACCGTCAGCGTTGTGCCGAAGGACATCACGCTGGCGGTCGAACGCATCGGTAAAGACGGCGGCACGCCGCTGGTGGTCGGCAAGAATGGTCGCTTGCTGGGCGCCATCTATCTCAAGGACATCATCAAACCCGGCATCCGCGAACGCTTCCAGATCTTGCGCAAGATGGGTATCCGCACCGTCATGGTGACCGGCGACAATCCGCTGACCGCCGCCGCCATCGCCGCCGAAGCCGGGGTCGACGATTTCCTGGCCGAGGCGACGCCGGAAAAGAAACTGTCGCTGATCCGCGAGGAACAGGGCAAGGGCCGGCTTGTCGCCATGTGCGGCGACGGTTCGAACGACGCTCCGGCCTTGGCGCAGGCGGATGTCGGCGTGGCGATGAACACCGGAACGCAAGCGGCCCGCGAAGCCGGCAATATGGTCGATCTGGAAAGCGATCCGACCAAGCTCATCGAAATCGTCATGATCGGCAAGCAATTGCTGATGAGCCGCGGGTCGCTGACCACCTTCTCCATCGCCAACGACGTGGCGAAATATTTCGCCATCATCCCGGCCTTGTTCATCGCCTCCTATCCGCAGTTGCAGACGCTGAACGTCATGCATCTGGCCAGTCCGCAAAGCGCCATCCTGTCGGCCATCATCTTCAACGCGCTGATCATCATCGGATTGATCCCACTGGCCCTGAAGGGTGTCCAATATCGGCCGGCCGGCGCCGAGGACCTGCTGCGGCGCAATCTGTTCGTCTACGGCCTGGGCGGGTTGATCGTCCCCTTCATCGGCATCAAAGCCATCGATCTCATTGTCGCCGCCCTCGGGCTGGCCTGAGGCTCAAGGCGGAGAGAACATCATGTTGAAACAATTGAAGCAATCCATCCTCGCCACCTTGGTGATCACCTTGCTCACCGGATTGGCCTATCCCCTGGCGATGACCGGTCTTTCCCAGACATTGTTCCCCCGGCAAGCCCATGGCAGCCTGATCGAAAAAGATGGTCATGTGGTCGGATCGACGTTGATCGGCCAAACTTTCGCCGGGCCGGGCTATTTCCATTCCCGCCCGTCGGCCACCACCGACACCGATCCCAATGACGCCACCAAACAGATCCCGGCCCCCTACAACGCCGCCAGTTCCAACGCATCGAACGCGGCGCCGTCGGCCAAAAGCCTGTCCTCCGATGTCGCCGATCGCATCGCCGCCTTGAAGACGGAAAACCCCAACGCCACCGTCCCGGTGCCGGTCGATCTGGTGACGACGTCGGCCAGCGGCCTCGACCCCCATATCTCACCGGCCGCCGCCCTCTATCAATTGCCTCGCGTCGCCGCCGCGCGCGGCCTCTCGGAAGACCGGTTGCGGCGTCTGCTGAGCGAGCATACGGAAGGCCGCACTTTCGGTTTCCTCGGCGAGGCGCATGTCAATGTGCTGGAACTGAACCTCGCGCTGGATCAGCAAGTGGCGACGAGCAAACCGTGAGACTCAAATAATTTTCACCACAGAGACACAGAGAAGGCAGAGGAAAATAGTTGCAACCATTTCGTTCCTGGGTCAGCCAGAGACTAGAACCGGTATGATCTATATGCCTCTCGGTGTCCTCTGTGTCTCTGTGGTTAACGTTTTCCTACCCGATGGTCGTTGGACGGGGCGATTGTCGTTCTTGTCGTCGCAGCGTACGATTGACGCTTGATGGCTGACAACGATCGCGACAATCGCCCCTCCCCCGATGCCCTGTTGGCCGAAGCCCAACGGGAAACGCGCGGTCGCCTGAAGATCTTTCTGGGCGCCGCGCCCGGCGTCGGCAAGACTTACGCCATGCTGGAAACGGCCCATGAGCGTCGGCGCGAAGGCGTCGACGTGGTGATCGGTGTGGTCGAAACCCATGGCCGGCGTGAAACCGAACGCCTCGTCCGCGGCCTGGCGGCATTGCCCGCCAAATCCGTCGACTATCGCGGCCGGACGTTCCAGGAGATGGATCTCGAAGCCATCCTGGCGCGCCGGCCGAAAATCGTCCTGGTCGACGAATTGGCCCACACCAATGTTCCTGGCAGCCGCCACATCAAACGCTATCAGGACGTCGAGGATCTGCTGACCGCCGGCATCGATGTCTATTCGACGCTGAACATCCAGCATCTGGAAAGTTTGAACGATGTGATCGAACGCATCGCCGGCATCAAGGTGCGCGAAACTCTGCCCGACAGCGTTCTCGCCACCGCCGACGAAATCGAGATGATCGATCTTCCGCCCGAGGATCTGCTCAAGCGCCTGGCGGAAGGCAAGGTCTATGTTCCGGAACAGGCGCGTCGCGCCGTCAGCAACTTCTTTTCGGCCGGCAATCTGACGGCCCTCCGCGAGATGGCGCTCCGCCACGCCGCCGAGCGGGTCGATGCGCAGATGTTGAACTATCGGCGGGCCCATGCGATTTCCGGCCCCTGGCCGACGCGGGACCGCATCATCGTTTGCGTCGGTGACGATACCGCCTCGGCCCGCCTGGTGCGAACCGGCAAACGGGCGGCCGAACGTCGTTCGGCCCCGTGGATGGCCGTCTATGTCGAGACCTCGCGACATATCAGCCTGTCCGAACAGCAAAAAGACCGCATCGCGCAAGCCATGCGCCTGGCCGAACAATTGGGTGCCGAGACGGTCACCTTGCAGGGCGAGGATGTCGCCGCCGAAGTGGTGGCCCTGGCCCAGGAGCGCAACGCCAGCCAGATCGTCGTCGGACGCCAACGCCACAAGGCTTGGCGGCGCGCGCTCGGCGGCGGCTCGGTCACCGAACGCATCCTCACCAAAAGCGAAGACTTCGACGTGCTGCTGGTTGGTGGCGAAGACACCGAGAAACATCCCAAAACCTTCGAAACCAAGGTTCTGCCGCCGCCACGGGAATATTTGTCCTATCTGATCGCCGCCGTCGGCGTGGCGGCGGCAACCGGTTTGGGATTTGTCATCGATCTGTGGCTCCCCTTGCCCAACATTTCGGTAACCTTCCTGGTGGCGGTCATGCTGATCGCCATGAAATTGGGACGAGGTCCCGCCATCTTCGCCTCGGTGGCCAGCTTCCTGTCGTTCAATTTCTTTTTCACCGAGCCGCGCTTTTCCTTCGCCATCTCCGATTCGCAAAACATTCTCACCATCGTCTTCTTCCTGATCGCCGCCATCATCGTCAGCAATCTGGCCAGTCGCGTTCAAGTGCAGATCGACGCCAGCAAAACCAGTGCCCGGCGCACCGCCAATCTCTATGAATTCAGCCGCAAGATCGCCGCCGGCGCCACCCAGGACGACGTGCTGTGGGCCGTGGTTCATCACGTCGCCGCCGCCATCCGCGGGAAATCGCTGATCTTGCTGCCACATGAGGAGCGCTTAGGGATAGCCGCCGGCTATCCACCGGAGGATGAGATCAGCGACAAGGATGCCGCCGCCGCCGCCTGGACATGGGCCAACGACCGTCCGTCGGGCCGTGGTTCGACCACGCTGCCGGCCGCCGACTGGCTGTTTCTGCCATTGAAGACGGCCCGCGGTCCGGTCGGCGTTCTGGGCGTGCAGATGGCCGGACAGGAACTGCTGGCGCCGGAAGACAGCCGCTTGCTGGAGACCCTGGCCGACCAGGCGGCGGTGGCGATCGAACGCACCACCCTGGTCGCCGATGTCGAGGCCGCCCGTCTCGCCACCGAAACCGATCGCTTGCGCCAGGCGCTGCTGTCGTCGCTGTCACATGACCTGCGCACGCCGCTGGTTTCGATCCTGGGCGCGGCGTCCAGTCTGATCAATTACGGTGACGATCTGGACTCCAAAGATCGCCGGGACTTGGCGACCACCGTCCAGGACGAGGCCGAGCGGCTCAACCGTTTCGTGCAGAATCTTCTGGACATGACCAAGTTGGGATCCGGCGCCTTGAAACCCAATGCCGATTGGGCCGACCTCAACGACGTGGTGCGCGCCGCCGTCGACCGATCGGGCAAGTTGCTGAAAGGCCGACAGATCAAGGTCGATATCGACCCCGAATTGCCGCTCCTCTGCCTCGATTCCGTGCTGATGGAACAAGTGTTCTTCAATCTGCTCGACAATGCCTGTAAATATTCTCCTCCCGGCAGCCTGGTTACCGTCTGGGCGCGAACGGGCAAGGACCTTGCCCTGATCGAAGTCTGCGACCAGGGCGCCGGCATTCCGGAGGCCGACCGCGAGCGCGTGTTCGACATGTTCTATCGGGTCGAGGCGACCGACAAGCAAACCGCCGGCACCGGCCTCGGACTGGCGATTTGCCGCGGCATCGTCGAAGCCCATCACGGGACCATCAAGGCCGAACCTGGGTTGCATGGCACCGGCACCTGTATCGTCATCCATCTGCCGCTTGGCCAACCGCCCAAGCTCGACCCTAACGAAGCGGCGGGAGTGTGATACCGGCCAACTTTTGAGTTGATGACTGGGCCGGTATCCAGCGGCCATTGAGGCCGCGGCCAAGGGCGCGGATGCGCCCGCCCGGCGAGGGAGAGTATAAAGATATCATGGGACGTATCCTGGTCGTCGATGACGAACCGCAAATCCGTAAATTCCTGCGCATCAGCCTGGGTGCCAACGGTCATGAGGTGATCGAGGCGGAAACCGCCGGGCAAGGCGTGGAAATGGCCCGGACACGCAAGATCGATCTGGTCATCCTCGATCTCGGATTGCCCGACATCGACGGCCAGGAAACCATCAGCGCCATCCGCGAAACCAGCCCGGTGCCGATCATCGTACTATCGGTGCGAGCCCAGGAAGTCGATAAGGTCGAGGCGCTGGACCGCGGAGCCGACGACTATATCGTCAAACCGTTCGGCATCGCCGAATTGATGGCGCGCGTTCGCGTGGCTCTCCGCCAGAAGACCGAGGGGCCGGAGGCCTTGGACATCCTGACCATCGGCGCCTTGCATCTCGACTTTGACCGCCGGGTCATCAACCGCGGCGGCGAAGAGGTGCATCTGTCGAAGCGGGAATATGAACTGCTGCATTTCCTGGCATCCAGCCCCGATCATGTGCTGACCCACAAGCAAATTCTGAAATCGGTGTGGGGACCGGCGCATGTCGAGGACACGGCCTATCTCCGGGTCTATATCAATCAATTGCGCCAGAAGCTTGAAGACGATCCGGCCTCTCCGCGTCTGATCCTCACCGAACCGGGGGTGGGCTATCGGTTGGTGAGTGGGTCGTGATCACATCGCTTGTGAAAAAATAAGGACGCCTCAGGCCGGAAAGGGCAGTGAAGGAAACCACGAAGGCGCGAAGACCTGCGGTATTGACGAACGCTTGCGACGCATTCACGAGAACACGAATTGAACCTAAAAAGAGTATTTTACCACAGAGACACAGAGAACGCAGAGAAAGAAAAATAAAAACTTTGTCGAATTTCTCTCGTCACCTTTTTGGTAAGGGCTTCTTGTTTTCATAATACTTTGAAAAATCTCTGTATTCTCTGAGTCTCTGTGGTTCATCTGCCTAATTTAAGTTCATTTGTTCGCTTGTGGCGATCACGCGTAATGCGAGATCAGTTTGGCGATCTGCGGACCGGTCAAGAGGACGATGAACAGGCGCAAGGTCTGTACCGCCAGCACGAAGGGCGTGTCGGCGCCGCTGCCGACGGCGATGACGGTCACCGAATCGAGCCCACCCGGACTGGTCGCCAGATAGGCGGTCAAAGCGTCGGTATGCAGGAACAAGGTGAGCATCCAGGCGGAAACGGCGCACAAGCCGATCAACAGAAAGGTCGAGAGCAGCAATTGCGGCAAGGCGCGCAGGGCATACAACAATACGGTCCGCGTGAACCCAAGGCCGATGTACCAGCCAAGCGTCAAATAGGACAAACTGAGCAACCAGGGCGGCAAGGTGATCACCAGCAAGCCGCTGCCTTGCAGCACGGCGCCGATGATCATGGGCATCAGCAAGGCGCCGGCGGGAACCCGTAAGAACCGTCCGGCCAGCGCGCCGACCACGGCCACGGCAATGGTTTCCAGCAAGGGAAGGATCGGAACCGCGACGAAAAACCCATCGCTCGACGGCAACGGCGCCTGCCCCGCTCCGAGCAGCATCCGCGACGCCAGGGATGCGCTCATCACCACGATGACGACCCGCAGATATTGCATGAAGGCGACCAGCCGGGCATCCGCGCCGAATTCCTCGGCCATCACCACCATGGCGGACGCCGCGCCGGGAGACGACCCCCAGGCGGCCGTGGTGCCGGGCAACGCCCCGAACTTCACCAGAATCCAACCGACAAGACCGCCGAACACCACCGTCGTCATGACGATCATCAGCATGATCGCCCAATCATCGGCGATCGTCACCAGGATCGAGGTCGTCAACGCCCGAGCCACCAGACAACCGATGACCGCCTGAGCGCCGATAAAGGCCTTTCGCGGCAGAGCCAATTCACTGCCGACGACGCCAAAGGAAATAGCGACCAGCATCGGCCCCAACAGCAATGCCGCGGGAAATGCCGCCCAATGCAACAGTTCGGACACCCCAAGCGAAAGGACGAGCAATCCCACCCAGCGCCACCGCCGATTGATCGAGGACATGCGGCTAGCCCCTATTTCTCATACCAATGCCGCCAGAATGTCCGAGGTCTGTCGCACCAAGCCTAAGCGCGGAAAAATGTTGGCGATGGCGAACCCATGCATATCCACGCCCGTGCTGCTCGTCGCATCCTCGGCAAATACCACGCTATATCCACGTTCCCAAGCGGCACGAGCCGTCGATTCGACACCTATATTGGTCGAAACGCCACCCAACACGATGGTGTGAACGCCGCGTCGGCGAAGCTGAAGATCCAATTCGGTGCCATAGAAAGCCCCCCATTGCCGTTTGGTAATGATGAGATCGCTTTTAGCCGCCTCAAGAGCCGGAGCGAAATCCATCCAATCGGCGGTAAATCCACCTGCGGGCAGTGACGGCGGACAATCGACGGGTTGTTTGAGAGCGTCGGCAAAGTCGGCCGAAAAGCCAACATGCACCAATACCACCGGGGCGTGCAAAATCCGAAACCGTTTGGCCAATGCCGCCGCCCGCTCCACGACCTGTAAAGCAAGATGCGGCGCCAGAGGCATCCGGAGAATTCCCTGCTGCAAGTCGATAAGGACAAGAGCCGTACTCTGGTGATCGAGAGAGAGCATAAAGATCCACGCCTACCTTAAATTCTTGCAACGGAGGGTACTCTTTTCCCGCCACAGAACAAGAGGGGGAACCGCCAAGTCGCCAAGACGCTAAGGAACGGTGAAATGACACGGCGAAGCCCATTCTTGATTCCTACATTTATGCCGCGACGAGACATACCGCAGGGGTTTTGGGGGCTTGGCGGCTTTCAGGGGACACCGATGAACACCGATGCCGCTTCGCGGCTCACAGATGACGGGGGATGAGGCACCCTGCGCGGCTATCAGACAATCGAGATCATCTCGCGGCAAAGCAGGATTGATGCCTGTAGCGCTTTTCTGTGTCCATCTGTGAGCCGCGGGGCGAGGGAAGAAGCCTTTGGCTCCCCCGACTTGCGAGACAATCGCTGATGCCGCACACTCCTTTTATGGTCAACCACCGAAAATTTCGGCGCCTGCTCCTGTGGGGTTTGCTCCTCGGCGTCACCCTCCCCTGTGCGCTGGTGATTCTTTTCCGTGTCGTGGCGCCGCCGATCACGCCTCTGATGCTGATCCGCAAGATCGAAGGCGAAGGCATCGAGCGGCGGTGGGTTCCGATTGAGGCGGTCTCGCCCGAATTGGTGCGGGCCGTCATTGTCGCCGAAGACGCCCGATTTTGCCGTCATCATGGCTTCGATTGGGATTCCCTGGGCAAAGCGGTCGACAGTTACCAGCAGGGAGGCCGCCTCAGAGGCGCCAGCACGCTTTCAATGCAAACCGCGAAGAATGTTTTTCTGTGGCCGGGACGCAATTTCTTGCGCAAAGGATTGGAGGCCGGCTTCACCGTTCTCATCGAAACCCTATGGGGAAAACGGCGAATTCTTGAAATATATTTCAATGTCGTCGAATGGGGGCACGGTCTCTATGGCGCCGAGGCGGCGGCTCAACGCTATTTTCACCGGTCGGCCCGCGATCTGACCCGCCATCAGGCGGCGGCCCTTGCCGCCGTTCTGCCCAATCCGCGGCGTTTTTCGCCCATCACGCCCAGCGGCTTTATCCAGAGCCGGATCCACACCATCGAAGCCCGCATGGGCCATCTTCCTATTTCTTCGAAGATTTGCCCCTAAAAACAAGATGTTCACCACGAAGGCGCGAAGGCTGCGAAGCGTTCCTATTGTGATCGAGCGACTAAGATGCCTTCATCCTCAGAGAACCATTTAGGCGTCAGCAAACCGTCACTTTTCCTTCGTGATCTTCGTGTCTTCGTGATGAATTTCTTTTTCGCCGGTCACTAGGGTCCGATTTATGGCCAATCCGCAAACTTTTCCGCGAAAGAACACAGATCACATCTTGCGTCCGACCAAGCCACATCGCCATATAGGCTTCACCGCGAGATCGTGGCATTAGCAACGAATATGGCTTATAAACCCGCTATGACTGATACAATTCGCTCTTCGTCCCGCCCCCGTCCCGTGGTCCTGTGCATCCTGGATGGTTGGGGCTATCGCGCCGCCCGTGAAGACAATGCCATCGCACTGGCCCGCACGCCGGTCTGGAACGGTCTTCTGGCTCAGGCTCCTCACGCCTTTCTCGAAACGTCGGGTTTGGCCGTCGGCCTCCCCGATGGACAGATGGGCAATTCCGAAGTCGGCCATATGAACCTTGGCGCCGGACGGGTGGTCATGCAGGATCTGCCGCGCATCGATCTGGCTGTTGCCGACGGCAGTCTGGCCAAGAATCCGGCCCTGCTCAAAGCCATTGCCGCTTTGAAGGCGAGCGGCGGCACGGCCCATCTTCTCGGGTTGCTGTCGCCCGGTGGCGTACATTCGCACCAGAGCCATATCGCCGCCCTGGCCCGGACGATTGCCGATGCCGGCGTGCCGGTCGCCATCCACGGGTTCCTCGATGGTCGCGACACCCCGCCCGCGTCGGCGAAAGGGTTCGTCGAGACTTTGCTGGCCGATGTCGCCGGGCACGCCGTCAGCGTCGCGACCTTGAGCGGCCGCTATTACGCCATGGACCGCGACAAACGTTGGGAACGGGTCACGCTCGCCTATCAGGCGATGGTTGAAGGCGTCGGGGCGAAGGCCGCTGATCCCGTCAGCGCGGTCGAGGCGTCCTATCAGGCTGGCAAAAATGACGAATTCGTCCTGCCGACAGTGATCGGGGCTTATGTCGGCATGAAGGACGGTGATGGTTTGGTCATGGCCAATTTCCGCGCCGACCGCGCCCGCGAAATTCTCTCCACATTGGTCGATCCGGCCTTCGACGGCTTCCCGCGCGCCCGTGTGCCGAAGTTCGCCGCCCGTCTGGGCATGACCGAATATTCCACCGACCTCAACGGCTTCTTCGATGTTTTGTTTCCCGCCGAAAGCTTAACCCGCATTTTGGGCGAAGTGGTCTCCGAGGCTGGCCTCACCCAACTCAGGATCGCCGAGACGGAGAAATATGCGCATGTCACCTTCTTCTTCAACGGCGGGCGCGAAGCGGTCTTCCCTGGCGAAGAGCGTATTTTGGTGCCCAGCCCGAAGGTCGCCACTTACGACCTGAAACCGGAGATGTCGGCGCCGGAAGTCACCGACAAGCTGGTGGCCGCCATCGACAGCGGCAAATTCGATCTGATCGTCGTCAATTACGCCAATGGCGACATGGTCGGTCATACCGGGGTTCTGGAAGCGGCCATCAAGGCGGTGGAAACGGTTGATGGTTGCCTCGGACGTGTCACCGAAGCGGTACACCGGGCGGGTGGCAGCATTTTGATCACCGCAGATCACGGCAATGCGGAACTGATGCGCGACCCCATCACCGGCGAGCCCTACACCGCGCACACCATCGGCAAGGTTCAGGTGATCCTGGCTGGCGCGCCGGCTGGCATCACCGCCTTGAAAGACGGGCGCTTGGCCGACGTGGCCCCCACGCTTCTGGTCTTGCTGGGCCTGGCCCAGCCCACGCAAATGACCGGGCATTCGTTGCTGGCGGAGACGGGCGCCGACTCCAGCGCCGTCCCCTGCAACGCCATGGCCTGATACGAAAAATATCACCACAGAGACTAGAGCGATCACAGAGAGAAATTCATGAATGCACGTCACCTCTCGTCCAGATGAGGCGTAAAATTAGAGAAACGCTCTCTTTTCTCTGTGCCCTCTGCGTCTCTGTGGTGAACCTTTTTTTTGCCCGTGAAAGGCCCTCGATCATCAGCGTCCGACCCGCACCGGTGGTCTTTCTGGCGGTTTTTCTAGGCTTTACAACAGCGGCGGCAGCAGCGGACCCCGCCGGTGTGGCGCCGGATCGGCGCCTCAAGGAACTGGAGAACGCCCTCCAAAAAGGCCAGGCGGAGCACGAACAGATCAAGCAACGGGCCGATCAATTGGCCAAGGATCTGGCCGATCTGCGCGGCAATATGGTGAATGCGGCGCATGCGGTCCAGGAACATGAAGAAACCCTCTCGGAACTCGAGTTGCAGCTCAACGATCTCGGCGGTTTGGAAAAAGACAAGGCGGCAACCCTGGAACTCAGACGCCAGCAGATGAATGGCGTCCTGACCGCGCTGCAACGCCTCGCCTTCCGTCCGACGGAAGCCTTGATCGCGCAGCCCACATCGCCGGCCGATACGGTGCGCAGCGCCATTTTGCTGCGCACCGTCGTCCCGAAGATTCAAGAATCGGCCAATATCTTGAAGGTGGAGCTGGATTCTTTGGCCTCGCTCCGGCTCGACATCTCTCGACAGAAGCAGAAGATTTCGGCGACCACCGCCAAACTCGATGCCGAGCATCGCCGTCTGGCCGCCTTGTTCAATCGCAAAGAACAACTGCAGCAAGAGACCGAAGGGCAAAGGCTTGAAACGGAAAAGCGCCTGAAAGCGATGGCCGGCGAAGCCGAAGACCTCCGCGATCTGCTGGCCCGCATCGAACAGGAAAAGAAACGCCGCGAACAGGAAATCGCGGAACGCGCCGCCGCCGAAAAGGCGGCCCGCGAAGCGGAACGAATCGCTGCCAAAATAGCGCACGAGGCCGAGATCGCCGCCGCCAAGGCGGCGCATGAGGCCGCAATCGCCAGCGAAAAGGCCGCCAAGGAACAGCACGCCGCCGAGATCGCCGCCGCCCGCCAGGCCAAACAGGCCGAGGAACAGGCGGCTCGCGCGGCCAAGGACGCGCAGGCCAAAGCCACCGTTGCCGCCCGCGAAGCCGCCGCCGCCACCGCCAAGGTCGGACCGACGACACAGCGAAATCCCCCGGCATGGAGCCGCCCTTTCAGTCAGGCCCAAGGAGAAATGCCGTTTCCCGCGCGCGGCAAAGTCACGCTCAAATTTGGCCAACCCAATGAATTAGGCGCGCCTTCGCGCGGCATCAGCATCGCGACGAGAGGCGATGCCCAAGTCGTAGCGCCCTATGATGGACAGGTGGTATTCTCTGGTCCGTTTCGCGGTTACGGCCTTCTCTTGATCATCGAGCATGGCGAAGGATATCATACGCTACTCGCCGGAATGTCCCGGATCGACAGCGACGTCGGCCAGCATCTGCTGCCTGGTGAACCTGTCGGTGTCATGGGACAGTCCGAAAGCAAACCTGTTCTTTATGTCGAGCTGCGCCGCAATGGCCAGCCCGTTAACCCGTTGCCCTGGCTCACAGCACGAAAAACAAAGGTTACTGGATGATTCGGAAGGTCATGATCACAGCGGGCGCCTGCGCTTGGCTCGCCCTGCTGTCAAGCCCCGCGACGGCGGCAACGGACAAGGGAAGCAATGCCGATACCTATCGGTTGCTCAGTCTCTTCGGCGACGTTTTCGAGCGTGTGCGCAATGAATATGTCGAACCGGTCAGTGACGAGGAACTGATCGAGGCGGCCTTGAACGGCATGCTCACATCGCTTGATCCGCATTCGGGGTACCTCAATCCGAAGAGCTTCCGCGATATGCAAGTCCAGACCAAGGGCGAATTCGGCGGATTGGGCATCGAAGTGACCATGGAGAACGGCTGGGTCAAGGTGATCTCGCCGATCGACGATACCCCGGCGGCAAAAGCCGGTCTCCAGCCCAACGATTTCATCACCCATCTGAACGGAGAGGCCGTCCAGGGATTAAGCCTGAACGACGCTGTCGACCGCATGCGCGGGCCCGTCAACACCGACATCAAGGTCACCGTGCGGCGTGACGGACAGGCCCCCTTCGAGGTCACCCTGACGCGCGCGGTGATCAAGATTCAAACGGTGAAATACAAACTGCAGGACAATGTCGGCTATATCCGCATCAGTCAGTTTGTCGAATCCACCGACACCAATCTCCGCAAAGCCATCGATCAGTTGAAGAAGGATGGCGGCGGCAATCTGCAGGGATTTGTCCTGGATTTGCGCAACAATCCGGGTGGCTTGCTCGATCAGGCGGTCGCGGTGTCCGGCGATTTCCTCGACAAGGGTGAAATCGTCTCGACGCGGTCGCGTCATCCCGAGGACACCCAGCGGTTCAACGCCCACGGCAAGGATTTGACCGACGGCCTGCCGCTGGTGGTCCTGATCAACGATGGATCCGCCTCCGCCTCGGAAATCGTCGCCGGCGCTCTGCAGGACCACCGCCGCGCCATTCTTCTTGGCACCAAGTCGTTCGGCAAGGGGTCCGTGCAGACCATCATGCCGCTTAAGGATCATGGCGCCATGCGGCTGACCACGGCACGCTATTACACGCCGTCGGGCCGGTCCATTCAGGCCGTCGGCATCGAGCCGGATATCAAGGTGCTGCCCTCCAAGGTCGAAGCGCTCAATCAGCCGGTCGAACGGTTCGGACGGAGCGAGGCGTCCCTGCCGCATGCCTTGAAAAACGATACTCTGAAAAGTGACGCATCGGCGAAGCCGGACCCTGAGGCCAAATCTGACGATGGGAAAGCGACGCCGGCAACACCCACCATCCCGCCGCAACCCGGCGTCGACAATAAGGCTCCCGGTAGCCCCGGCGCCACGCCGTCGCCTCTGGCCGAAATGATGCGCATGGGCGATCCCGCGACCGACTATCAATTGGCGCGCGCCTTGGATCTGCTAAGAGGCTTGTCGCTCTATAAGGGCGCAGCCTCCAAGGCCAACTGAAAAAGCCGCCGGTCGTGAAGCTCTCTCTTTCCCCTACCGATCGCATTGGTCCTGCCGGTCGTTCGGCTGGTACGGAAGGGAGAGTCCTGCCGGCCTTGGTCTATGGCGCGATCGTCCCGCTCACGCTCGTTGTCGTCGCCGGCGCCGCCTGGTACATCATCACCGGAGAGACGCCACTTGAGGCCTTGGACAATCTCGCGGGGGCCCCCAGGATCGAAATGAGCATGCCGTCGCGTCCTGGCGGCGAGCGCCCCAACGCGTCCCTGATTCAACCCCCGGCGCCGGACCGGGACGTTAAAATGACCTTGGAGCCGGTCGCTCCTCCGGCCCCCCCCGCCGAAGCGCCGAAAAACGACGCCCCGCCGCCCGCCGCCCCCGCCCAGCCGCAACTCGCGGCGCCAGTCCCCGACGCACCGGCAAAGCTGCCACAAATCACCTTGCCGAATGTTCCGGCCCCGGAGGCGGAGACCGCCAACCGCGTGCCGCCGCCGCCCGCCATCTCGGAACCGGCCATCCCACCGGGCGGCGAACCGCTGGCTCCACCCTCATTCGCCCAATTGCCGGTTCGCAACGATCTGAAGCCCTTGCCCGCCGGGCCGGCCAATGATCTGCTACGCAACAGTCCGAATGGGCCGCTGCCGATCGTCGCCGGCGCGCGCCAGGCGCGAACCGTCTATGCCCGCCCCTTCACCGTCGAAGGCAACCCGCCGCGCATCGCCGTGGTGGTGACCGGCCTTGGGCTGTCCCGCGAATCGACCGAGGCGGCGATCAGCAAGCTCCCGCCCGAGATCACCTTGTCCTTCAGCCCCTATGCCGGCAACCTCGACAATTGGATCAAGCGGGCGCGCGCCAGCGGCCATGAGGTGTTGATCGATCTGCCGTTGGAGCCGCCAAACTACCCTGTGCATGATGCCGGTCCGCTGTCGATTCTGACCCGGCATGGCCCGGCCGAGGCGGTGGCCCATCTGGATGCCATTCTGGCGCGCACCACCAGCTATGTCGGCGTCGCTGGCGCGCTCCGCTCGCCGGTCGCCGCCAAGGAGCAATGGGCGCCGATGCTCCGCGACTTGAAAAATCGTGGCCTGCTGTTTGTCGGCGATGGCCTGGTCGGCGTTCCCGACGCCGATGTTCCGGCGTCCTTGTCGGTCAGTCTGGTCGCCGACGAGACGCCTTTCCGTCTGGCCATCGATACCCGCCTCGGCCGCCTTCTGGCCGCTGCGCAACGCGACGGCAGCGCGCTGGCCTATGTCTCCGCCCGTCCGGTCACGCTGGAGCGGTTGTTGGCCTGGTTGGCAAGCTTTCCGCAAAGGGGCGTGAGCCTGGCACCGGTCAGCGCTGTGGTCCACGCGCCGAAAGGCTAAAAATACGCACCACAGAGGCACAGAGATCACAGAGAAAATGAATTCCGTGGAACGAGATCCTCTCAGTGAGCGAATCATTGGCTTGGCGATGGCGGTCCATCGCGTTCTTGGGCCGGGTCTGCTCGAATCGGCTTATGAGGAATGTCTTTGTTTCGAATTGGCGGAAGCCAGAGTGACCTTCTCTCGACAGCAGGCTCTCCCGGTAAGCTATAAAGGTGTCCATCTTGACTGCGGATATCGGATGGATCTCGTGGTGGAGAATCAGATGATTCTCGAACTTAAGAGCGTCGAAAAACTGCAGCCGATCCATGAGGCGCAAATGCTGACCTATTTACGGTTGAGCCGACATCCTGTCGGCCTCTTGATTAATTTTAATTCTGCAATTCTAAAAGATGGAATTCGCCGTTTTGTCCTCTGAGTGGTATCACCTTGCAAGGATGTCGTGGGTGAGCACCGCCAAAACTAATAAATAATTTCACTACAGAGACACGGAGAACACGGAGATTCTAGAAATACATTCTTATTTTTCAGCACGCGGCGCCACTCGACAAGTAAAATTGTAATTTTAGTTATTTTTCTCTGTGATCTCTGTGCCTCTGTGGTGAATTAATTATTTAAACGAAACTAGACACAGGTTGGAAAAAACCACCATGAGTGACGCCAACGATGTCTCCGCTCTCCCCTACCGACTGGGAGTCGGCTTGATGCTGTTCAATCCGCAAGGCTTGGTCTTCACGGCGAAGCGCATCGATACCGAAGCCGAGGCCTGGCAGATGCCGCAAGGCGGCATCGATGCCGGGGAAACGCCACGCCAAGCGATGTTTCGCGAAATGAAAGAGGAAATCGGGACGGATCGCGCCGAAATCCTGGGGGAAAGCGCCGATTGGTTCCGCTACGATTTGCCGCGAGACCTGGTCGGCAAGGTGTGGAAGGGTCGTTTCCGCGGCCAGGCGCAGAAATGGTTCGCCCTTCGCTTCACCGGACGCGACTGCGACATCGACATTCGGACCGAGCATCCGGAATTCAGCGATTGGCGCTGGTCGCGATTTGATCAATTGGTCGATCTGATCGTCCCGTTCAAACGCGAGCTCTATCGGGCGATCATCACCGAATTCACGCCGATCGCCAGCGATTTGGCAATCGCCGCCGCGACGAGGAATACCCCATGAACGCCACGACCCGTTTGTTTCCGCTGCTCACTCTGGCGCTAACGATGATCGCTCTGTCGGCTCACGCCGACGAAGTCGGCTGCGTCACGACCAATATTCGGATGTTGGGCTTGGCCAACGACCGGGTTTGTATCGATAGCTTCCGCGACCCCAAGGTCGATGGCGTGGTGTGCCACGTCAGCCGTGCCAAGACCGGCGGCGTCAAAGGCGCCATTGGCGTCGCCGAGGATACCTCGGATGCCTCGATCGCCTGTCGCCAAGTCGGACCGATCGCCATCAAAGGCGATTTGAAGGACGGGGAAGACGTCTTTAAGGAAAGCCGCTCCTGGCTGTTCAAGAAGCTGCAGGTGGTCCGCTTCTTCGACAAACCCAACAACACGCTGGTCTATCTCAGCTATTCCGACAAGCTGATCGACGGTTCGCCGAAGAATGCCATCTCGACCATCCCGATCATGCCTTGGGCAGGACGGTGATCACTGGGAAGACGCGGTCTGTTTATCCGGCGTTTCAGGAGCGGCAAAGGTCTGCTTATATTCTGACCAGACATCCCTGACCGTCCCCTGGGCCATAATATGCCCCTGATACATCAGAATGGCCCGATTGCACCAGCGTTCCAGCAGAGGCAGGGAATGGGAGGCAAGAACCATCAGGCTCGATGTCCGGAATAGCGATTCCAGCCGGGCCTGCGCCTTTTCCAGAAAATGCGCGTCACCAGCAGCCAGCCATTCGTCCATCAACAGAATGTCCGGGCTGGTGCAGGTGGAAATGCCAAAGGAAAGGCTGATCCGCATGCCGGCGGAATAGGTCCGCACCGGCATGTCAAGATAGTGACCAAGTTCGGTAAAGGCAGAGATTTCCTCGATATATTTGGTCATGTCGGACGGATGAATGCCCATGAACATGCCGCGCAGGTAAATATTCTCTCTGCCGGTCGCATCGGGATTCATGCCCACCGAACTGTCCAGAAGCGCCGAGATCCGCCCTTCGGAATAGAGATCGCCACTGGTCGGTTCATAAATGCCCGCCAGTGTTTTCAGCAACGTCGATTTGCTCGATCCATTGGGACCGATCAGCGCCAGGCGGTCCCCGCTTTCGATATCCAAATCAACGCCATCGAGAGCGCGAACGACAATGCGCTCCGCAGCATCCCGCGCCAGGTTACCCCGGGAGGTCGACGCCATGATGGCCTTCTTCAGCGACCGACTGCCGCCTTGGTAAATGGGGAAATGGATCGAAACATTGCGCAAGCGCAGAAAGGACATCGCTCTTACACCCAATATGCGATTCGCCCACGCAACCGGGCGAAAACAGCGAACGTTACGACACAGCCAACCAGGGTCATCGCCAGCATGATCGGCCATGACGCGACATCCGGGGCGACGCCCAGCAATGGGGAACGAATGATGTCGATCGCGGCATGCAGCGGATTATAGCGTGCCATCACGAGATAGCGGCCTAACGATTCCGGCCGCCAGAAAATGGGGGTCACAAAAAACAACACCTGGAGGAAATTCGATATGATGGGCGGCAAATCGCGGTACCGCGCGCCCAGCATCCCCAGAAGACAGGCCAGCCATGCCGCATTGGCGATTAGGACAGCCATCGCCGGAATCAAGGTCAGTTGTTCCAGGATCAGCGTTGGCGGAAAAATAACCAACACGACGAACAGAATGACCACATTGTGGCACAATACCAGCAGGTTCCGGTAGACCAGACGAAAGACGTGCGATGAGAACGGCAATCGAACCTGTTGCACTTCGGCACTGACGGCAACGAATGTCAGACAGGACTCATTGACGGTCGTGGAGATGAATTGCCAGACGATCAAACCGATGGTGACGTACGGCAGATAGGTGCGCACATCGGTGTTGAACAATTTGGAATAGAGCACGCCCATCATGGCCGCCATAATGGCGGTGCTGAGCGTCAGCCAGAAAGGACCGATCAACGACCCGCGATAGCGCATCTTGATGTCGTGATAGGCCAAGCGAGACCACAGCCAATATAAGCGAACGCCTTCCGCAATATCCGCTCGCGCCCGGGTAAAGTGAGACGTCTGCGATTTCAGACCATCGACAGAAGCAAGCGCCCGATGATTTTCCAGTGAAATCTGTTTCACGCTCACCCTATAATACTCGTCTTAAAATGATACGATGGATCAGTCAGACTGCGCTGAAACTGACCGTGTAAAATGTCTGCTGTCCCGCGACATTTTCGAGCTTATATCACCAGACCGATCGCACTGTCCACCAGCCGCTAAGAGACCCGCGAGGCAAGCGATTCAAGAAAACAAAAGGATTTACATCGGGGACAAGCTGTGCAATTCGTTCCCCGTTATTGGGGTGGGGTGTACCGATGCGCCGGGCAAACAACCTTCTGGTCGATTGGCGCACAAATCGTGTCAGTGCGAGATCAATAAGTCACGCACCCCTTACGTTTGTCTAGGGTAAAATGGATCGGAATTAGCCGTTCGACAGAACTTCCCATCTATCGGCATTAATGAAATGATATATATCCACCAGCAGTTGACGGGGGGAAACGCTGTGGTCGGAGATAGCCTGGACCGTGACAGGGATGATTGTCGTTTCAAACATTCCGCCTTTTTTACGTTTCCGCGCGCGTCTCAACAGGCTTGATCTCGGAATGAGTGGGGAACCCAGATTGGAGTGTTCTTTGGATATGCGGGATTCACCGATTACATTTCAATCCGCAAATTTTGAGTGGCGGCCGATTATGCTCCTGGCCCCAGAAGAAAGTGCATTGTCGTCGTCATGGGCCGCGCATCTGCCTTTCGCCTATTGGATCGTCGACGTCCTCCGCCCCACCACGGTCGTCGACATCGCCAATAGCGACAACGGCGCGTATAGCGGATTCTGTCAGGCGGCTGACAAGCTTGATCTGTCGACCTGTTGCTACGCCTTGACGATTTCCGATCTCGAGGGAAAGAGTGACCCTCCGGCCATGGTGGCAACGACGGCGTTTGCCCCTCGACCAACGGGACCGGATACGTCAGCGACAAAGCGGGTCCGCCTGATTTCGTCCCTCGACCTCGCCCTGGGACGAATCAAAGACGGTAGCATTGACATTCTGCATATCGACGACGCCTGCACCCCGGGAACCGCCGAACGCCTCTTCCACGCATGGAAGCCCAAAATGAGCCATCGCGGCATCATGTTGGTTCATGGCATCATGGCGTCTGCGAAAAATTGCGACCTCTTGCCTTTCTGGTTGTCGGTCAGCCAGCAGTTTCCCTCTTTCGTCTTTCCGCATGCCGGCGGGCTGGTCGTTCTGGGAATCGGCAGCGATCTGCCGGAAGCCGTTCGCCAGCTTTTCGCCGTTGCGCATGACGATAGCGAATTGCAAAGCGCTGTCCGGACTTTATTCGAACGCCTGGCAACAGCGGTCACCACCACCGCAAAATGCGCTCAACTCGAAAATGAGGTGCGAACCCTCACCTTTCAGATCACCACCCTCCAATCATCAACCTCTTGGCACCTGACAAAACCGTTCCGGCTCCTTGTCGATCGCCTCCGCAATTTACCCTGGCCATTTATAAAATCGGGTCATCGCAGTCAACCCATTCGCCCCGCGCATCAAATCGTCAGCTACAAACAGTGGATACAACGATTTGATACGCTTACTCCTTTAGATAAGCTGGAGATTGGAAACCATATTTCCAGAATGGCCTGGCTTCCGACCTTTTCTATCGTGATGCCCGTCTACAACATCAAGGAGGAATATCTGCGCCGCGCGTTGGATACCGTCCTTGATCAATTTTACGAGCATTGGGAGCTCTGCATTGCCGACGATGCGTCGAGCAAACCGCATGTCGCAAAAGTTTTAGCGGAATATGAAGCGCGCGATCCACGCATCAAGGTTGTCTATCGCAAGGAAAACGGGCATGTCGCCGTCGCAACGAATTCGGCACTCGCCCTGGCGAGCGGTGATTTCGTCCTATTGATGGATCATGACGATGAATTGCCCCCCCATTGTCTATATATGATCGCGGCTGAGATCGAGGCGCATCCCGATGCCGAAATCATCTATTCGGACGAAGACAAGATCGACGCTGAGGGAAATCGTTGGGACCCCTATTTCAAATCCGACTGGAATCCTGATCTGGTCTGTGGACAGAACATGATCAGTCATGTCGGTGTCTACAAACGCGATCTGTTGGAAAAGATCGGCGGCTTTCGTTCCGGATTTGAGGGCAGCCAGGACTACGACCTGATGCTGAGAGCCTCCGAATTGACCACAGCCGCACAAATTCGGCACATTCCCTCCATCCTTTATCATTGGCGCGTGTTCGCCTCGTCCGGCTCGATTTCCACAGACCAGTTGGATATGGCCACACAAGCCGCGAGACGTGCCGTGGGCGAACATCTGGCACGAACCAACACCGGTGCCACGGTCGGTGCCGCGCCACAATCACCCGAGTATTCGCGCGTCAGCTACCCGCTACCCGCACCCTTGCCATTGGTATCGCTCATCGTACCGACGAAAGACAAAGTTAATATACTGTCTCGCTGTATCGACGGGCTTCTTAACCGAACAAACTACGATAATATAGAGATATTGATTGTCGATAATAACAGTGAGAAACCAGAAACTCTTTCCTATTTTGACTCTCTTCAGCGTGACAACCGTGTTCATATTTTAAAATATGCTGGTCCATTTAATTATTCGGCCATTAATAACTTCGCCGTGTCGAACGCCAGAGGCACCATCATTGGCCTGATCAACAATGATATCGATGTCATCACACCGGACTGGCTACGAGAAATGGTTGCCCACGCATTGAGACCAACCGTCGGCGCGGTGGGAGCCAAACTTTTCTATGCCGACAACACGATTCAACATGCTGGGGTGATCCTTGGCATGGGCGGAGTCGCAGGTCATCCGTTCCGACTATTTCCCCGGGGAAGCTTCTACTTCCAACGCCCCAATCTGACTCAGAACGTCTCCGCGGTAACAGCGGCTTGCCTCGTGGTCCGCAAGAGGCTCTTCGAAGAGATCGGCGGTCTCGACGAGGTCAATTTGCCTGTCGCCTTCAATGACGTCGATTTCTGCATTCGGCTTCGTGAAGCAGGTTACCTCAACGTGTGGACGCCCTTCGCCGAACTCTATCACCTGGAGTCGGCAACGCGTGGCAATGATATGCACCCGGACCATATCGAACGGTTCGAACGCGAGATCGCTTATATGGAAAACCGTTGGAGATCAGTTTTGGCCAACGATCCCTACTACAACCCCAATCTTGCCCTTGATCGTACGGATTTTTCTTATGCATTTCCGCCTCGGATCGCCAAGCCTTGGAACGATGGTGCCCGAAGCCCCTCCGCGAAGTCCTGTGGATACAAAGTTCCCGCCATTAGAACGAGAGGTTCATAGCCCAACCACGCCGAAATGAGCCTGTAACGCCCCAAAACTGCAGCCGATCTGCTCGGCGCCATCACGTCCATTGGGCTCCGAACATGGGCGTATGGATTCTGATTAAAGAACGGACGAGTCTATATTGTCCTCTTGGATCTTCACCCCGCCGTTGGCGCCAGCGAGTGTAGAGCGACAATTATGATTGCCGCCTAGCGTCGATTATGGTTGCCTGTGAGAGACACTGCCGAGTGGTATATTG
>Ga0209415_10004075_pt1 | contig 26919 bp, 25 predicted proteins | sample PeaSoiSIISIP2007_FD_187696 | JGI IMG/M metagenome (GOLD analysis project Ga0209415, IMG submission 187696) | Peat soil microbial communities from Weissenstadt, Germany - SII-SIP-2007 (SPAdes) (version 2) | ecosystem: Environmental > Terrestrial > Soil > Wetlands > Peat | place: Germany... | reverse complement strand
GCACGCAAAAGGCCTATCTTGCGATAGGCCTTTTGTTTATTGGCTCCCGAAGTTGGACTCGAACCAACGACCCGCTGATTAACAGTCAGCTGCTCTACCAACTGAGCTATTCGGGACCGCGACCGGAATCGGTTCAACGGGCTGCGCGGCCGTCCTTCCCGCCGGCGGTCGCTTCACGAATGATAAACGCGGTGATGCGCAGCAGCGCGTCGCGCGACGCAGCGCTTGCCGGGTCGCGGCCGATGAATCCGTGCGGCTCGCCCTCAAAGAACGCAAGCTCGACGCGCCCGCCTTTGGCGCGATAGGCCTGCGCGAAGCGCTGCTGCATATCGGGCGTCAAGTTGTCGTCGTTCGTGCCCTGAAGGATCAACAGCGACGGCAGCCGTTGGGCTTCCCCGCGGCTGACGATGTCAACGGGGCTGCCTTCGGCCATCGCCGCTTCGTCCGGCCAGAAAGCGTCGTGCGCTTCGATCAGCCGGGTGTTGGCGCGCTCGCGCACCATCCGGTAGCGCGCGAGCGGATCGGAGACCGGCCAGCCCAGAACGGCAAAATCGACCGCGACGCCGGGCGCGCCGGCCGGGCGCGGACCGGCGTAGCGCTCGTCGTCCGGGCGCAGGGCGGCGAGCAGCGCAAGATGACCGCCGCTGGATGTTCCGAGCAGGCCGATGCGACCGGGCACCGTCCCAACGTCGGCCGCGTGAGCTTTCATCCAGCCCACGCCGGCCGCGACGTCGGTGACGGTCAGGGGGTAGCCGGCCTGGGGGGGCATCCGAAAGTCGAGCGCGAGCACGGCGATCCCGTTGGCGCTGAGGTGGCGGGCGGTCGCCGCGTTCAGCGCGCGGTTTCCGGAGGTCCAGGCCCCGCCGTGGACGTCGACCACCGCGGCGATCGCGTCGGCCGCGGGGCGGTAGAGCGTTGCCTTCAGCTCGCCCTGCTCGAGGCGGCGATAGGTGACGTCGGTTTCCGAGGCGGTCCGAGTCGACATGCGAACCTCCCTTCGCCACGGAGGCGCTCCGGACGCCTTAGGCGGCATGTAAGTTTTTTGCAAGGCCAAGCAAGCCGGACGGGACATTTTGACCTTTGAGCGTAGTCACGGCGGGACGCCGAGGGAACTTTCCTGGGAAATTGGCGATAGCGCTCGATAGGATTACGCGTACAATGCTGGATATGTGCAATGATCGCCGCCCTTTAAGGGGGGCCGTTGCAGCGCTGGTTGCCGCCCTCTTCATTGCAGGGTGCAGTCACGCTCAGCCACCTCGGAGAGTCGCCGCCGCCCAGGTTCCGGTGGTCGCGGCGGTACCCGGCGCGGTCACGCCGCGCAACACGCTCGGCGGCATTATCGTGCCATTCCAGAACGTGCAGATCACCTCGACGCTCGTGGAGCCGGCCGATACGGTGTTGGTCCAGGAGGGCGATCACGTCTCCAAAGGGCAGTTGCTCGCGCAACTCGACACCGCGGATCTCGTCGCGCAATTGCAGTCGACGCAGGGTACCGTCGCCAGCGACGTAGCGAAGACGAAGCAGACGTACGATCAGTCCGCGCTGACGATCGTCCAAAACCGGACCTCGATCAATGCCGGGCAAGCGGCGGTGCGGCAGGCTCAGCAAACCTTGGCCACCGATCAGGTCAACCTGACGCGCGACGCGCAGTTGGTGAAGCAAGGCTACATCGCACAACAGGCCTACGACCAACAGGCGACGGTTGTGGCCAACGATCAGCAAACCGTGAATTCGGCGCAGGTGGCGCTGCAGAACACCATTTCGCAAGTGCAGGCCAACGGCACGACGTCGACGGGGTTACAAGGTGAGACGATCGCGTCGGTCAAGGCCGCCGAAGAGACGGCGATCGGTCTCGCCAATCAGCTGCGCGTGCAGATCGCGAAGGCGGCGATCGTCTCGCCGGTCGATGGCGTCGTCGTCAACCGTAACATCAATCCGGGCGAATATCCCGGTACCCGGCAGATCTTCACGCTGCAGCAAACGAACAAAGTGTATGCCGTGCTCAACGGTTCCGGCACCGAGATCGTCGGCGTACAGCTCGGTTCGCCGGTGCAGATCGTCTCGACCGATCGGGCGACACTGCGCGGCACCGCCGCCGTCAGCGCCGTGCTCGACGAGCTGACGCCTGGTTCGACCAACTTCGTGGTCAAAGCCGTTCTTCCGAATCCGGGTGACCGGTTCCATTCCGGGATGGTCATCACGGGTCGAGTCTCGCAGCAGACCACCCGCGGCATACGGATTCCGCGTACCGCGTTCGTGGACGACACGCAAACGACCGTGCAAACAATCGTCAAGCAGGCGGCACCGTTCGGCGTTCCGCGGAGAAGGGCCACCCCGGGTGGTCCGCCGGGCCCGCCGCTGCAGGTGATCCAAACGGTCCCGGTCACGATGGTCGCGGAAGACAACAGGTACGCGGTGGTCGAAGGCCTGCGAGCCGGCGAACAGATCGTCGTCAACGGGCAACTCGGAATGATCGACGGTCAGCCGGCCGAGCCCGTGACCGGGACTCCGGGGCGCGGCCGGTCGCGCCGCTCGGTCGCGGAGCTCTGACGCCATGTGGTTGACGACCCTCTTCGTCCGGCGGCCAACGCTCGTCTTCGTCCTCTTGGCGTTGATCGCGGTGGCCGGTTCGATTGCGTGGTCGACGCTGGTCCGGCAGTATTCCCCAAACGTCTCACAGCCGACGGTTACGGTAGGGGTCAACTATAACGGGGCTTCTCCGACCGTGATGCGCGATTCGATCGTGCGCCCGATCGAAGACCAGATCGCCGGCGCGCCCAACCTGCAAACGCTCAATTCGTCGATCCAGGGCGGCCAGGCCACGGTCTCGGCCATCTTCACGATCAACTCCAACGTCAACACCGATCTGGTCAACATTCAGAAAGCGATCCAACAGGCCAGCCGCGCTCTGCCGAGCGACCTCACGGCGCCGACGATCAACGTGCGCGATCCCAGCGAATCGGTCGTCGTCACGCTCTCGCTCGCGTCGTCGTCCCTAACGGCCAGCGAACTATCGCTGATCACGGTCGGACGGGTCGAGCCGCTCTTCCAACAAATCCCGGGCGTGTCGTTCGTGACCCCGGGCGGCAGCGTTACCCCGGCCTTCGAGGTGACGGTCGACCCGCGCCGGCTCGAAGCCAACCATCTCACGCTGACCGACGTGGTCAATACGGTCGGCGCGAGTAACGTCCGCGCGCCGGGCGGCATCGCCTACGCGCCGAACCGCGAGACGAACATCGACATTCGCGGCGACATCGTCACGCCGGAATCGATCCTTGGTTTGCCGATCTCCGTCCCGTCGAACGGCGTCCCGACCACGACCGGCATCGTCGGCCCGATCAACGGCACCGTCGGCGCCCCCGACCCGTGGACGTCGGCCAGCGCCGTGCTGCGCGTCGCCGACGTCGCCACCGTTTCGGCCGGCTACGAGCCGCGCCGGCAATACGGCTCGGTCAACGGGATCAACGGGCTGTTTCTGCAGATCCAGAAGACGTCGGACGCCTCGGAGGTCGACGCCTCGAACAGTATTCTCGCCGCGTTGCCGCGCGTGAGATTGCAGTTCCCCGAAATCAATTTCACCGTCGTCAACGTGCAGTCGAAGTACACCGAGCAGCAGCTGGACAGCGTCATGCGCACGCTGCTCGAGGGCGTCATCCTGACCGGCGTCGTGATGCTGTTCTTCCTGCACTCGTGGCGCAACGCGGTCGTCGTGCTGATCTCGATTCCGGCCTCGCTCGGGGTCGCGATGTTCGTCATGAAGCAGCTCGGCCTGACGCTCGACACGATCTCGCTGCTCGGCATGACGATCGTAGTCGGCATTCTGGTCGACGATTCGACCGTGGTCTTGGAGAATATCGGACGCCATAACGAACTGGGCGAGCCGCCGATGCGCGCCGCCATCACCGGCCGTACGGAGATCGGTGTGGCGGCGATCGTCATCACGCTGGTCGACGTCGTCGTCTTCCTGCCGATCTCGTTCATTCAGAGCCAGATCGGGCATCAGCTCGCCGAATTCGCGATCGTCGTCGTGATCGCGACGCTCACCTCGCTGTTCGTCTGCTTTACCATCACGCCGTCGCTGGCCGGCAATTGGGCCCTCAAGTCGACTTGGCGTCCGTGGCCGATCATCGTCGCGTTTACGCGCGGGTTCGACGGCGTGCGGAACTGGTACGCGCTCGGCGTGCTACCTTGGGCCCTGCGCAACAAGGCGCTCGTCATCGGGGTCTGCGCGGTGTCCTTCGTCGGCGCCATGGCGATGGTGCCGCTCGGTATCATCGGCGAGGAGTTCGTTCCGGTGGCGGATCGCGGCGAACTCTTCATCCAACTGCAGTATCCCGTCGGAACGCCGATCGCGCGGACGACGCAAGCCGTGCTCGCGGTGGAACGCCGCATTCGCCAGAGCCCCGACATCGATGCGGATACGGCCGTTGCCGGCGCCTACGCGGCACCGTTCGGCGGCTTTCTGCTGCAAGGGAACGCGGGGCAGATCCACATCTGGCTCAAGACCGATCGCCAGAAATCGACCGATTATTGGGTCGATGAATTCCGGCGCGAGGCGCGCGAAGTCGGACCCGGAACCGATCCGATCGTCGTGCCGGCAACCGGCGTTGGCGGCGGCAACGCGCAGCCGCTGGACGAACTCGTCACCGACGTCGCCGGCGGCGACCCGACGAGCTACGCCAACCAAATCGAAAAAGTCCTCGAGGGAACGCCCGGCGCGCGCAACGTCATCAGCTCTTCGCAGGCCCTCGAACCGCAGATGGACGTGATCTTCGACCGGGCCAAGGCGCAAGCGCTCAACGTGAGCATCGGCACGGCGGCCACCGCCGCCCGGGCGGCGTTCGGCGGCGCCATCGCGACCCAGTTCGAAACCGCGGACGGGCTCGAACAAGTCCAGGTCATCTACCCGCGGCAAATGCAGACGAACTTGGCCGAACTCGCCAACGTTCCGATCCGCGCGAACACGGGCCAGATCGTGCACCTCGGCGACTTCTCGCACTTCCAGTCGGATCCGGTTTCACCGCTGATCACCCGCGTCGACCGCAACACCGTCATCCACCTCAGCGCCAACGTCACAGCCGACTCCTCGCTCTCGAAAGTTCAAGACGCGTTCATCGCCCGCGTGCGGGCGATGAACCTGCCCAAGAACATTGTCGTCCGGCCGCGCCCGTTCGGTCAGCAAGACTTCATGGCGCAAACGCTCGTCGGGTTGGGCACCTCGCTGATCCTCTCGATTATGCTGGTGTTCTTGCTGATGGTCGCGCTCTACAACAGTTACCGCTCGCCGTTTATCATCATGTTCTCGGTGCCCGTGGCGGCGGTCGGCGCGCTCGGGGCGCTCTTCATCACGCACAACACGTTGAACTTGTTCTCCCTGATCGGGACGATCTTGCTGGTCGGCGTCGTCACCAAGAACGGCATCCTGCTGGTCGATTACGCCAACACGCTGCGCGAGCGCGGTGAAACGAAGCTCAAGGCGATCCAGGAGAGCGCCTTCACGCGCTTCCGCCCGATCATTATGACCAGCATCTCGATCATCGCCGGCAATATACCGTTGGCGTTGGCGCTGGAACCGGGTTCGAGCACGCGCGCCAGCCTCGGCATCGTCGTCATCGGCGGCATCACGAGCTCGCTGCTGCTTACGCTCGTGCTCGTGCCGGTCATGTATGCGCTGCTCGCGCCGACGCACTTCGCACCCTCGCACGGCCGCGCACATCCGTCTAACGGCGCCGGCGGCACCACCAACGGCGTCCAACCCGGAGCCCCCGCCCAACCCGCCCACGCCTAACGTCGTTGTCATCCCGAGCCCTTCGACTACGCTCAGGATAAACTCCGTCGAGGGATTCCCAGGTTGTTCACGGCAGACGCTCATCTCGGGTTAAGCACGTGAGCGAGCGTGCCGGCGTTGTCAGTGCAGTTCACTTCTGCGGGCAACCCCTATGCATACACTCGAACGTCCTTCGACCAACGGTCACGCCAGCGGCCGCGTCGAGGCCATGTCCATCGACCCCCGCCGGTGGCCGAAGCGCCCGTGGCGAGCGCTCGCTGCCGTCGTCGTCATCCTCGCGCTCAGCGTAACCGGCGTCCTCGTCTACCGCGTGCGATCGAACGGCTCGCCGGCCTATCTCACGACCCCCGTCGCGCTAGCGGATCTCGTGCAGACGGTGTCCGCGACCGGCACCGTGAATCCGCAAAACACCATCGACGTCGGCACCCAAGTGTCGGGAACGATCAGCGAGATCGACGTCGACTACAACTCCCAGGTTCACAAGGGTCAGATCTTGGCACGCCTCGATCCGACCGAACTTCAGCAGGCGCTCGATTCCGCCAACGCGGGATTGGCGCAAGCCCAAGCGCAGGCGGCAGCCGCGCAAGCGACCGCGCAGTCGGACCAGGAGGCGATTTCCAGCGCTATCTCGACGGTCACGAAAGACCAGAGCGCGCTGCAGGTTGCGCAGCTGACGATGATCCGCGACAAGACACTACTTGCGCGAGGCTACATCGCGCAGTCCCAGGCCGACACCGATCAATCGAATCTCGTCGCGGCGCAAACGGCCGTCGAAGCTTCGCAATCGAGCGTGCAACAGGCGCGCAGTGAAGCCGTCGCCGGTGCCGCGCAGGCCCAGGCCGGCGGCGCGGCCGGCGGCATTCAGCAAGCCGCCGTGCAGCAGGCGCAAACCAACCTCGCGCACAGCGTGATCACCTCGCCGGTCGACGGCACCGTGATTGCACGTGACGTGTCGGCCGGTACGACGGTGGCCGCAAGCCTCCAGACACCGACGCTGTTCGCAATCGCCCAGAATCTCAGCAAGATGGAAGTCGACCTCGCCGTCGGCGAGCCGGACATCGGTTCCGTGAAAAATGGCGAGACGGTGGACTTTACGGTCTTGGCGTACCCGAACCGCACGTTCCACGGCGTTGTTTCGCAGGTCCGCAAGAACCCGGTCATTACGCAGAACGTCGTGACGTACACGACCGTCGTGCTGGTCAATAACAACGATCAGGCGCTGCTGCCGGGGATGACCGCCAACGCCACCATCGACGTGCAGAAGGCTGCGAATGCCCTGGTCGTGCCGCTGGCGGCACTCTCGTTCACCCCGGCCTTCAGTAGTGCGCATCAGCGCACGCAAGCCGCCGGTTCGTCCGCGAGCAGCGTGACGCCGTGGGGGCAGACCACCGGATCGGCGTCGAGCGCGACCGTGGCCGGCTCGCAATCCCGCGTGTTCGTCGAGCGCGACGGTAAGCTCGTCCGCATCCCGGTCAGCGTTACGCTGGTCTCGGGCACCCAAGCCGCGGTCGCTCCCGCAGGCGACGCGACGCTCGCCGCTGGTGACCAAGTGGTCACCAGCGGCGGCGCGGCCACGCCGGCCCATGCGCAGCGCGCGCAAAGCACGGGCAACCCGCTGACCGGCGGCGGCGCACCGGGCGGCGCGATGCGAGGAATCCACTAATGGAACCCGTCGTCGCCGTCCGCAACCTGCGGCGCGTCTATCCGCTGGCCGAAGAGCCGGTGATCGCGCTGGCCAGGATCGATCTCACGATCGATCCCGGCGAGTTCGTCGCCGTCATGGGGCCGTCGGGTTCGGGCAAGTCGACGTTCATGCACATCGTCGGCTTCCTCGACCGTCCGACTTCCGGCTACTACGCATTCAACGGTCACGATGTGACCGAACTCGCGGAGGACGCCTTGGCCGACATCCGCAGCCGCGAGTTGGGCTTCGTCTTTCAGGCCTATAACCTGCTGCCGCGCACCAGCGCGCTCGAAAACGTCGAGTTGCCGATGCTGTATGCCGGGATCGGCGAACGCGAACGCCGCGCGGCGGCGCTGGCCGCGCTCGACGACGTCGGCTTGCTGAAGTACGCCCAGCACCATCCCAACCAGCTCTCCGGCGGGCAGCAGCAGCGCGTGGCGATCGCGCGTTCGCTGGTCAACGATCCGCGCCTCATCTTAGCCGACGAACCGACCGGCGCGCTCGACGTGCGCTCGAGCAACGACGTGATGCAGCTCTTCCGCAGGCTCAACGATGAGCGCGGTATCACGATCATGCTCGTCACGCACGAACCGGACGTTGCCGCGTATGCCAAACGCACGGTCACGTTCCGCGACGGACACATCCTGTCCGATACGTCCGCGCCGGCGGAGCGAGAGTTGGCCGTCTCATGAAACGCTCGATCATCGCGCGCATGGCGATCGTCGCCTTGCTGCGCAACCGTTCGCGCTCGCTGCTCACGATGCTCGGCGTCGTGATCGGCGTCGCCGCGGTGATCGTGACGGTCGCCATCGGCACCGGAGCGCGCATCTCGGTCAGCAATCAGATCAACGCGTTGGGCAGCAACATGATCATCATCCTGCCCGGCAGCCTCAACCAAGGCGGGGTGCGCACCGGCAGCGGCGGAGCCTCGACGCTCACGCCGGGCGACGGCATGGCCATCGCCAAGCTGCCGCACGTCTCGGCGGTTTCGCCCACCGTCACGTTGCGCACGCAGGTCGTTGCGAACGGTCTGAACTGGCAGACGACGGTGATCGGTGTCGCGCCGAGCTACACCTACATCCGCTCGTGGCCGCTGGCGTCGGGTACGTTCATCTCGCAAGCCGACACCGATAGTTCGGCCAAGGCCTGCGTGCTCGGTCAAACCGTCATCAACAACCTCTTTCCGAACGGCGCCGATCCGCTCGGCCAAACCGTGCTGATCAAGAACGTCCCGTACGTCGTGATCGGAACGCTGAGCGCGAAGGGCCAGAGCGGCGTCGGTCAGGATCAAGACGACACGATCGTGATTCCCTACACCTCGATGCTCGAACGCCTGACCGGCCAGACGACGCTCGCTGCGATGGATGTCTCGGCGGATTCCTCCGACACCGTCGAGGGGGTACAAGCCGAGGTCACCCAATTGCTCGAGCAACGCCATCGCATCGTCACCGGAATGCCCGATGACTTCACGGTGCGCAACCTGCAAGACATTGCAAACGCCGCCGCGTCGACGGCTGCGATCCTGCAACTCTTGCTGGCCGGCGTCGCGACGGTGTCGCTGGTCGTGGGCGGGATCGGGATCATGAACATCATGCTGGTCTCGGTTACCGAGCGCACGCGCGAGATCGGGCTGCGGCTCGCGGTCGGCGCGCGCCGCAGCGCGATCCTGTGGCAGTTCTTGATCGAAGCGGTGGCCTTGGCGACCGCCGGCGGCGCGATCGGCGTCGTGTTCGGCGAGGCCGGTTCGGCCGCGGTCTCGCTCGGCGCGCACTGGCCGGCCGTGGTTCCGCTCAGCGCGGTCGTCTTCTCGGTCGCGTTCTCGGCACTCGTTGGCGTGTTCTTCGGTTACTATCCGGCCGCAAAAGCCGCCCGCCTCGACCCCATCGTCGCGCTACGGTTCGAGTAGCAGAATTCGCGTTCCGCGAAGCCTGCGATTATGAACCCATGTCGTCAACCACGGAACGGACGCCGCTCGTGTTGCGGGCGGTGTCCACCGCTGCGGTCCGGACTTTCGGGTCGGTGATGTTGCCGCGCAGGGTAACGTTGCCGTCGTGGACGTCCACCTTGACGCCCGTCGTTCCGGTCTGGGTGAAGATCGCTCCGGCGATCCGTCCGGCGAGGGCGGCGTCGCTGAGCCGCTGGGAGATGTCGGGGACGCGCGGATCGATATGAAGCCGGTCGACCACCTCGGTAATGCCCGGGACCGACCGGGCTGCAGCCACGGTCTTGGCCCGCGCTGCCGGGGTGCGCACCGAGCCCGTGAGGGTTGCGACGCCGCCCGAGACGTGCACGCCGAGCGAGGTGGTCGAGTTGACGTCGACCGTGATCAGCTTGGCCTTCACCTCCGTCATCAGCAGCGCGTCGTTAGCCGCTTGCTCGACCTGCGTCATCGTCGGCGCCGGGGCGTTTCCGGTCGAACTGGTGCACCCGGCGGCCGCCAGCGCGAGCCCCGCTGCGAAGAGGGAGAGAGCGTGCTTCATGGCCACCTTGTACCGCATTCCAGCCAAAGCCCCACGACCTTGCGCGGGCCGCGAGGAGGGTTGCGTCCCGTTGCGATAACGAGCCCGCTATGGCGACTTCAACGCATGCCGAACGCCCGAACGCCGTAACGTTCCGGGGCACCCCGATGACCTTGGTCGGAACGCAGGTTCGCGTCGGCGATCCCGCGCCGGATTTCACGGCGACCACCATCGGCCTGGCGGCGTTAACGCTCGAGGAAGCGCTCGACGGGGGCAGCCGCAACGCCCTCTTCATCGCCCTGCCCTCGCTCGACACCCCGACCTGCAACATCGAGACGATCACGTTCAACAAGCGGCTGAGCGAGGTGCCCGCGGGGTCGGCCGTGTTCGTGGTGAGCGTCGACCTCCCGTTCGCGCAGAAGCGCTGGTCCGCGGCCAACGACGCCGACAAGCTCACGTACCTGTCCGACTATCGCGACCGTTCGTTCGGGACGGCCTACGGGATCCTCATCAAGGAGCTCAGCTTGCTGACCCGAGCCAACTTCGTGGTGGCCAAGAACCGGACGGTGGCGTACGTAGAGATCGTTCCCGAAGTGGCTTCCGAACCTAACTACGACGCAACCCTCGCGGCCCTGAAAAAACTCGGCTGACCTTCGGAGCAAGCAACCGCCCGGGGGCGCGGGCGGAGTTCTCCACAGGCTCTGCAGAACCGCTCAAGTACCGGCCTTAACACGCCGATGACAATGTATAGAGAAGCGCGTCCTTTTGTGAGGGTTGGATTTTTCGCATGGAAGTCCCCAGCAACCTCGATACCTTTCTCAAAGACATGCTCGCTGAAGAAGAGGCGACGGTTCAACTCGATGCGGAAGACCGCGCCTTTGTCGATCGTATCCTGAAGTCGATCACAACGGGGAGCAAGGGCATTTTCGTGGTCCTGCACCCTAACGACCGCATGCAGTACATGCTGCTGAACACGAACCGCGCCGGAGCGATTGCCCTCCTCGCCCGCGTCATGCAGCGCACCGCCGAAGCCCTCGAAGCCGACCTCGACTAAGCCGCTGCACCCCATCGATGGGTACTTGCTCGATGGGCGGCCTTCGAAGGACGAGGCCGTAACGGCGGTGCTGGCGGATCGGTCGCCCATGGCGGGCGCGCAGCCTTTTTATCGCGCCCTCGATCTGCTCGGGCCGCGGGTGGCCGATGAAGCCTTGATCGCCTTGCGTTTGGCGTTGATCGGGCAGCCGGTCGATGACGATGGGGTGCGGCGCTTGCGCGGGCAGCTCGCGGCCGCGCGCGGCGGCGACGCAACCGCCCGCACGGCCTATCTCGCCGCGGTGGAAACGGGGTGAGCGCCGGGCGCGTTGTATTCGGTGTTATGCTGCTGCGACGGCTCGTTCTGGTGCTCGGACTCGCCCTGCTGCCGCTGAGCGGAGCCGCGGCGCCGACGCCGCTGCCGAGCGCGCCGGACGATCAGGTTCACAACGGCGGGACGATCGACGGCAAGGTGACGGGGATCGACTATCAGCGCAGCGTGCTCGGCGTCGACGCCGGGGCGCGCGGGCGCATCGACGTGACCGTGATGCCTTCGACCAGCATTCAGGGCAAGGATTCGGCCTATCACGCGTTCACCGATCTGAAGGCGGGACAGCGCGTGCAGATCCTCTCGAGCATTGCCGGCGGGAAATACGTCGCGCAGATCATCAGGATTCGCTGACGCTAGACGTTCAGGCGCTGGCCCGCAGCGTTATCGCCGTCGGTTTCGACGGAAACTGCGCCGGTGATGCACCGCTGGAGGAACTGCGCGCCTTCGCGCCCGGGGCGGTCGTGTTGTTCGGCCGCAACGTCGGGACGAACGCGGCGTTGCGCGAGCTGGTTGCCGAACTCCGCGGCCTCGCGGAGCTGCCGCCGCTGATCGCCGTCGATCAGGAAGGCGGCCGTGTTGCGCGCATCGGCGAGCCGGTCGCGCAGTTGCCCTCCGCAATGGCGATCGGAGCGGCGCACGACGTCGACGCTTGCGAGCGGCTGGGAACGCTGCTCGGCCGCGACCTCGCGCAACTCGGCATCAGCGTCGATTTCGCGCCGGTGGCCGACTGCGCGCTCGATGCGGCGAACACCGTTATCGGTACGCGCGCGTTCGGCAGCGACCCGTTGCTCGTCGGACGCTTTGCCGGCGCGTTTGCGCGCGGGCTCGAGTCGGGCGGCGTCGCCGCCACGCTGAAGCATTTTCCCGGTCACGGTTCGACCGCGGTCGACTCGCATCTCGCGCTGCCGCACGTCACGGCCGGCGAGAGCACGTTTCGCGCGCGCGATCTGCTCCCGTTCGCGGCTGCCATCTCGGCCGACGCCGCGCAGATCGTGATGGTCGCGCACGTCGTCGTCGAGGCGTTCGACGCGCAACGGCCGGCCTCGCTTTCCCCGCGCATCCTGCACGGATTGCTGCGCGAGGAGTTGGGATTTGCGGGCGTTGCGTGCACGGACTGTTTGCAGATGGACGCGATCGCTCTGGGGCCGGGAACCGTGGCCGGTGCGGTCGCAGCGCTCGCTGCCGGGGCCGATCTGCTGCTGGTGAGCCACTCGCTCGAGCTCGCGCAAGCTGCGGCCGGCGCGATCGCGACGGCCGTTGAGGACGGAACGGTTCCGCGCGCGCGGTTGCTCGAAGCGGTGCAGCGCGTGCGCGCATTGCGCGAACGCTACGCAAGCCCGCGGCCTTTCGGCGGCACGCTCGATCCGGAACTGCCGCTCGAGATCGCGCGCTGCGCCGTTACCGTGCTGCGCGGCACGTTGCGCCTGCGCGACGAGCGCCCCGTCAGCGTGATCTCGTTCGAGGGCGACGCGTTCGACGGCGCCGGCGGCGCGCGCGCCGAACGTTCCTCGCTCAGCGCGGCCCTGCGGGCGCGGCGTTGGAAGAGCGAGGTCATGCGCGTCGCGCTCGAACCCGACGCCGGCGACGTCGATCTGCTGCTCGCTCAGCTCCCGTCGCTCGGCGACCGCAACTTCGTCATCACAACGCGGCGCGCGCATTTGCACCCCGCGCAGCGCACCGCGGTCGACCGGATCCTGGCCCTCGTTCCGGGTGCGGCGGTCGTTTCCGCGGCCGAACCGTACGACGCGCTGCTCTGGCCCGCGGCGCAAACGGTAGGGTGCATCTACGGCGACGATCCCCTCGCATTTGCCGCCTGCGCCGACGTGCTTTCGGGGCGCGCCGCGGCCGGCGGGCAGCTTCCGGTGGCGCTTGCAGCTCGATGATCTGCTGGAGCACCACGTGCGAACGCGATTCAGCGCGGCGGTCGTGCGGGTCGAATGCGGCGGCCGGCTCGTCTACGAACGCGCGGTCGGGACGCTGCGCGACGACGGCGGCGGTCCCGTGTATGTCGACACGCGCTTCGATCTGGCCTCGCTTACCAAAGCGTTCGTTTCGACGGTCGCGTTGGCGCTCGTAGCGCGCGGCACGCTCGCGCTGGATGCACCGTTGCACGGAGCAATCACGCTGCGCATGATTCTGGCGCACACCGGCGGCTTTCGCAGCGGCGCCGACTATCGCGTGCTGTTGGGCGAGCACGTGGAAACCTTCGCGCTGCGCGAGCCGCTCCTCGCGTCACCGGGCGAACGGGTCATCTACAGCGACCTGGGATTTCTCGCTCTGGGTGCGTTGCTCGCCCGCACCACCGGAATCGCGCTGGAACCGCTGGTCGAAGGGGAACTGCGTGCCTTGGGCAGCCGGCGCGTCACGTTCGGCCGGCACGCGCGGGGCGAGCCCATTCCGGCGACCGAACGCGATACGTGGCGCGGACTCGTTCAAGGCCGCGTGCACGACGAGAAGGCCGCGCTGGCCGGCGGCGTCGCAGGCCACGCCGGGCTGTTCGCGGATGCGCTCGACGTCGCGCGCCTCGGCGAGTGGTATCTCGCGTCGCGCTTCGGCCGCCCCTCGCCGCTGCCCGCAGTGCTAACGGTGGCCGCGACCAGCGAACAGGCACCGGATCCCGTGCTGCGGCGCGGATTGGGCTGGGCCCTCAAGACGAACGACGAGAACTCGTGCGGTGCGCGAATGTCGGCTCAGAGTTTCGGCCATACCGGCTTCACCGGTACGAGCATTTGGGTCGATCCGCTGCGCGACCTCAACGTCGTCGTGCTCACCAACGCCGTGCATTACGGCCGGCGCGATCTGCGCGAGGTGCGGGCCGCGCTGTGCGATGCGGCGGTCGAGATGTTCGCGCCGTGATCGTCGTCGGACTGATGTGCGGAACCTCGCTCGACGGCATCGATGCGGTGCGGGTCGCGTTGCGTCCGCGGGCCCATGGCTACGATGTCGAAACGCAAGCCTTCATTACATTGCCGTTTGAGGCAGCGTTGCGCGCGCGCATCCTGGCGGCGTATCCGCCGGCGCGGCTCGACGCGCCGGCGTTCTCCGCGCTGCACGCCGACGCCGGCGAAGCGTTTGCGCGCGCGGCGCTCGCCGCCGGTGCCGGCGAAGCCGATTTCATCGCCTCGCACGGGCTGACGCTCGCGCACGACGGCGATGCGCACCACACGCTGCAGATCGGCGATCCGTTCCGCGTGCGCGAAGCGACCGGGCGCACCGTGATCTACGATTTTCGCAGCGCCGATACGGCCGCCGGCGGGAGCGGCGCCCCGCTCGTTCCCTACGCCGATGCGCTATTGCTCGCGCACCCGGCGGAGGCGCGCGTGGCGCTCAACCTCGGCGGCATCGCGAACCTCACGGTGCTCGCGCCGGGTGCCGCGCCGCAGGACGTGCTGGCGTTCGACTGCGGCCCCGCGAACCTCCCGATCGACACGTACGTCGAAGCACGCACCGGGGGGAAGGCGCGCTTCGACCGTGCCGGTGCGTTCGCGCGCGAGGGTTCGGTCGACGAGACGCTACTGACCGAGTGGCTGGCCGATCCGTATTTCGCGCGCCGTCCGCCCAAGTCGACCGGGCGCGAACGCTTCGGCGCGCCGTTCGTCGAGCGCCATCGCGCGGCACTCGACGCGCTGCCGTTCGCCGATGCGGTGCGCACGCTGACCGAACTCACGATTCGCAGCGCCGCTGCGGCGATCCGGGCGGTCGCGCCGCCCGCGGCGCGCACGATCGTCAGCGGCGGCGGCGCGCACAATTTGACCATCCTGGCGGGGCTGCGCGCTGCGCTGCCCGGAGGGGTGGAGACCTCGGCCGCCTACGGTATCGATCCCGACGCCAAAGAAGCGCTCGCGTTCGCGCTGTTGGGCTACGAGGCGCTGCGCGAACGGCCGGCCGGCCTGCCGCAGGTCACCGGAGCACGCGGCCCACGCGTGCTGGGTGCGATTGCGCCGGCGGGTCTGCGGGCATTGTTCGCCCGGGTGCGTGCGGAAGAAGGTCCGGATGAGTGACGTGGTGGCGGTCGGCGTCGACGCCGGCGGGACGACGACCCGGGCGGCGGTTTCGGAGAACGGCGTGCCGGCCGGCGAAGCCGAGGGAAGCGGCGCGAACGCCACGACCGTTGGCGTCGACGATGCCGCCGACGCGATCGTCACCACCGTTCGCAAGGCGCTCGAACACCGCCGTCCGGCGGCGATCGTCGTCGGCGCCGCCGGGGCCGGCCGCTCCACTGTGGCCGCGACCCTCGAGGAACTCATCAGCAGCGCCTTTCCGGCCGCTCGCGTCACGGTCGGCGACGACGCGGCGATCGCCCTGCGCGCGGCAATCCCGCACGGCCCGGGGATCGTGCTGATCGGCGGCACCGGCTCGATCGCCTATGCGGAGAACGGCGAGCGCCGGGCACGCGTCGGCGGCCTCGGCTATCTCGCCGGTGATGAAGGATCGGCGTTTGCGATCGGCATGGCGGCCGTGCGGCTGTACGGCCGCGTGCTCGACGGCCGCGCGCGCGCCGATGAGACGACCGGCGTGGTCGCGCGCGCGCTCGACGCGCCCGACCGCGATGCGTATCTGGGCGCGCTCTACGACGCGCCGCTCGTTCCGGCAACGATCGCTGCGCTCGCACCCGCGATTCTCGCGTTGGCCGGTAGCGGCAATCGCGTGGCCACGAAGATCGTGCAGCAAGCGGGGTTGGAGCTCGGCGATCTGCTGAGGTCCGCCGCGCGCGCCGTCGATCTCGTCGATTCCTCGCCCACGGTGGCGCTCGCCGGCGGATTGTTTGCGGAGAACACCTTGCTGACGTACGTGCTCGAATTGCGCATCATCAACGAACTGCCCGGAGCCTCGATCGTGCGCGGCGGCGACGGTGCGGCAATCGGCGCGCTGCGGCTCGCCGAGGCGCTCGCCGCGCAATGAGCGATCCGCTGCCGTCGACCGAGGGCGTCGATGGACGGACGACCGGCATCGATCGGGTCGACACCACAACGCGCGTCGGGCTGTTGATCGAGTCGCAGCGCGGTGCGCTCGATGCGGTGGAGGCGGCGTCGGCACAAATCGCGCGCGCGGCGGATGCCGTCGCGGCGGCGCTGCAGGCGGGGGGACGCGTGATCGTGCTCGGCGCGGGAACCAGCGGACGGCTGGCCGTGCTCGACACCTCGGAGCTGCTGCCGACGTTCGGCTTTTCGCCCGAACGCTACGAGGGCCGGATCGCCGGCGGCAACGGCGCCTTGCGGCATGCCGTCGAGGGTGCGGAAGACGACGCCGGCGCCGGTGCCGCGTGCGTCGCCGACGTCGGGCCGGGCGACGTCGTGATCGGCGTATCGGCGAGCGGTTCGGCCGCGTTCGTGCACGGCGCGCTGGCCGCGGCGCGCGCGCACGGTGCGCGCACGATCGCGCTCGTCAACGCCGCCGGCACCGCGCTCGCGCAAGCGGCGGATCTCGCGATCGAAGCGGTCACCGGCGCCGAGCCGGTTGCCGGCTCGACGCGCATGCGGGCCGGAACGGCGCAGAAAATCGTGCTCAACACGATCTCGACGAGCGCCATGATCGCGCTCGGAAAGACCTATCGCAATCGCATGGTCGACGTCGTCGCGAGCAACGCGAAATTGCGTGCTCGGGCGGAGCGGCTGGTGCGCGAACTGGCCGGTGACGTCGATGCGGCCGCGCTGCTCGATGCGGCCGGCGGCCGCGTGAAGACGGCGGTGGTCATGGCCCGGCGCAGCGTCGGCCCCGCCGCGGCCCAAGCGCTGCTGGACGCCGCCGGCGGACGTCTCGCGGAATTCATGGACGAAGCGTGAACGCCGCGCCGCCCAGCCGATACCCGCGCGCTTCGAAGAACCCGAGCAACGCGGGGTCGGCGCCGCACACCGCCTCGATGCGGGTGACGTCGAGACCTTTGAGCCGTCCCTGCAAGGTCACGAGCAACGCGGAACCGATCCCGCTGCGCCGCCGTTCCGGGAGTACGAACAGGTCCCGCACCGTCGCGAGCAGGCCGCCGGTCTCGGTATCGATCCCCAGCGACGCCGAGGCGCACGCGGCGGGATGATCGTCGACGTATGCCAGCCAAACAAACCCGAAATCCGGCCGGTCGATGAAGAGCGAAAGCGCTTCGCCGAGCGCGGCCGTATCGGTGCGGAAGCGCTCCATGAGCGTGAACGCGTCGTACCGTTCCGCGCTTGCCATCGTGCGGCACTCGATCATGAAAGGATCACCATGACGTTCCTCTTCGCGCTGCTCCGCCGGACGCTTGCCGCGTTCGTGTTCGTCGCGCTCGCGGGCGCACCGGTCGTTGCGCAGACGCCGGCACCGGACGACAACGGAACGCTGCCGGCGGGCGGCAAGTTCAAGGAGTGCCACGGCTACGTCCGTCACGTCTCCGACTTGAACATGCGGGTCCACTGCATCGACGGCAACCCCTCCGACCAATCGTTCCTCTACTTGCCGCGCTACGCGAAACTGCGCGACGGGAAAAGCGTGCAGACCACGGACTTAAAGCCGGACACACCGGTGCATGTGTTCTACACGCAATCGCTCGGCATCAAGAAGGCGTACAAGATCTTCGTCGCCGATCCGAACGGACACGGACTCTACGGTTTCCGTAGTTAGCCTGTGGGCGCTCGCGGCGACGTTCGTCCTGGTTCCGCTGGACGACCGTCCCGTGACGCTCCAACTCCCGCAGATGCTGGGCGCGATCGCCGGCGTTCGCGTTGCGGCGCCGCCGCGCGCACTGCTCGGACATTACCTGGAGCCCGGCGATCCGCTAGCGCTCGAGCGTTGGCTGCGCGACGAGTCGCCGCACGACGCTGCGGCGTTCATCCTTTCGACCGACATGCTCGAGTATGGCGGCCTCGTGGCATCCCGCGCGCCGGGGACGGCCGCTTACGTCGCGCAAACGCGGTTGCGCGATCTGGCCGCGTTTCGCGCGCAACGCCCACAGGCGGCGTTTGACGTGTTCGGCACCGTGATGCGCCTTGCGCCCACCGGCGTGCCGGCCATCGGCGGCGCCGCCGATTTCTTCGCCGCGGGCGATGCGGTCGATTGGCTCACCCAGTACGCAAACTTGCCCGACCCGCCGCGGACCATGGAAGACAAGGCGCTGGCTGCGAAGCTTGCTGCTGAGCTGGGCGGCGACTTGAGCGCGTATTTAGCGGCGCGCGCGCGCGACCGCGAGACCGATCTGTTTGCTTTGCAGTTAACGGCCGAGGGGTCGTTCGACCGGATCGTGATCGGTCAGGACGATGCCGGCCCGGTCGGTTTGCACCTGCGCGACGTGGCCGCGTTGCGGGGGTTCGCCGGGCGCTGGCTGTCGCCCGAGCGCGCGTCGATCGAACCGGGCGCCGACGAGCTCGGGATGATCCTCACGGGTGCCGAGATCGCGCGCGAAGCGCACCTCGTGCCGCGCATTCGCGTCCGCTACTCGCGGGCCGGCGGCGGCAGCGTCCAAGACCCGCTCGAATTTGCGCCGATCGATGCGACGATCGGCGACATCATTCGCGCTTGCGGCGCAACGCGTGTCGCGGAAGGCGATGTGCGCGCCGACATCGATCTGTTCGTGCGCGTGCCGCGGACGAACGCCGCCGACGCAAGCGCCTTCGTCGACGCGATTGCAGCTGCGGCCGTCGACGGCGCGAAGCTGCCGCGCCCGGCGGTCGCCGACCTCACGTTCCTCGACGCGGGCGACTTCGCGGAGCAACGGGCGCTGGTCGAAGCGCTGATCGCACGCGGCATTGCGGGCAAGATCGACGCGTTCGCGTCGTGGAACACCACCGCGAATACGGTCGGCACCGCGATCCCGGTCGCGATCGCGACGCTGGCCGGTCGCGCGACGCACGACTTCGATCCGCTCGCGCACGCCCAGTTCATGCTCGACCGCTACGCCGACGACTACGCCTTCCACGATTTCGTCCGCGAGACGGTCAACGGTGACCTGAGCCAACGCGGGATCGGCGATCATAGCTACTTGCTGCCGGACGCGGCGAGCTTTGCCGCCTCCGACAACCGCGCCGCCCTCTGGCCCCGCGCGCTGGCGTTGCTCTCGTCGATCTATCCGAACTACCGTGACATGGGGCTGACGATCACCCTCCCCTGGGACCGCACGTTCGAAACCGAACTCGACATCCATCTCACGCCGCGCTAGCGAGATCAGGGCCCGCCTTCTGTCATCCCGAGCCTGTCGAGGGATCGCCACAATCGAGGCGATTACGGCTGCCCCTCGACAAGCTCGGGGTGACAGTTGGCACGATCGGCGCTACGAACGTTGGCAGAGTTCGATCAACACGCCGCCGGTGGATTTGGGGTGGAGGAAGGCGATCGTGTTGCCGTGTGCTCCGGGCCGGGGGTGCTCGTCGATCAGACGCACGCCGAGCGCTTTGAGCCGCGCCAGTTCGGCCATGATGTCGGCCACGCGGTAGGCCGTGTGGTGGAGCTTGGCCGGGGCGTCGCCGCGAAACTTCGCAATTGCCGAAGCTTCGTCGAGCGGGCGCAGCAGTTCGATGATCGACTCACCGGCCCGTAAGCCGACCGCCTCGACGCCCTGATCGCTCACGATCTCGCGATAGACTTCGGTGAAGCCGAGCGTTTGCGTGTAGAGCGCGAGCGTCGCCTCGAGGTCCGCGACGACGATCGCGATGTGATCGATGGGAGCGTCGATCACGCGATGCGTTCGTGCGCGACGTGCGTGCCGAAGACCGCGCGCAGGACGTTTGCAATCTCGCCGACGCTCGCACCCGCGTCGACCGCTTCGATGAACGGCGGCATCAGATTCGCGCTGCCCTCGGCGGCTGTGCGGACGGCGGCGAGCGCAGCGTCGACGCGCGCCGGGTCGCGTTCTTCGCGGAAGGCCCGCAGGCGCGCGATCTGCGCGCGCTCGCTCGAGGCATCGATGTGCTGGATCGGAATCTGCGGCGCCGCGGTGTCCTCGACGAAGGCGTTGACCCCGATTAGAGGCGCTGCGCCGCGCTCGATGGCCTGCTGCGCGCGGTAGGCCGACTCGCCGATTTGCTCCGCCATCCAACCGCTCTCGACCGCCGCGACCGCGCCGCCTTGCGCGTCGATCTCGGCGATCAGCACACGCGCGCGCAGGGTCAGCTCGTCGGTGAGCGCTTCGACGTAGTACGATCCCGCGAGCGGATCGACCACGTCGGCGACGCCGCTCTCGAAAGCGATGATCTGCTGCGTGCGCAGCGCGACGCGCGCCGAGTCGGCCGTCGGCAGCCCCAGCGCTTCGTCGGCGCCGTTCGTGTGCAAGGATTGCGTTCCGCCGAGCACCGCGGCCAGCGCCTGGAGCGTCACGCGGATGACGTTGTTCTCCGGTTCTTGGGCGGTGAGCGTCGAGCCGCCGGTCTGGGTGTGGAAGCGCAGCATCTGCGAGCGCGGATCGCGCGAGCCGAATTCGTCGCGCACGATCTCGGCCCACAGCGTGCGAGCGGCGCGAAACTTCGCAACCTCTTCGAAAAAGTCGTTGTGCGCGTTCCAGAAGAACGAGACCCGCGGCGCGACCGTGTCGACGCTGAGGCCGGCGCGTTCGGCCGCGTGCAGATACGCTTTAGCGTTGGCGAGCGTGAAGGCGATCTCTTGGAGCGCGGTCGACCCGGCCTCGCGGATGTGATAGCCGGAGATCGAGATCGTGTTCCAGTTGGGCACGTGCTCGGCGCAGTATGCCATCACGTCGGTGACCAGCCGCATCGACGGAACCGGTGGGAAGATGTAGGTGCCGCGCGCGACGTACTCCTTGAGGACGTCGTTCTGCACGGTGCCGCCGAGTTGCTCGAGCGGGACGCCGCGCCGGCGCGCGACGGCCAGCACGAGCGCGAGGAGAATCGCGGCTGGTGCGTTGATCGTCATCGAGACGCTCACGCGATCGAGCGGGATGTCCGCCAGCAGCGTTTCCATGTCGGCGATCGTGTCGATCGCGACGCCCACCTTGCCGACTTCGCCGCGGGCTTGCGGTGCGTCGGAGTCGTAGCCGAGTTGCGTCGGCAAGTCGAAGGCAACGGACAAGCCCGTGACCCCGTGCGCGAGCAGATAGCGGTAGCGGGCGTTCGATTCGGCGGCGCTCGCGAAGCCGGCGTACTGGCGCATCGTCCAGAGCCGCCCGCGATACATGTCCTTGCGGATGCCGCGCGTGAACGGAAACGTGCCGGGCGGGGTGCGCCCGGTAGCGGGCCCGTCGTAGCAGGGCTGCAGCGGAATGCCGCTCGCGTTGATCTCCCTTGGGGGCACGAGAAAGCGCTTCGGCCCAGCGGATTCGGCGACCTCGACGGCGCAGCCCGCGATCGTGCAGACTCTGCCGTGCCCCGGTCCCGATCGCGCGACGCGCACACCGTCGTACCGGCCGCCGCCGGGCGCAACCGATTGCCACGCGCATATCTTCGATCCCGAACGTTTCCCCTATCGGCCCGGCACGTTCTACGTACCGGAGACGTGCTCGGCGGCGGACTACGATGCGATGCTGGCGGCGATCGGCTTCTCGCGCGCGGCGCTCGTGCACGCGGGCGCGTACGGCACCGACAACAGCGTCACGCTCGACGCTATTGCCCGGCACCGCGATACGTTTCGCGGCGTCGCCGTGGTCCAGCCCGGCCTACCGCCCGACGCTTTGGCCGCGCTGAACGCGGGCGGCATGCGTGGCGCACGCCTCTCGACGCTCGACGGCCTCGACTTCTCGCACCTTGCTCGCCTCGCCGGCGAGGTACAGGAACTCGGCTGGCACATCGTGCTGCACTTCAAGGATGCAGCGGAACTGCTCGGGGTGGAACCGGTGTTGGAGCGCATTCGAAACCCGTTCGTGCTCGATCACTTGGCGCGCATCACCGCGGCCGAGGGCATCACCTCGGAGCCGTTCCGCGCGCTGCTGCGGCTCCTCGACACCGATCGCTGCTACGTCAAACTGGCGAGCATCTATCGTCTCTCAGCCGAGCCGTATCCGCATCGCGACATGCTGCCGATGATTCACGCGGTTGTCGCCGCGCGCCCCGATCGCGTCATTTGGGGCAGCAACTGGCCGCATCCGGTGCACGCTGACGGGCCGATGCCCAACGATGGTGACCTCGTCGACCTGATCCCGCTCTGGGTTCCCGATCCCGCCGACCAGCAGCGCCTGCTGGTCGAGAATCCAGCCGCGCTCTACGGATTTGCTTGACGGCGAGCGCGGGAGGTGGAGAGGTTGTGCCTGTCTCCTTCGACAGGCTCAGGACAGGCTCTTGACAGCTCGGGATGACAACCTCATCGCGACAACCGTGCCCTATGTCATCCCGAGCTTGTCGAGGGACAGCCACCAAGCATGGCGATTGCGGCTGCCCCTCGACAGGCTCGGGGTGACAACTTTATCGCGACAACCGTGCCCTGACAAAAGGAGCTAGCTCAGCGTCAGGAGTGGCGCGCGCGCTTCGACGGTCGCTCCGCTTGCAACGTGAATCTTCGCCACCGTGCCGGTTTTGTGCGCGCGAATTTCATTCATCATCTTCATGGCCTCGATGACCGCGACGACGTCGCCGCTTGCGACAACCGCGCCTTCGGCGACCGGTAGCTCCACGACGACACCGTGCATCGGCGAGGTGATGTCGTTACCTTGCGGCGACGTCGCGCGGCGTACCGCCTTCGGCACCGCCTTCGCCGGCTGCACGTGCCCCGCGACGTCCGGCAGGTCGACGAAACGCACGCGAAAGAGCTTGTCGTTCACTTCGACCCGAATCGTGCCGTCGCTCGAAGCGGCGCGTGACGGCGCATCGTGGACGGCAGCGCCGGACGCCGTGCCGAGTGAGGCGGCGAACGGTTCGAGCGTCTGCGTGCCGTACGACGCGTCGTGCACCGGCGGGAAGTCGATCAGCGCGCGTAGCAGCGGCAGCGTCGTCGGCACGCCGCCGATCTTGTATTCGCCGAGCGCGCGGGCGAGCCGCTGGAGCGCCTCGCCGCGGTCGCGGCCCCACACGATGAGCTTCGCGATCATCGAATCGTAGTCGGGCGTGATCGCGAAGCCCGCGAACGCCGCCGAGTCGACGCGCACGCCGAAGCCGCCGGGTTCCTCGTAGCGCGTGAGCGTGCCGGGCGTGGGCTGGAAGTTCTGCGCCGGATCTTCGGCGTTGATGCGCACCTCGATCGCATGGCCGCGCATGTCGGCGTCGACGGTATCCTGATCGAACGCCAGCGGCCGTCCGGCGGCGGCGAGGATCTGTTCGCGCACGAGATCGATGCCCGAGATCATCTCGGAGACCGTGTGCTCGACTTGAATGCGCGTGTTCATTTCAAGGAAGAAGAACTCGCCGCCCGACACCAAGCATTCGATCGTGCCGACGCTGTCGTAGGCGATCGCTCTCGCGGCAGCGATCCCGGCTTTGCGCAGGCCGGCGCGCACGCGGTCCGCGATCGCCGCGGGGGCCTCTTCCCACAGTTTCTGATGCCGGCGCTGAAGCGAACAGTCGCGTTCGCCGACGTGCAGCACGTGGCCATGCTTGTCGGCCAGGATCTGCAGCTCGACGTGTTTGGGGTTGTCGAGATAGCGCTCGGCGTAGATCGCAGGATTGCCGAAGTACGCGACAGCCTCGCGTTGCGCGTTGGCGAAGGCGGATTCGATCTCGTCGAGCGTGCGCGCGACCTTGAGCCCTTTGCCGCCGCCGCCACCCGACGCTTTGAGCGCGAGCGGCAAACCGTAGCGCTTGGCCGCGGCGCGCGCGGCCGCCGCGTCGGCCAGTACCTCCGTGCCACCGGGCACGACCGGCACGCCCGCGGCGACCATCGCTTGGCGCGAACGCACCTTGTCGCCCATCGCATCGATCGCCTCGGGATGCGGTCCGATCCAGGTCAGGCCGGCGGCGATCAGCGCGCGTGCGAACGGCGCGCTCTCGGCGAAGAAGCCGTAGCCCGGATGGACCGCATCCGCGCCGCTGCGCCGCGCGACGTCGAGGATGCGCTCCAGGTTGAGATAGGATTGCGCCGGCGCCGCCGCGCCGAGATGGTAGGCTTCATCGGCCAGCGCGACGTGGCGCGCGTTGCGGTCGGCGTCGCTGTATACCGCAACGGTCGCGCAGTCGAGTTCCTTGGCGCTGCGCAGGACGCGAATCGCGATCTCGCCGCGGTTCGCGACGAGAATCTTCGCGAACGGCGCGCTCACCGCGCTCGGCTCGCGTTACGCCAACTTGGGGGCTGCGGCTCGTCCGGCGCGAGCGCGCGCGCCGCGCGGCGCCAGCGCGAGAGCGGCGGTGGCGACGGCTCGCGCTGCAGCGTCAGAAACGCGAGGGCGATCGCCGCCAGCTCCTCTTCGGTCGGATCGCGCATCAAGCTTTCGGCGGATCCGGATACATGCCCATGGCGTGATAGCCGGCGTCGACGAAGTGTACGTCGGCGGTCACCTGGCTCGAGAGATCCGACGCCAGATAAACCGCGCAGTTGCCGATGTCGTCGGCGGAGACCGTCCGCTTGAGTGGCGCGGCCGCGGCGACTTTGGCCGGCATCGCCGAGAACCCCGCGACTTGCCGCGACGACGCGGTCGAGATCGGGCCGGCCGAGATCGCGTTGACGCGGATCCCGCGCTCGCCCAGATCGAAGGCCAGGTAGCGCACGATCGATTCGAGCGCGGCCTTCGCGATGCCGGCCATGTTGTAGTTGGGCACGATCTGCGTCCCGCCGAGATACGTGAGCGCCATGATGGAGCTGCCGTCGTTGAGGTTGTCCTTGAGGTGCCCGACCAGCGCGATCAGCGAGTACGAGCTGATGTCCATCGCCATCGCGAACCCAAGCCGGGACGTGTCGTAGACCTTGCCGCTGAGATCTTCTTTCTTGACGAACGCGATCGAGTGCACGAGCCCGTCGATCGGCCCGACGGCCGCCGCCAACGCCCGTAACGACTCGTCGGACGCAACGTCGCATTCGAACACCGGCCCCCCGCCCAGTTCGGCCGCCGTCTTGCGCACGGAGTCCTCGACACGTTCGCCCTGATAGGTGAGGATCAGGCGCGCCCCGTGGGCATGCAGGCGACGCGCGATCCCGCTGGCGATCGACCAGCGATTCGCAACGCCGGTGACGAGAATCGTTTTGCCGTCGAGAAGACTCACCCCCAAGCGTTGGGCCTCCCGGACGCCGCTTCCCTCCCACACGGCCCCAGCTGTCATCCACGCCCCAGCTGACATGGTAGCAGCGATTTCGGCTACCGGCCGAAGAGGAGCGACTTCACGACGACCGGGACGCCGCGTGCGAGTTCGATCGGTTTGCCGATGTCGACGAAGTCGAATTCGCCCAGCTCCAGCGCGTCGATGCACAGCAGCGAACGCTCGACCTGAAGTTCGTGCTTCAGCAAGCGGCCCAGCGACTGACCGACGTCGCCGTCGATAATCAGCACGAGCGCCTCGCCGCCGGTACCGCGAACGCTCTTTGCGACCCCGGTTGCGAGGGCCAGCAGGCGTTCGTAGTTCGGCGTTCCGCGAAAGCTCAGCGCGAGCGCGTGCGCCGCCGACGGCTCGACGTCGAGCCGCTCGCGTCCGATCGCAATCGCCTTGGCCACGATGTCCGGGTTGATCGCGCCGCCGGTGTGCAGATGCGGCGCGACGACCGGCAAGTTGCGCAGCGGCAGTGCGACGTCGCCGAGGAAGATCGTCCGGCCGCTGACCTGCACGGTGAATTGCGATACGCCGATCGCCGTCGCGCGAATACCGGCGCCAGGATCGACGAGCTCCAACTCGAGCGAGCCGCAAGCGGCGCGCACGGCATCGGCCAGCGGCTGAGCGATGTCGCCGAAGGTCCGGGTTTCACGGCCGTAAATGTATTCCGAAACGCCGCCCGAGAACGTCAACAGTTCGGCCACTGGGCCCGTCAGCGGCTGCGTCAGCAGCAGTTCGCTCGCCAACGCGGAGGGCGCAGTGCGGCGGATGTACCCGATGATGGTCGCCGCTAACGCAGCAACGACGTTCGCGACGTCGTCACGCGACGGAACCTGGCCGATCGCGAGGGCAACGTTGCAAGCCGCCGCCGCCGTTGCGGCCGGATCGTCAAGCCGCGTGATGCGGCCGGATTCATCGAAGGCGATCAAGCGTCCGCCGGCCGCGACGGCGCAGGTGGCCACGACCTGGCCGCCGCGGCACAGCCCGAGCTTCGTCGTGCCGCCGCCGATATCGCAGTTGAGAACGGTTCGGCCACTGCTCTTCGAGAGCGCCGCCGCGCCCGAACCATGCGCGGCGAGCACGCACTCCATGTGGTGTCCGGCCGAAGCGCAGACGAACTTCCCGGCCTCACCCGCGAAGAGCGCGGCGATGGCGGAGGCGTTCTTGCGCTTGATCGCCTCACCGGTGAGGATGACGGCGCCCGTATCGACCGCGTCGCGCCCCAGACCCGCGCTGCGATAGGCCTCGTCGATGAACGTGGCCAGCTCCGCCGCATCGATCGTGTCGTCGTCGAGGAACGGCGTGAGACGGATCGGCGACGACCACAGCGTCCGCCGCTCGATGACCACGAAGCGGCTCGAGAGTTGATGCGCTTGGCGGCGCAGGTGCACGCGCGAGAACATCAAGTGCGAGGTGGAACTGCCGACGTCGATCCCGACGGTCGTGAACTCCACGTTGTCCAGCCGCCACACCGCGTCGGCGAGGAGTTCCTTTTGTTCGTCGGTGAGGTGTTCGTGGGGTACGTCAAGCTCGTGCAAACGCAGCCGCGG
>Ga0209415_10004073_pt1 | contig 26923 bp, 23 predicted proteins | sample PeaSoiSIISIP2007_FD_187696 | JGI IMG/M metagenome (GOLD analysis project Ga0209415, IMG submission 187696) | Peat soil microbial communities from Weissenstadt, Germany - SII-SIP-2007 (SPAdes) (version 2) | ecosystem: Environmental > Terrestrial > Soil > Wetlands > Peat | place: Germany... | reverse complement strand
AGCCGAGTGCGGATCCGGCCCCGAGCGACAAGATGGCACCGGCGCCGCAGACGAGCGCCTTCGTGAAATTGACCTTCGTGCCGGCGGGAGGAAGGTCTGTCGGCCTGCGGTCCCGGTCGGAGCCGCCGGCACGCCTGCTCTCGATGCCGAAGAGGGTCACGGGCTGTGTCCATACCCATCTGCGGAAATGCCCATCATCGCCAAAGGCAAGATGTCGGCTGCCCTCGGAGCGATCTCAGGGACGTCGAACCTGCCGTCGGAGTTTTTCTGAGAAGCGCTGCTCACGGCGCCGCCGGGCCTCGGGTGCTCGTTCGGGTACCGACCCAGCAGGCTGCAGAGAATGCGTCGCCGACTGGCGGGGTTGTCGCACGACCCGCCCTCCGCAGCCTGTTGGACCGGCACCGCCAGGGGGACCGGTGAGTCCGAAGGGAGAGTCGCGAACAGGGGGCGAGCCCGTCGCACGCCACCCCTCTTCCGGCTTCTTCTCCCTTCGGTCAGAGATCCCGCGGCCTCAGGCGTACCCACGTACCTACCCTCACCTCGGGCAGGGAAACTCGAAGGTCGGCCGCGCCTCGACTTCCTCCCCTTAGCAGGGGCGACGGTGGCGCTCGGTGAGGCGCGACGAGAATCCCCGAATGAGGCTCTCTCGCCGCCGGCTGCTTGCCGCCGTGCCGGCGGCCGCCTCGATCGCTGCTGCTGCTGCTGGGCTCGATGCCTGTGGGGAACCCAATTCCGAGTCCCCGGTCGGGCTGCTCTCGGAGGGACCCTCGCTCTGGGACATCCCCGACGCCGCCTGGAAACGGGCGCTCGGGAGCCATCCGCCCGGGGCGACAGGCACCGCCTTGCCCGGGTCACAGACCCCTCGCGTGAGCCGGACGAAGCGCGGCATCCCGGTGGGCGGCATCGGGACGGGATCTTTCATGTTGAACCTGTGCGGCTCCTTCGGGCCGTGGCACATGGACGTCGGTGGTGACGACTCAGTCGGCTCGCACTGGGGGTCGATTGCCAACTCCGGCTTCGAGCAGCGCTTCCTCGCCGGGGCGGCCTTCCACGTGCGCACGTCGACCGCCAACGGCACGACCGTTCAGACACTTCTCACCGAGGACGCGCTCCCGGCTTGGAGCCCGCTCGACACTGGTGACGGTGTCTACTCGGCTCTCTTCCCGAAGGCATGGTTCGAGTTCCAGGACCTGGCGCTACCGGTTGCGCTGAAGCAGGTGAGCCCGTTCGTGGCGCGCGACGAGCGACTCTCTTCGTTGCCCGCCGGCATCTTCGAGATCGCTGTGGACAATCCAACGAGCGAGCGCGCGGACGTCTCGTGCATGTTGAGCTTCCCGAACGCCCCCTACAGGCTGCCGACAGCGCAGTACGCGTATACGCGTACGGGGCTCAGATCGCGGTCGGTTCGCGGAAGCGGAACGATCGGGGTCAGGCTTCAGGCCCAAGATCCGAAGAACGTGGCCGAGACAAATCGCACCGAGTGGGTGATCGGGGCGAAGGGACCCGCTGGATGCACTCTCAGCTGCACAGAAGACTGGGCTGCCGACCGCGACGGTTCTGACCTCATCGCCGCCTTCACTCCAGACGGTCGGTTGCCCGATCGGCCACTCGACGCACGGCGTCTCGGTCTCGGTGGCGCGGTCGCGGTCTCGTTCTCCCTCGCCCCGCGCGAGCGCAAGGTTGCGACGTTCGTGCTCGCCTGGGACTTCCCGGTGGTCCAATTCCGGAACCCCGTCGACGGGACTCGTTGGTGGAAGCGCTACACCCAGTGGTACGCAGGCCCTTACCGGGCCTGGGACATCGCTCGCGACGTCCTTGCAGATGCAGGGAGCATCGAGCGCGGGGTCGACGCATGGTGGAGAAGGGTCACCGACAACCCGGCCTATCCCCTCTGGCTCCGCTGCGCCGCCCTGAACGAGATGTACTACGACGTATTCGGCGGCGTCTTCTGGGAGAACGGGTGCATCACGAAGCCCAAGCGATTCGGAGCGCGTGCAGGACAGCACCTCTACTTCACCTTGGAGACCGAGGGTTACCGCGACTGCGAGAGCATCGACGTGAGACACTACGAGACTCGTCACCTTTTGCAGCTGTTCCCGACCATCGAGCGCGACGTCCTTCTGGGGTGGGCGGACATGGTCCAAGCCGACCCGGAGCATCGCACTCCCCACGACGCGGGCTCTCCGGTCGACGATCCATGGTTCGTCGTGGGCCAGTATTCCGGCACGAGCCCGGGGGAGGCGCCCATCAAGGTCGACTGGTTGGACATACCTGCAAAATTCGTCCAACAGGTGCACGCCTACTGGACCTATACCGGTGACGACCAGTTCGCCGCCGAGGTCTATCCGGCCGCGAAGCGAGCGATGTCACATCTGCTCGCGCGCGACCTCGACGGGGACGGCATTCCGGACGCGACCGGATTCTGCACCACCTACGACGACATCGAATTTTCGGGCGCCACGACCTACGTCGGCGCACTGACGATCGGAGCATGTGAGGCGATGGCGGATCTCGCCGGAAAGTTCGACTCCGCGGCGGCTGTGCAGCAGTGGAAGAGCGCTGCGTCGTTGGCGCAGGCCTCTGCCGAGTCGCTCCTCTGGTCCGAGCAGGGCGGGTACTACCTCCTCGGGTCCGCGGGCCCCACAGGGCCTGCCCTCATGGCCGACGCCTTGTGCGGGGCGCGCCTCGCGCAGAGCCACGGCCTCCCAGACGTCCTCGACGTCGGGCGCATGGCGAAGCATCTTGCTCTCGTCTACGAGAAGAACGTGCTTTCGCTCTCGTCGGGTCGTTACGGCGCAGTCAACGCCGTCGGTGTGTCGGGGGCGGCACCGGCAAGCTTTCAGGCTCGTGCTGTCTGGCCGGGCGGCACCTACTTCACCGCGGCCCTCATGTACAGCGTGGGCCGTGCGAGCGGTCGCAACGACCTCCTCGAGAGCGCGCTCGACACTGCGAACGGCGTCTACCGCACTACCTACGCGGACGACGACAGCGCATTCTGGTTCGACACTCCGGCCGAGTGGCTGCCCGAGCCGAGCGTTCTTCGCTACAGGGCTGCTCAATACCAGAGGTGCCGGGCGGCCTGGGAGCTCATGATCTCGATTCACGACCCGTTCCCGCCTGGGTGGTCCCCGAGTTGATCAGTTCTGGCAGACGACCGAGAGCGGCGTGAGCTCCTTCCAAGCCGACGGGCTTTGGGGCGGTGGGCAGATGCGCTGGTGGGCAGATGCGCTGGCGAGCCGGTGTCGGGTATGTGTCTCAGCGGGGGCATTATCTAATGGACATGTCAGATGGCTCTCAGGGCTCTCACGATGAACTCGACGACGAAAGTGCAGCCAGCCTCACGGGTAGCCTGCTCGTGGCGTCGGTGACCCTCGGGGACCCGAACTTCGAGCGGGGCGTGATCCTGCTCTTGGACCACGGTCCCGAGGGGGCTCTGGGAATCGTGCTCAACCGGCCCACGGGCCTGCCTGTCGAAGAGATCCTCGAGCCTTGGCACGACCAAGCCGATCTCGCCCCTCCGGGCGTCGTCTTCTCCGGGGGCCCGGTGTCGCGCGAGGCCGTGATCGGCCTGGCGCTCTCGCACAGATCCGATGTCGACCACCTGGTCGTCGACGATCTCGCGAGGTGGAGGCCTGTCCTGGGTCGTCTCGGGACTGTGGACCTGTCGGTCCCGCCGGAGGACCAGCCGTTCCCGCTGGCGGGTGCACGCCTGTTCTCGGGGTACGCAGGCTGGACGACCGGCCAGTTGGAGGAAGAGATCGCAGAAGGTGCCTGGTACATCGTCGACGCTTCCGCCGAGGACCTGCTCTGTGGCGAGCCCGAGAGTCTGTGGCACGACGTGCTCCGACGCCAGGGTGGAGATCTGGCGTTGATCGCCGCGTATCCCCTCCATCCGTCGGTCAACTGATGACGTCGCACGCCTCCAACAGCCTCCCGGTCTCGGGGCCCGCGGTGAGGCGCGCTGTCGCCGGAGACGTTCCTGCGCTCGTGGAGATGCTCGCGCGCGCGTTCGACGACGACCCGATCCCGAACTTCCTGTTTCGCGGTGACCGTCGGCGCCGCAGAGGACTCAGGCGCTTCTTCAACATCCAGTTGCGCCACATGTATCTGGCCGACAACGAGGTGTGGACCGCAGACGGCACGGCCGGCGCTGCGATGTGGGCGCCACCGAGCAAGCCCCGGCCGGGGCTCGGTGACCTCTTGCACCTCGTTCCGGTCCTCCCGGATCTCGCCGGTCTCGGCCGTCAGGCGGGCGCCGCCATGAGGCTGCTTCAGGCCGTGGATCGCGCCCGTCCCCGCCAGACCCACTGGTATCTCGCAACCATCGGGACCGACCCCGACCACCAAGGCCGTGGCATCGGGTCTGCGCTCCTTCGCAATGTGCTCGACCGGGTAGACCTCGAGGGTCTTCCGTCGTACCTCGAGTCCTCGAAGGAGCGAAACATCGCGTTCTACTCCCGCTTCGGATTCGAGGTGACAGGGGAGATCCGGACCCCCGGCGGCCCCACGCTGTGGCTCATGTGGCGCGAGCCTCGTCCACCGGACCTACCCGCCTGAGGCGCGTGGGGAAGTCAGTCGTTCGGCATGCTCACAGAGCGGAGCGATCCTTCGGCCCTCCCCGGAGCGAGCGGGACCACCGAATGCAGACCCTGCGGCAGGTCCTCGGAGGAGGCGAACAGGTCCCGGAGGGCTTGGGTGACTGCGCGCACCGGAGCAGAGGGCATGGCCCTGCTTCGAGACGCGAGCCCCACGCGGCGCCTCGGCAGGTCGTCCACCGCGACGAGCCGGAATCGCGGACGCAGATGAGGGGGCACCGCGGTGGCAGGGAGCACCGCCGGCCCGTAGCCCTCGAAGGTCAGCGAGGCGAGGAGCCGGACTCCGTCGAGCTCCGCCTTCGGGCGAAGCCGTACCCCGGCCGGCTTCACGGCTGAGTCGATCTCGGCGCGCAGCTGGGTTCCGGGCGCAGGGAGGAGAAGGTCGAACCGGCTCAGCTCCTCGAGCGCGATGCGCGTGGCACCGTGGAGGGGGTCGTCCTCGACCGGCACGACGAGCACGAGCTCCTCTTCGAAGAGCGGCTCGAAGGTGAGGTCCCGTCCAGGGACCGGGAAGGTCAGTATCGCCAGGTCGAACCGGCCTCCCGCGAGCTGCGGCTCGAGGGCCGAGGTGGTCCCGTCTGCGACGACGAGCTTCAAACGTGGATGGGACTTCGAGAGGTCGTCGAGCAACAGCGGCACGAGCCACCGCGCCGTCGTGCCGATCATCCCGACCCTGACCGTGCCCCCGACCTCCTCGCGCATGGCTCCGAGGTCAGCCTTCAGGGCCTCGATCTCGCCGATGACCCTGTAGGCCCTCGCCACAACCACCTCCCCTTCGGTCGTGAGGCGCCCGGCGGAGCGGTCCACGAGCTGTGCTCCGATCTCGTTCTCGAGGCGAGCCACGTGGGCCGACACATTGGACTGGACCGTGCCCAGGGAATCTGCGGCCGCAGAGAAAGATCCATGCTCCGAGACGGCGACGAGGGCCTGCAGGTGCCTGACTTCCATCTCTAATAGAGATATCACAAATCTGTATTAGCTGTTTGACTGATCGCAGGCGATGCCTCAAGATGTAGATGACCACAGGGACTGGACGACCCCCCCTCCAGATTTCTGTCGAGTCGGTGCGAAGGGACCGGTCTCCCCCCCACCGGTCCCTTCGTCGCGTAAGTGCCCGGTTGGGCCCACGGAACCGGATCGGGCCCGAGGGTGGGCCGGTAGCGCGAAGTCCCCTCGGGGTGTGCGGACTCGGATACCTCTGCTTCTTGCATTGTTCTCCTTTCGGGCTGGGTAGCGTCTTCTCCCATGGCATCGGGCGAACGGCACGAGGCACATCGCTCCGAGGCGGTCTTCGTGGACCTCGATCGCACGCTGCTTCGCGGGGCGAGCGGCCTCGTCCTTAGCGCCGCCATGCACGCCGAGGGGCTCTTCGACGGGCGCCGGTCGCTACCCGGTGAGGCGTTGATGTACGCGTTCTACGACCAGATGGGCGAGAGCCTCGCGATGATGGCGATGGTGCGCGCGGCACCGAGATTCGTCCGCGGATGGGACGTGGAATCGGTCGTCCGCGCAGGTCAGCTCGCTGCACCGGAGTTGGCAGAGCTCGTACAGCCCTACGCGCCTGCGTTGCTCGCCGAACACCGCGCCGAAGGTCGTGTGCTGGTTCTCGCCACGACTACCCCCGTCGATCTCATCGCCCCCTTCGCCGAGCTGGTCGGCTTCGACGACGTGATCGCAACGCGCTACGCGAGAAGGGACGGTCGCTACACCGGATCCATCGACGGAGACTTCGTCTGGGCCACGGGAAAGCTCGCGTCGGTGAGGAAGTGGTCGAAGAAGGAGGGAGTCGAGCTCTCGAAGAGCCACGCGTACTCCGACAGCGTCTACGACATCCCTCTGCTCCGGGCAGTCGGACACCCGCACGCGGTGAACCCGGACCGACGGCTCAAGGCTCTAGCGCAGTTGCGCCGATGGCCCGTCGAGCACTGGGACCGGCCCCCCGGCGTTCCGAAGATCGCGGGCTTCGAGCTCTATCACGTGCTCCGGCTGTTCGTGCGCCCCGAGCTCGTGCCCTACGCCCGCTTCGACATCGACGGCATCGACAACGTCCCCTCCCGGGGCCCCGTTCTCCTCGCATCGAACCACCGAAGCTACTTCGACGTGATGGCGCTCGCGATGCTCGCTGCTCGCCTCGACCGACCTGTGCGGTTTCTCGGCAAGCGAGAGATCTTCGACGCGCCCGTCGTCGGGCAAGTCGCGAGAGCCCTCGGAGGGATAAGCGTCGACAGGGGGAGTGGGTCGGATCAGCCTCTGCGTGCTGCGCGCAGGGCGCTCGAGGCAGGCGAGGTCGTGGTCGTGTTGCCGCAAGGAACCATCCCGCGAGGACACAAGTTCTTCGACCCGGTGCTGAAGGGGAAGACCGGGACGGCGAGGCTCGCAGCGTTGACCGGGGCTCCCGTTGTTCCGATAGGCCTGTGGGGAACAGAGCACGTGTGGCCCCGTTCGTCTCGCGTGCCGAACATGACGAACATCCTCAGCCCGCCGGAGATCCGTTTGCGCGTCGGCAAGGCTGTGGACTTGTCTCTCACCGACGCCGCGGCGGACACGGAGGCGATCATGGAGTCGATCGCCGAGCTACTCCCCGAGGATGCGCGCCTCGCTCACGAGCCGACCGAGGAGGAGCTCTCTCGGACCTTGCCACCGGGCAGCCGCAAGAAGTGACTTCAGCGGCCGGCCGGGTCGCCGCCGTCGGCTTGCGTGCTCGGATTGCCGGGCGCGCTGCGCTCTACGTCGGATCCGTCTCGAGGCACCTCCGCCTAGGCGGGGGATCCGTCATCGGGGGGAGGGTAGGGCTCGTGCTCGACCCGGGGATTCTCGACGAGCTGGCGCGCGGTCGGACGGTCGCGCTCGTGAGCGGGACGAACGGCAAGACGACGACAACCCGCCTGCTGGCGGCCGCGCTCGGAGGGCCTGGCAGGGTCGCGACCTCGAGCGCAGGGGCGAATCTCCCCTCGGGTCTCGTGACGGCGCTCGCGGGGTCGCCGGCGGGATCGCCGGCGGTGCTGGAGGTGGACGAGGGTTATGTCGCAGCGGTCGCCGACGCAGTTCGTCCAGCGGCGATAGCCCTGCTGAATCTCTCGCGCGACCAGCTCGACCGGATGAGCGAGGTCCGGATGGTCGCGGACCGCTGGCGTCGCGCTCTCGATGGGCGAGAAGGAACAGTCGTCGTGGCGAATGCGGACGATCCGCTCGTGGCGTGGGCCGCGGGAGGAGCTCCGAGAGTGCTGTGGGTCGCGGCGGGACAGCTCTGGCATGCGGACTCGGTCGGGTGCCCGGCCTGCGAGGGACGGATCGTCTTCGAAGAAGCAGACGGAGGAAGTACATGGTCGTGCTCTTGCGGGTTTCGGAGGCCCGTTGCCGACGCCTGGCTCGAGGGGGAGGGCCTCGTTACTCGCGACGGCCTCCGGCTCGCGCTCGCACTGTCCCTGCCGGGCCGCTGCAACCGGGCGAATGCCGCGATCGCCGTCGTCACAGCGCGGGCCCTGGGTGTGGATGCGACAGAGGCTCTCGGCGCGATGGAGCGGGTGGAGGACGTGGAAGGTCGTTTCGCCACGCTCGAGTTCGAGGGCACGGCCGTTCGCCTGCTTCTTGCCAAGAACCCCGCCGGATGGACAGAGCTCCTGGACCTCTTGCAAGAGCGGTCGCGCCCTGTCGTGATCGGCATCAACGCTCGCATCGCCGACGGGCACGACCCGTCCTGGCTTTGGGACGTCCCCTTCGACCTGCTGTCGGGCAGGCCGGTCGTCGCCACCGGCGAGCGCTGCCTCGACCTCGCGGTCCGCCTGCGCCACGCGGAGGTCGAGCACCTCGTCGTTCGCGACCAGCTCGACGCGCTTCGCACGGCAAGGGCGCCTGAGCTCGACTACGTCGGCAACTACACCGCATTTCAACAACTCCGGCGGGCGCTGGGAGCTGGCGCGAGGAGCTCGTCGGACGGAGCGCCTCGACGTCGATTGCCTCGACGTCAATCGACAGAGTCGGTGAGGGTGAAGGACGTCGGTGCTCCTCGCGGAGAAGCGGGTTCGCCGCCCGACGGAGTGTCGACGGCGCCGCGACGAGATGCGGGGGACGGCGTCAGCGCGCTGAGGGTCGTGGTCGTGCACCCGGATCTGCTCGGCACCTATGGCGACGGCGGCAACGGGCTCGTTCTCCTCGACCGCGCTCGCTGGCGGGGCATGCGAGCAGAGCTACTGATGGCGACGTCGGACGCGGCGCTACCCGAAGGTGCCGACATCTACTGCCTCGGCGGGGGCGAGGACGGACCTCAGGTCCAGTCGGCGCAGCTGCTAGTGGAGGGGGCGCTTCAGCGCGCTGTCGACGCCGGCGCGGCGGTCCTGGCGGTCTGCGCCGGCTACCAGGTCCTCGGGCGCTCGTTCCCAGACGCCAAAGGCGCGACCCGTGAGGGTGTCGGGCTTCTCGACGTTGCCACCCGGAAGGGCCCGTCGAGGCGAGCTGTGGGGGAGCTTCTCTCGGAGCCCCTCGACGAGCGTCTCGGGCAGCTCACGGGATTCGAGAACCACGCAGGCGTCACCAGTCTCGGAGGCGGAGTGCGACCGCTCGGTCGCGTGGTCTCGGGGATCGGGAACGGCGCCGGTGACCGCACGGAGGGCGCGGTCTCAGGCAGAGTCGTCGGCACCTACATGCACGGCCCGGTCCTTGCGAGAAACCCCTCCCTCGCCGACCTGCTGCTCGAGATGGTGACGGGAACCGATCTCTCTGCTCTAGAGGACGAGGAGGAGGAAGCGCTGAGAACCGAGCGCTTGAACGCTGTCGGCGCCCGCGGCCCGATGTGGGGGCTCTCGAAGCTCGTCTCCTCTAGTGGCCGATCTGCGTGACGGTGAGGACAGGCGCGGTCGTGTGTTTCTTCGCGTTGGACCCGTCGAGAAGCTCGAGCAATGCATCTATGTCGAGGTGCTCCTCGACAAGGTCGGCGAGGCTCTCGATGAGCAGCTCGCGCACATCGGCGAAACACGTGCTCGGAGACGCCACGAATCTGCGTCCTGCGACGCGTGCGACCTCCTCGAGGTAGGAGCGGCGCAGCTCGTCGTTCTCGAACAGTCCGTGCCAAACCGTTCCGGCGACAGGACCGCTTCTACAACCCTCGTCGGCGAAGAATGGTTCGCAGTCCCGCGCTCCGTCTCCTTCTGGCAATGTCCGGCCGAGGTGGATCTCGTAGCCCTCGACGACCGATCCGTCAGCCAAGGTTCGCCTCGGCCGTCCTAGAATCTTCTCTGCTCCGAACGTCGTGCGCACCGGCAGGAGGCCGATACCGTCGACGGCCCCGGCCCGGCTCTCGAACTCGTCGTCGATCTTCGTGCCGAGCATCTGGTAGCCGCCACAGATGCCGAGCACCGCGCGCCCTTGTGCCGCGCGCTCGGCAAGAGCCCGGTCGATCCCCCGAGACCTGAGCCAGGCAAGGTCCGAGACTGTCGCGCGCGTCCCGGGAAGGACCACCAGATCCGCATCGGAGAGCTCGGCCGCGTCTTGGACGAATCGGACGACCACCCCGGGCTCGGACACGAGAGGATCCATGTCGGTCAGGTTGCTGGCCCGAGGCAGCCGGACTACGCCGACGCGCAGGACCTCCGGCCCGACCGGAGAAACGGGGCGGAGGTGGCTCCACGGGTCGGGGGCATCCTCGGCGTCGAGACCCAGGCCGAGAACATGAGGAATCACGCCGTATGTCGGTCTCCCGGTCAAGCTCGCGAGCTCCTGCAGCCCGGGTTCGAGGAGCCGGGGATCGCCGCGGAAGCGGTTCACGACGAAGCCGCGGACCAGTCTCTGGTCCTCGGGGCACAGAAGGGCGAGCGTTCCGACGAAACACGCGAAGATTCCTCCGCGATCGATGTCGCCTACCACCACTGTCGGTGCATCCACCTCGCGCGCGAAGCCCATGTTGACGATGTCCGACTGGCGAAGGTTGATCTCCGAGGGGCTCCCGGCTCCCTCGCAGATTACGAAGTCGTGGCGGCTCCTCAGGTCGTGGTGAGCCGCGACGACCACGTCCAGCAATGTTCGCTTGGCTCTCCAGTACTCCTTGGCCTCCATCTCGTCCACCGCCCGGCCGAGAACGATCACCTGGCTGTGCATGTCGCTTCCCGGCTTGAGAAGGACCGGGTTCATCGCCGCCTCGGGCTCGACTCGTGCCGCTTGGGCTTGGAGAGCTTGTGCACGACCGATCTCCTCCCCCTGTCTCGTGACGAAGGAGTTGAGCGACATGTTCTGCGCCTTGAAAGGAGCGACGGAGCTCCCGCGGCGTGCGAGGAGGCGGCAGAGCCCGGTGACGAGTGTGGACTTTCCCGCGCCCGAAGAAGTCCCGGCGACGAGGAGCGTGCCCCCGCGTCGAAGGTCTCTCGAAGAGCGCTTCGGATCGGTCAAGTCCGAGGGTCGCCCTTGTCGGTCACGCCCGCCGAGTCGAAGGTGGACATCTCCCGCAGGATCTTGGCGGCCGCCTGTATCGCGGGCACTGCGAGCACGGCGCCACTTCCTTCCCCGAGCCGCAGGTCCAGATCGAGGAGCGGCGCGAGCCCTAAACGCTCGAGCGCTGCCGCCGAGCCGGGTTCGCTCGAGCGGTGCCCCGCGATCAAATAGCCCGCGACGTCCGGCACGGCCTCGACGGCGACGAGGGCCGCCGATGCGGCGATCACGCCGTCGACCACGACGGGAAGACGCTTTGCGGCACCGCCAACCATGAACCCGACGAGCGCAGCGATCTCGAGGCCACCGACCTCCGCGAGGACTTCGAGCGGGTCGCCCCCGGAGTGTATGCGAGCGAGGGCCGACTCCACGACCTCGACCTTTCTGTGAAGAGTCGCGTCGTCGATTCCCGTCCCACGTCCGGTCACCGCCGCCGGTGGCAGGCCGGTGAAGGCCGATATCAGGGCAGCCGACGGTGTCGTGTTGCCTATTCCCATGTCGCCGGTCACGAGGAGGCCGGCCCCGTCTCCTGCTGCGCCGGCCGCTACCTCTGCTCCAACGTCCAGTGCGCGCAAAGTCTCGTCACCGGTCATCGCCGCCTCGAGGGCGAGGTTGCGTGTCCCGCGGCGCACGTTGCGGCGAAGCAGCCCCGATGCACCGGTGGGGATTTCGGTGGCGACACCGACATCCACCACGACCACGCGAGCGTTGGCGTGGCGGGCGAGGACGTTGATTGCAGCACCACCTGAGCAGAAGTTGGCCACCATCTGAGCGGTCACCTCTTGGGGCCAAGGGGATACGCCCTCTGCTACCACGCCGTGGTCGCCCGCGAAGACGGCCACGGTCACAGGCTCGGGGACGGGAGGTGGGCACTGTCGTGCGATCGCACAGAGGCGCACCCCGGTCTCCTCGAGTCTTCCGAGAGACCCACGTGGCTTCGTCAAGCGGTCGTGGTGTTCTCGTGCAGAGGTCGCAGACGCCGGATCGACCGCTCGCACGGCCGACGCTGCGGTGCGGAAGCTCATGTTGTCCACGTGCTCACCTTTCTCCATGTTGGTTCGTGTTCCTCGACGGTCGAGCGGTGAAGTCCGATGCGCTCGTCTCGAGCAGAGCCTCGTCTAGGCGTGCGATTCCTTCTTCCGACGGGACTGCGATGCGCGCCACACCCGGCATGGAGAAGCTCGTGCAGTCGCGCACGACGACACCTCGCGGCGCCAGGCGCTCGCGCAGGCCCGGCTCGTCTACGAGAACCCAGTTGGCGTCCGAGAGCCTCGGCTCGAGTTCATGCCTCTCGAGGACTCTCACGAGCTCGTCGCGCAGGACGCGCACCTCTGCTGCCCACCTCGGCAGGTCGACGGGCTCCAGGAGCTCGGCGAGCGCGCCTGCTGCAAGCGAGTTGACCGACCAGGCGGGCTGCCGGCTGCGGCAACGAGCGACCAGTTCCGGATCTGCGAGCACGTACCCGAGCCGCAGTCCCGGGCAAGCGAGGAGCTTGGTGAGCGAGCCGACGACCACGCTTCGGGGGTCGCCGCGGGTCCATCGTCCGGCGGCAAGGGGGAAGAAGGCCTCGTCCCAGACGTCGGCTCGCTCGCTCGGCGAAGCCAAGAGGCCACTCGGGTTGTTCGGGTTGGACCTCCACAGCGGCCCCCGTGACTCTCTCGGGAGGAGGGAGAACTCCGGCTCGACGATCCGTCCACCGATCTCCGCGGTGACGAGGGCAATCGCTTCGGACCCTCCGTTCGTGAGGAGCAGGCGACCCTCGTCCACTTCCATCGCCTTTGCGAGCGCCGTGGTCGCCTCCGCCGGGTCGGGGTAGCGACCGAGATCGCCCAGATGGGCTGCGACGACGGGAAGCGGGTCGGGCGCCACAGGGTTGATCGACTGCGAGAGGTCGAGGAGGTCTCGGGCGTCGATCCCGAGCGCCGCCGCCAAAGCCGCGCCGTCCCCCCCGTGAGGACCCGGAGGCGGGACGAGGGTCATCGGGATCTCTTCTCCCGAGCCCGACTGCGTGCAGCTCGCGCGCCGAGGGCAGCCCCACCGAGCAATGTTGCGAGGGCCAAGGTGACGTCTCGCAGGAGCGCCACTGCTCGTCCGATGTCGGCGGCCTCTGCTGCGCGGCCCGTCCCGAGTGTCGGGCGGATCTCGACGCGGTTCGAGTACAGGTTTCGTCCGCCGAGTGCCAGGCCCAGGGCTGCTGCAAATGCAGCCTCTGCCACGCCGGAGTTCGGCGACGGGTGCGAGGGCGCCTGAGTCCGGACGGCATGCAGGATCGAAGCGGCCGAGCGCGGCCTCACCGCCGCGACGAGGAGAGCGGTCAGCCGAGCGGGCACCCAACCACAGACGTCGTCGACCTTCGCGCTCGCCCAGCCGAAGTTCATGTGACGTTCCGAGACGTGGCCGACCATCGCGTCCATGGTGTTCACGGCCCTGTAGCCGAGTGCCCCTGGAGCCCCAGCCACAGCCGCCCACAGTGCGGGTGCCACGACTGCGTCGACGGTGTTCTCGGCCACGGACTCGACGACCGCGCGTGCGATCTCCTTTTCGTCCAGACCGCTCGGGTCGCGACCGACCAGCGCGGGCAGCTTGGCTCGTGCCTCTTCGAGGTCTCCGCGCTCGAGTGTTCGTCGGATGTCGCCTGCAACCGAGCCGAGCTCTCCTCCGCCCACAGCGATCCATGTGGCCGGTGCAGTCGATCCGAGGAATGATCCACTCGTGACGCCGATGCCTGCTCCGAGCAACCAGTAGAGAACGCCCGCGGCGCGGCTGTCTTCGTAGCGGGAGCGCTCGTAGCGGTCCATCGCGTTCCCGAACACCGAGACCGGGTGAAGACGGCGTGGCGGCTCCCCGAGGACCCGGTCTGCGAGCATTCCGAGCGCCGCAGCGGACGCGTTGCTGAGCCTCACCACTTGACGGCCAGGACGAGGAGACCCACGGTCTCACCGACCACGCCCGCCGCACCGAGCACGTCACCGGTGAAGCCGCCGATCCTCCGCCGGGCGAGCAACGTCACACCACAGATCCCGACGAGCTCGCCGCCGAGTGCTGCAACACCGTGCGTGCCACGTCCGAGGACAGCGAGGCCAAGCGCGAGAGCTGCCCCGAGGGCCGCAGCGACCCACGGTCCTAGGACCGCGGCGGGGGTCTTTGGCTCAGCTTCGTGCGGCGATCCGACGAACGCGCTCGCCAGCCCTCCCGGACGCGCGTAAGGGACGTTCCTCGCGATGACCGCCATCGATGTGCGCGAGGCGCACCAGAGGCCTGCGACCACGAGAGGGGCCGCGCGCGTGGAGGAGAGCGCGCCGTACCGCAGGAGCAGGACGACCGCGACCGTGACGATGCCGAACGCGCCCACCGATGGATCTGCCATCGCCTCGAGCCGGCGCTCGGGGTCCAGCGGTGGCAAGAGGCCGTCGGCGGCATCCGCGAGACCGTCGAGGTGGAGGTATCCGGTCATGGCCACGTCCGCTGCGAGCGCGATCGCCGCAGCCGCCGCGGCCGGCCACGCTTTTCCCGCCAGCCACCAGACACCGCCAACCCCGAAGCCGATCGCTGCGCCGACCGGCCCGAACCACAAGAGGGCAGCGGGGGAAGGGGGGACGGCTCGCCCGAAGGGGGTCAGGAACGCGAGAGCCTTTCTCACCACTTGCCTCCGGCGGGTCCCTCGATCTCAGGGTCGTCCTCCGGGCCTGGTCCGAGTCGGAGGACTCGACCTGCCACGACGAGCAGCACTTCGTCGGCAACGGCGGCGATCTCCTGGTTGAGCGAGCCGAGCACGTCCCTGAATCGTCGCCCCGAGTCGGTGGTCGGGTGCACGCCCATGCCGACCTCCTCGGAGACTACGAGCGTGTCACCGTGGCGGCTCGCCAACGCGCCGCACAACGAGGAAGCGTCGACCTCCATGCCCGGGCTCGACGCGACCCACCCCCCGAGCCCGTCGACGAGCACAGGACCGACCGTCTCCTTCAAGAGGCCCGACAGATCGGCTCCGGCCTCCACGGTGCTCCACGTGCAGGGGCGTCGAGCGCGGTGTCCGGCGACTCGTGCCGCCAAATCGGCGTCGTCGCCCACCTGCAATGTCGCCACGTAGATCACATGCTCGCCCCACCGCGCTGCCAGCCGCTCGGCGACAGCGGACTTTCCCGAGCGCGCGCCCCCGACGACGAGCACGATCACCTGAGCGGCCCTCTTGGCCGGGGCGAGGCTCCAACGAGCATCAGTATTCGATTCCTTTAACGGCCTTGACTCCCCGGTCGTAGACATGCTTGATCTTTCTCATCTCGGTCGCGGTGTCTGACAGCTCGATGAGCTCGGGTGATGCGTCGCGTCCTGTGATGACGACGTTGGTGCGTGAAGCCCGTTCCTTGATGCCGGCCACGACCTCTTCGACCGGGACCCAGCCGTAACTGACGGCGTACGTGATCTCGTCCAGGATGAGCATGTCGTAGTCGCCAGAGGCGAGCTTCGCGCGGGCCACCGTCCAGGCGTGACGACCCTTGGCCTCTGTCTCGTCGAGATCGGTCGACTCCCACGTGAACCCATCGCCGAGGGTCTGCCACTCGATGCCGAGGTGGTCAGCGAGCTTGCGTTCGCCGACCTTCCACTTCCCGCCTTTGACGAACTGGACCACGCCGACTCGCCACCCTCGAGCCCATGCCCTCCCCATGACGCCGAATGCGGCAGACGACTTCCCCTTTCCGTGCCCGGTGTTGAGAATGACGATCGAATCGACTCGGGTCGAGGGTCTCGGTGGTTCGGAGTGCTCGGGGTACTTGGAGGCACTCTCGTCTCCTTGGGGCTCAGAGATCTGTCCGGTCGTCGTGGCCTCGTCGGGCATGATCGTCTCCTCGGTCATCGTCTTCTCTGGGGGACGACGACGAGCTCACCGTCGCCCGTGCGCAGAACCTTCACGTTCGTGCCGAAGTGGTGCCCGAGGGATTCCTCCTCGAGCACATCACCTGGAGGGCCAGCCGCCGCGATCCTTCCCTCCGCGAGGAGCAGGAGTCGATCCGCGAATTGTCCTGCGAGGGTCAGGTCGTGCAGTGCGCTCACGACGGTCAGTCCCCATTCGGCGCGCAATCCGTCGACGAGCTCGAGCGCATCCACCCTGCGCCCGAGGTCGAGCTCGCTCGTCGGCTCGTCGAGCAGCAGGACAGGGGCTTCCTGGGCGAGAGCACGTGCGAGCACGATGCGCTGGAGCTCGCCTCCCGAGAGCGTGGCGAGTTGCCGCTCGGCAAGCCGAGCAAGGTCGAGTCGGTCGAGCAGTCCCGAGCACACCGTGCGGTCCCCCTTCGTCTCGAAGCTGAAGTACCCAATGTGGGAGGTCCTCCCTATGAGCACGTAGTCGGAGACTGTCATGTCCGGGGGGAACGTAGGACGCTGAGGGACGTATGCCACCAAGCGAGCCAGGTGCCGTCGCGACAGGTGCGTGCTGTCCTCGTCGGCGATCGTGACCCGGCCCTCGTGTTTCACGAGGCGTGCGATCGAACGCAGCAGAGTGGTCTTGCCGGCCCCGTTGGGGCCGATCAGACCTACCCACTCTCCCGGGGCCACTGTCTCGGACACGTCCGACACGGCGGTTGTGGTGTCGAAGCGAACCGTGATCCGCTCGAGCGAGATCGACGACCTCATGTCACGCTGCGCTGAGCTCGCCGTGAACGAAGGACGAACAAGAAGAACGGCGCGCCGACGAAAGCCGTCACCACTCCTATCGGGACCTCTGCGGGTGCCTGGACCGTGCGGGCAGCGACGTCGGCGAGGATCAAGAACGCTGCGCCCCCGACCATGGACACCGGGAGCACGACCCGGTAGCTCGCGTTCGTGGTCAGCCGAACCGTGTGGGGAACGATGATCCCCACGAAGCCGATCAGACCGCTGACCGAGACCGCGGCGGCCGTGCCGAGCGTGGCCGCTGCGACGACGGCCAATCGGATCCTCGCAGAGTGAACGCCGACTGTGTCCGCCTCGTCGTCCCCGACGCGAAGCACGTCGAGAAGTCGCCGGTGGGCCACGAGGACGATCGCGCTCAAGATCACGTAAGGGAGGATCAGCACCACGTCGGACCAACTCGCCGTGTTGAAGCTCCCCAGGATCCACGCGTAGACGCCCTGGAGATCGGGTTCGTGCTGCTGCTGAAGGTACGTTTGGATCGCGGTGAGCAGCGCGGCTACTGCGACCCCCGCCAGCACGATGGACGTCGACGCCCCTCTCCGGCCGACCGTCGCCCCCACCAGATAAGTGAGGGTGACCGCACCCACCGCGCCGAGAAACGCTGCAACCGGCAGAAGTGCCGAGTTCTGAGTGCCGGCCACGATGACGGCGGTCGCGCCGAGGCCCGCACCTGCTGCCACTCCGAGCAGATAGGGATCGGCGAGCGGGTTGCGGAAGACGCCCTGATACGCCGCACCGCCCCCCGCGAGCATGGCCCCTACGAGGCCCCCGAGAACGACACGCGGGAGGCGGATCTGCCAGACGATGTCGGACTGGACCTTCGAAACGTGTGCATGGTGTCCAAGCCAAGGAACGTGCGAGACGAGTGCGGACATCACCGTGGACAGGGACAGGTCTGCCGGTCCCACCGACACCCCGACGACCATGGCTCCCACGAGGGCACAGAGCGCGACGAACAACGGTTTTCGCACCGACACACGGCGCGCGAGAGGAGCAATGGGCCGCGGCGTCGCCGGATGCCCGGGAACTTCCCGCGCCGCCGTCGTCGTCTGAGCGACCGCGCTCATGGGAGCACGACACCGTGGATCGACGATCCGATTCGGCTCATGGCGAGGGAGCCGACTTCGATCTCAGTGACTCCGAGACGGTCTGGAGCAGGTCGACGATCCGTGGCCCCCAGCGTGAGGCGATGTCGTCGTTCAGCGCGATGACATGGCCGTCGCGCACGGCTGACATCGTCGACCAGCCAGGCCGAGCACCAATCGTCGCGGGGCTCTGGTCACAGCAGATCGTGTCGGCCAGGATGACGTACTCGGGGTTGGCCCTGATGATGAACTCGGCCGAGAGTTGTGGATACCCTCCGCTGCTCGCGGCCCCGGTGGCGTCGTCCGCGATGTTCTTCAGACCGAGGAGCCCGAGGAGCTTCCCGATGAACGTGGACGAGGTCACCGAGTAGTAGGTCTGATCGAGCTCGTAGTAGTAGGTGGCGGGGGGAGGAGGCTTCGGCGTGGTGCGGAGTATCGACGCGATCTGCGCCTTGATGTGAGTGACCTCGGCCGTCGCTTGTGCCTCGTGGCCGGTGGCGGTTCCCAGTTCTTCGAACTGCGAATACGCGTCTCCGAGAGTGTTCGCCGCTGGGTCCGACAATACGGGTATGTCGAACGGCGCCAACTGACCCGCGAGACCACTCGAGTCCCCGGCCTCGATCACGAGATCAGGGTGATAGGAGACGATCGCCTCGACGTTCGGGCTGACCTCGTCCAAGTCGGTTCGAGGCGCCTGAACGGGATAGTCAGAGTCCTTGTCCACCGCCTTGACCTGACTCCCCGCTCCGATCGCGTAGAGCATCTCGGTCGCGGTGGCAGAAAGCGAGACGATGGTGGTGGGCCTCGCGGAGATCTTGACCGCGCCGTTTGCGGCATGGATGGTCACCGGAAAGGTGCCGGTGGTGCCTCCGCCTGTCCCCGTGCTGCTCCCGGCTCCGTCGGCCGGGCTGCCGTTCGACCCGCTCGAGCACGCTGCGAGCGCAGTCGCCAGGACCAGGCCGACGAGCACCATCTGCGCGCGTCCGCCGGTGCGAATGCGCGCCAATTGGCGACCGGGACGATCGGGCGTCATTTCTCCTCCATCGGTTTCCGGAGGATCCTGTGGACCGCTGTTGCATCACCGATGAAGGCGCCCAACGAACCGCCCTTCCTCCGAGGACAGGTGTCGTCGGTGCAGGACAGGCGTCCGGGCTAGCCCTTTCGGGCATCACCGTTGCGGGACAGCGCCGGGATCTCACCGGTCTTCGCTGGGCCTACACCACCCAGGCCGGCGGCCTGGGCATGAAGAGGGTAGCCCGGGCGCGTCGCGTGGTCCACCTGTGCGAGCCGAGAGCCTCTCCTCGGCTCCGACGGATCAGTCCTCGTGTCCCACCGAGCGGATGTACCGGCGAACATCGCGAAGCCCGCTGCGTCGCCCTTTCTCCGCCACTGCCCATCTGCCCTCGTCGGCTTCCTCGCGTTCTGGATCGGGCCCAAGCGCCCAGGACCTTCGCCAAGCAGACCCCTGCGGCCCCCGCGGCGAGATCGTCGTCCCTGATGCGGCCCTGCGCCGAGCGCTCCAGAAGTCCGAGTTGCTCTCGTCGGCGAGGATCGAGAGCGCCCTCTCTATCCGTGGGCCGAGGTGCCGAGCGTCCTCGTCCTCCCGCGCTGCGAGAGGCAATCCGAAGGTGATCCGAGTCGGGCTCCTCCTGAAGCGCTTGCCCTCACGAGGGAGGATCCTGAAGGTGCCCTCGATGTGGACCGGCACGACCTGAGTGCCGGTGCGTGCCGCAAGGTAAGCAGCTCCACCTCGGAACTCCTGGAACCACCCGTCGTGGGATCTACCTCCTTCGGGGTAGATGACGAGGCTCCAACCCTGCTCGATCAGGTCGGCGGCCAGGTCGGCCGAGCGCCGGTTCACGCGACGGCGCTCTATGGGGATTGCAGCGAGTGCGAGCGCCCACAGATGTGCCTTCCATCTTCGGTCGAAGAAATGGTCCGCTGCGGCTGCCACCACGGTCTTGTGACGAAAGCGCGTAGGGAGCACCGACAGCAAGAGCGGCGTGTCGACGTGGCTCGAGTGATTCGCTACGAAGATCGCCGGCGGCTCCACGAGCTCGAGCATCTCCTCGCCGCGGACCTGGGGCGATGCGACCAGGTGCGCCATAGGCCGCGTCACGTTGTCGAGCAGCATCGAGCGCACGAGACGTGCCGGGTACTTGCGCGCCCAGTCGGTCTCGTAGTCCGCACCTAGCCTGCGCTCTCGTGCAGGGCGGGGAATCGATTCCGGCCAGCTCGGGGACGACCACGGGAACCGTCGGTCTGCACCCGAGAGGACCTTCCTGACCACAGAGGCGAGTGCCATCACTCGACCTTGGTCCGGACCAGCTGCATGTCAAGAGACCTGCGCCATGAGGAGCGGGGGAGTGTGCAGGTGCGTGAGGGAAGGGTCCGGGCCGACGACGTCGCTCGCCATCTCGAGGGCGTCTGCCATCGAGGACGCAGGCTTGAAGCCCAGGCGCCTGACGGCAGCTCTGTCGCCACCCACCACGATCACCGCGCCGACATGGTCGAGGGCGTGCGCGCACCAGTACCACATGTAGAACGGATGCACTCCGTGGTATGCGTTGCCGGTCCTGTAGAGGTGCACGTACCAGGGATCGGTGGCGAAGGATTCCTCGTACTTGCCGATCTCGACCGGGTCGGTCGTCTCCGCGAGCACCTGCTCGAAGAAGTCGATGTAGCTCGGGTGATGTCCTGGATGGAAAGACCAGGGCGTGGGATGGCTCATTATGACCACGCCCCCCTCGCGCACGAGGGGCTTTCCCCTGTAGAGGTTGAAGAAGTAACCGAGCCCGAGGCACGCCACGAGTATCGGGTTCATGATCGAGTTGACGTTGTACGGGCAGATGTAGGGGAGTCCCATGGTGAGCACGTCGGCCTGCCCCTCGATCTCGACGAGCTGCTGGTCGTAGACGTTCTCCGTCGTGATGGCGTGCACTGCCTCCACCTCGCCCGCCTGGACCGACGTCATGCGATGCGGCGACTTCACGCTGTGGAGGATCGATCGCGCGACGCGCTCGGGAGCGCGAGCGAGTCCCATCGAGGAAGCGAGGAACGAGGCGCGGTCGACGGCGTTCCACTCCCACTCGCGCCGCTGGAGGAATCGGAACTGCTCGGGAAAGGTGTCGGTGTTGAGAGTCGTCTCGATCTGGAACACCTTCACCCCGCTGTCTGAGATGACCTTCCCCATCCGCCAGTTCGACGAGTGCAGCTCCGACCGGTGCTGGTCCATGAACGAGCGGCTCTGTGTCATCGTGCGGGCGTTGTGGTGGTGGCGGAGGCTGCGGTAGCTGGAGAGCCCTGTTGCCACCGACTTGTGCCCGCCGTCCATGGCGACCAAGTTGATGTTCACGTAGACGAGGAGATCGGACTCCGCAGCCCGGCGGTTGATCTCGACGTCCTCACCTTGGTCGGTGACCCCGAGGTGAACGAGGTTCGCCGGGTCCTCGGCGTCGTGCTGTGTAAGGAGCCCGTGCGGAGCGAAGGCGTCGTAGACGCGGTCCCCGAGGGCATGTCTGAGCTCGGCCTCGGTCATTCGCCGGTGGAGCGACAGTGCCGCGATCAGCACCACGTCGTCGACACCGGCCTCGGCTGCTACGTCCAGCACCTGCTCGATGACGAGCTGGCGGTTGTCCGGGCGGCGCATCGGCGGGAGCGGCAGAGACACGTCGTCGAAGGCGATGGTGAGGCGCATGCCCGGCCGCATGAGCGCATGCAAGGGCTCTGCGCCGCCCACCGGATTCTCGAGAGCGTGTCGGATGGCGCGGACAGGATCGGAAAGCGGCTCGTGCGCCTCGGGCGCGTAGAGCACCCGGCTGCCGACCGGCAGCCGCTCCATCCGAAAGCCCTCTCCGTGCCAGAAGAGCGTCGGCGGTGTCGAGCCGTCGACCTCCAGAACGAACCCGGGCCTTGGACTCATCTGACTCGTCCTCTCTCGCTCGAGCGGGCGGGACCTCGTCGCAGGTCGAAGACGATCTTCACCGCTCCCCGACGGCCCGCTGCGCCCGCGTGCGCCAGTGCCTCCTCGAAGCGGTCGATCGGGTAACGCGCCGAGACGAGGCGTCCGAGATTGCACCTCGCGACCACTTCCATCGCGATGTCGAAGGTTCGCGCTCTGCCCCCTGGCGAAGCCTCCATTCCGTAGGCGTAGGCCCCTGAGAGATTCACCTCGCGATGCCAAAGAGAGGCGAGATCGACGCGCACGTTTCCCGGCATCCCGACGAGCACGACCCGCCCGCGCGGGCGCACCATCGACAGAGCCTCCTCGAGGGACTCAGGGCTCCCGACGCAGTCGACGACGACCTCCGCCCCGCCTGTCAGCTGATGTGAGCCCTCCGAGGTGGCGAGGGAGCGAGCCTGGCGGCGAACGGCTCGCCCGAGCTGCTCTGGCGAAACCGCGAGATCAGCGCCGAGCTCCTCTGCGAGGCGTCGCTGGTGGGCATGCTTGGCGCCGACGAAGAGAACTCCCGGCTCTGTCAGTGCTCGGAGTGCCGCGACAGTGGTGAGTCCGAGTGTGCCGGCGCCGAGCACCGCGACCGTGTCGCCCGCGGCCACGCCCGCCCCGAGCACGGCATGCACAGCGCACGCGGTCGGTTCGACCATCACTGCTGATTCGTCACTCAGATCTTCCGGCACCTTGTGCAGCTGTGACTCGTGCGCGACAAGACCCGCTGACGACCACCCACCACCGGTGTCGCTGCAATATCCGACCTGAAGGCCTGGTGCCAGGTGCCCGAAGGCGACCCTCTCGCAGTTGCCGGTTCTCCCGTCGGCGCAGGCCTCGCAGGGAGGCGTGATCCCTCTTGGGATGCATCCGATCACCGATTCGACGACGACCCGCGATCCGATACCGATCGCGCTTGGCGGTGAGCTCGCAGTGGACGAATCCTCGACGATCCCCACGATCTCGTGGCCCGGGACGAAAGGGAAGCTCACGAGGTCCTCGAAGTAACGCGAGCTTCGCCCGTCAACAGTGGCGAGGTCCGAGCCGCAGATTCCTGCAAGTACGGGTTGAACCCGGTGCCATCCGGGCCCGGGAAGGACGGGCGGGTCGACGTCTGTCAATCGCAGGGGCCCGATCCCGGCCGCTCTGCCCGACCCCACGATGCTCGAAGCGACTCGGGACGCGGCGAAACGCGCGAGGTTGCGCTCGAAGACGAGAGCTTTCATCGTCCGCTCGCGACCTCGAAGCGCTCCCACCAGCGCGACACACCGCGGTCGACCGGGCCGAGGGGCAGTATCGGCCTCGCCCCTCCACCGGCCTTGTCCCACTGCTCTGTGTGCCAGCCGCGCCGTCGAGCGATCGCGGCGAGGCGCGCCTCGGGGTTGACTGCGACCGGGAAGCCGACGCATTCGAGGAGCGGTAGGTCCGACGCCGAGTCCGCGTAGGCGACCGACTCACCGAGGTCCAGGCCCTCGCGCTCGGCGTACTCGGAGAGGACCAGCGCTCGAGCCTCCCCGGTCGGCGGGAGCGTCTCGAGCCTCCCGGTCAGCCGGCCGTCGACGTCGACGCCGAGAGCCGCGCACACCACCTCGTCGAAGAGAGGCCGGAGCGGCTCCACGACGAAGTCGAGCGCTCCGGTGATGAGGACCGTTCGGTGGCCGAGAGCACGGTGCGCTCGGACCCGCGCGATGCCCGCCGGGAACGACTTGGTCAGAAGCAGTTGGTGGAAGAGCTCGAGCGAATCCTCCCGCAGGAGCTCGACAGGCGCTCCCTCGTAGCGGCGATAGAAGCTACGCAGGAAGTCCCCGCGGTCTCGGCGGTCGAGCGCCAACAGCCGCGGCGCTTCTCGCAGGATGCGCGCGCTCAATGCGGCGCGCTCACCGACGGGCAGGTGCCGACCCGCTAGCCACGTGTAGGACTCGACGACGTTCGAAGCGACCAGAGTGTTCTCGAGGTCGAACGCGGCCAGGTGGCGTTCGGGGGAGAGGATTGCCTTCGTGGCGCGCTCCGAGCGGGTGGGCGCGGTGGAGCGCGACGGAGTCGAGCGAACCCTGGCGTGGGCGACGATGGAAGGCAGGTGGATCTCGTTGACGTATCGAGGCCACTCGATTACCCCGGGATTGAAACCGAATTGCTCGCGGTCGGCAGGCGTGATGCGATCCCAGAGGGAGAGCAGGTTGTCGATCCGAAAGCGCGCCTCGGTCTCCGTGTAGGCGCCGTAGAGCTCGACGTACTCGAGTGCACGCTCGGCTTGGGAACGGCGCTCCTCGACACGCGCGGCGAAGTCGGCTCGCTCCCCGCGCACAGGAAGGCTCCCGAGCACGCGCTCCGCGATCGAGAGCATTTTCGTCGCACGCTGAAGCTGGCGCTGCACTCGGCCATGTCCGGGAAAGGACCAGTCCGGCACCACGATCGGTTGTCCATCGGAGTCATAGAGAGGGTGAGCGGTGAACCATGCCTGGACGAGATCGACGAGCTCGCCATACGGGAGAGGGTTCTCGACGCTCGAGGCGACGTGGTAGACGCTCGGCCCGGCCGGGTCAGGACCGACAGCTGCCACCGCGATGATCGCCGCCACGACTAAGTCGACAGGGATGACGTCGACGACTCCCTCGGGGATCCCGGGGAACTCTTTCAGAAGCCCGCGCGCGTAGGACACGATGATCGGCTCGGCCATGCGAAATCCGCGGATCCATCCCGGTCGAGGCTCGGCGAGGGCCGACTCGATGATGGACGGTCTGACGACCGAAGTCGGTACGTCTTGATGGTTCGTGACCAAGAGACGTTCGCCGAGTGCCTTCGTGAACGCGTAGGCGTCGGGCCAGCCGAGAGACTGCGCCCGGGCTCTTCCCGCCTCGACGAGCTGGTCGCGCACCCACTCGTCGCGCAGCTTCTCCGATCTCTCGGCGAGGAGGTGGACTCCTGCAGAGCCGAGCTCTCTGCGGGCGGCCTTCGTGAAGCGATGAAGCTCTGCCGGACGCCGGGACTCTGATTCGAGATCGGCTCTGAGCCTGCGGGCGAAGTCGATCTCGGCGTCGATGTTCACCTCGGTCGTGACGGTCGTATGAGTGCGCGACCTCGCGCCCGAGCGCTGCGCCTCGGTCGAGAGAGTCTCGGTTGCATCACCTTGATGAGTGCCTGCGACGTAGGCAGTCGACACCGTGACGAGGTGTGTGGGGGCCGACCCGGGATGCTCCGAGTTCCTATCCTCTGCAGCTGCTTCGATGGCGGCCGCGACACGTGAAGGACCGAGAAGATTGACCTCTATCGCCGTGTCGAGCGGGGCGTCGAAGGCGACGGTCGCCGCGCAGTGGATGACCACTTCGCAGCTCGCGAGCACCTGCCGCCCGTAATCGTCGAGACCGAGGCCGTCCCTGCCTACGTCCCCCGACACCGCCAGCAGACGGCGGTCGGTCTCCTCGGAGAATCCGTCTCCGAGGTCGGAGCGAAGGCGGTCGAAGCAGTCGTTTCGGAGGATCTCGCGTTGGGCCCGCGAGGTCGCCGAGGTTCGGCGCCCCGGCCGGACGAGGACGGCGACCAGGCAGTCGGGCACGCAGCGGAGAAGTCGCTCCACGAGCGCGGTGCCGAGGAACCCCGTTCCGCCGGTGACGAAGACCCGCTTCCCCGAAAGAGCATCGGCAAGCAGGGGCAAGGTGTCGGAATCCGGGCCATGCGGGGCCGCGCGGGTGGGGTCGCCGACCGGCCTAGCGCCCGCCCCGGAGGCCTGCGGAGCGGCCTGCGACCTCTGCGCCACAGCGTCGGTAGTCACCCCAGAGCCCACGTGCACCTCCCCAGGTCCTTCCCCAGGCACGATCTTTGTCTACCATATGGTAGATGACCGGGTCGAGCACTGGCCGGGGTCGCCGGCCCCGGGGTGAAACGGCGGATCGCATCCTGGACGCCGCTCTCGGATCCTTCGGCTCGCGCGGGTACGAGGCCACGTCGCTCGACGCCCTTGCGGACGGGCTCGGGCTCAGAAAGCAGTCGATCCTGTATTGGTTCCCCTCGAAGGAGGTGCTCCTGGAGGTGCTCATCGACCGCTCGGCCGCCGAGCTCGCCGAGGCGCTCGAGGACTCTCTCGCTAGAGCCGGGAGCGGATGGTCGAGAGTGGAGGCCGTGGTGCGCTCGGTCTTCCGGGTGGCGGCGCGCCGACCCGAGCTGCTCGGCCTGGTCCGCGAGGCGGGACGGCTGGGCCCTCCTGCCGCCACAAGGTTGGTGGTGGCGCTCGAGCCTCTCGTCGCACGAGCTTCTGCTTTCCTCGAGTCGGAGATGGACGCCGGGCACATGCGCCGCCACGAGCCGAGGCTGCTTCTTCTCGCGATCTACTCGACCGTGCTCGGGATGGTGACGGAGGTCGAGGTGCTGCGGGCGCTCGGCGAGGAACCAACGGCCCGCTCCCTGGTCCGGCGGCGCCAGGAGATCCTGCGCTTGCTTCGCTCAGCGCTCCTCGTAGAGGGAACCGAAGGGCAGTTGCCCGCGGCTTGAGGGTCCGGCCGGTCAGGACTCCGACGGCTCAGGACGTCGTGGCCGAGTCGGCTTCGGCGGGGTGTACCGCTTCGAGGGGGGAGGCCCTGTGGGGGCGGGCTGCTTTCTACCCGCCCTGCGCTCGCGCACGGCGGCTTTCCGGGCCGCGACTCGCTGTCGCGCGTCGGTCGACCCGGCACGTGCTGCCGCGCCAGGGCTCTGGGGTGCCCGCGCACCGCGCGTCGCACGGGCACGTTGTGGTCCTGCGCCCCGCGCTGTCAAGGCTTTCTGGTAGCGGAAGACCCGCCAGATCATCCAACCCCCGAGTGCCCAGAAGATGAGTGCGAACGGAAAGCTGTCGGCTGTCCCGAGGAACAGAAGTGCGAATGCCACGAGAGAGCGGCGCCTTGTCATCGCAGCGAGCACGACCAGTGCGCCGAGCACGACACGCGCCGCTCCGTATGCCACGAGGATGCCCGTCGACTCGTGACCCTTGTGGCCTACCGCCGGGTCGACGTGGATGGCCGCGATCGTCAAGGCGATTCCAACGGCGGCGCCAAGAGGGCCGGCCATGAGTGCGTACCGGCGCTCGCGATCGTCTATCCGTTTGATCGCGTGGGTCAACTCGTCGTTGGTCATGTCGGAAAGAGCGTCGGCGGCTCGCGTCGACCTTCCCGAGGGAGGTGATTTGGACGACGAGGCCGTCGAGGGCCGCCTCGAACGCGCCTCGGACCCAGACCCGGCTTCTT
>Ga0209415_10004071_pt1 | contig 26930 bp, 24 predicted proteins | sample PeaSoiSIISIP2007_FD_187696 | JGI IMG/M metagenome (GOLD analysis project Ga0209415, IMG submission 187696) | Peat soil microbial communities from Weissenstadt, Germany - SII-SIP-2007 (SPAdes) (version 2) | ecosystem: Environmental > Terrestrial > Soil > Wetlands > Peat | place: Germany... | reverse complement strand
GCAGGAGGCGCCCTGGTCGCCGTCCGCCGCTCCTTGCCGCTCTCGGCGCAGGTTCTGTTGGAGATACCCAGCGCACCCCTGGTCTCCGGCAACTCCTTTCCCAAGGCTTCTCGCATCTTGCGAGCCCGCGCTGTGCGAGTAACCCATGTGGATGGTTACCATCTTCTCGGCCTCAAATTCTCCCGTCCACTGGTCAGCGGCAAGCCTATGGTTCGACGGAAAGTAAGTTCTTCTGTGTGAAAAGTTTTTCCTATCCAAAATCCTGGCAATGAGCCCTACTTCCACGGTCTTTTGCGCCCCATGCGATCCCGTAGGAATTTCAGTAAGTCATTGACTAATCAACAGTAAACTAATATTCACAGGGGTAAACAGGGACCTGCCGCATTTGGCTCTCGGGATGCACATCAGAGGCTGGGTAGAGGAGCCGCCCGCAAAAAGATGCCTATTCCAGCGACAAATTCTGTCAGTTCTCTAGTCCATCCCTTAGGCGAGTTCCCTCCCGACGCCGTCGTTTTTGGCAAATCCGAAGCCATGCAGTCCCTGCGCGCCCGCATGGACAAAGTTGCTTCGGCTAACGTTCCCGTTCTGATCAATGGCGAAAGCGGGACCGGCAAGGACATTATCGCCCGCATGATCCACGGCCTGTCCCCGTGGAAGAGCGGACCCTTCGTCAAAGTGAACTGTCCTGCCATTCCCGGAACCCTGCTCGAGAGCGAGCTGTTCGGCTACGAAAAGGGCGCCTTCACCGGCGCGTACGGGATGAAGCCGGGACGCGTCGAAATGGCCCATCGCGGCACGCTTTTCCTCGATGAGATTTCTGAGCTCGATCTGGCCCTGCAGTCGAAGCTGCTGCAGTTGTTGCAGGACGGCCAATTCTGCCGCATCGGTGCCCAGGAAGACAAGAAGGTCGAAGTCCGCATCGTCTGCGCCACCAACCGCCAGCTCGACGTCGAAATCGAGAATGGCACCTTCCGTCAGGACCTGTATTACCGCATCAACGTCGTGAACCTGCGCATGCCGCCGTTGCGCGAGCGCCGCGGCGATATCGAAACGCTGGTCCAGTATTTCCTCGAATATTACAACCGCAAATACAACTGCCGCGCCCGCGCCCTGTCCATCGAACTGATGGGCGTGCTGCAGAAATATCATTGGCCGGGAAACATCCGCGAGCTCGAGAACCTGATCAAGCGTTACGTGATCCTGGGCAGCGAGGACGTGATCAGCAGCGACCTCGTAACCCACAACGAGCAGGAATTCTTCAACCCCGACATCAACCTCGACGGTCCAATCTCGCTGAAAGCCCTGACCCGCAAGGCCACCCGCGAACTGGAGCGCAAGATCATTTTGAAAGTTCTACAGGCCCATCACTGGAACCGCAAACAGGCAGCGCGAGCACTGTCCATCAGCTACCGCGCCCTGCTCTACAAGATTCGCGACGCCGGCCTCCCGCCAAACCGCTCCACCCGCCGCCGCGAAACAGTAGTAAGCGCAGGCATAGCGGCAGACTAATGCTCGCCTAGGCTCACGTGGGGACGGGCGCCTTCGCGAGCCTGCCCTGAGCGAAGTCGAAGGGTCCATGCGGAGCAAGGCTCCACAGGCCTTTGCTCGCACGAGGCACACGTTCAGCCTCCCCGGACCAAGCCAATCCGGCAAAGATTCGTGAAAGGGCATGGCTTCAGCCATGCCACCAACCCGCAAATTCGATCCAGGCCCCGCAGGGAACTAATACTCCAGAAGGTGGCGGGTTTGAAAATCTAAGCCCCTACTCCTCTTTGCACCGATGCTGACCAAACTGAACCTTGAGGGCCTCTTGTGCATCCGCAACCCTCTTGATGGCAGTCACCGGAACCTTGAACTCAAGATTGCAAAAAGTGCAGACTCCGACAGCCGGCACAGTTCCAAGCCACTTGAGCACCCGAAGTCTCCTCTTTTCCATTCCCAGAGTTTCTCACAGTGGGGCGGTTCTCACGGCGTCGAGGGCCCCACTCTAGTCGCAAAGAACGCGACTAGAATGGGCCACCGGCCTACTCCGTCGTTGTGGAAAGGCTGGCGTAATTAAATTGGGAGGGCCAGAATGACGTTCTTGATTAGATCGTCTATCAATGCTTCCGCCTGAAGCTGGCCGATAAGAACACTGGAGGGATGAGCAGCGGAGTTCCGCGTGCCGAGATTCTTAACAAGGATCTTATGCAGATCACCAGTGATGATGCCCGCTGAGTTGCAAACTTCGATAACCTCGCGCTCCGACATCTTGTCACCGAAATCGTCGTATTTTTGAATGATCGGGAGATCTGTCGCCTTCCACTTCTTAGACCACACAGGTATTCGGGCATCGAATTTCGACAAGTGGTGCTTCAGTATCCACTGGCACAGATGATAGAACGCGATGCTCCAAACCATGATGATAGTTCCCCGCGCCGCATTATAGTGAAGGCAAATTTCAGCCTCTTTCATGAATTCCTTCTCAGCTATGTTCGGTACGGAGTTGATCAGGTCTTTCACTTGTTGCCTGACGGTCAGTGTAATGCCGTGTGTGCCATAGTCCTTGTCGTACTTATCGAGGAACTTTCCTTCGCAATAATAGCCATTCTTATCCTGTAGGAGTTCGCCGCGTCCCTCCATAAAAATTAGAAATTGGCTGGTATTGCTCGGTTTGAAAGCGAGGTTGTTGTAGCACCAGTTGATGTCGGCGGTTCTGAAGCGAGTTTTCTTGCGTAAATGCTGCTGGAGCCACGCAAACATTCGAACTTTGTCTGCGTGGCCCCAGTTTGCAAAGCCGTCAATCCCGGCTATAAACGCTTTCAGGTCTTCCTCGGGTGTCACTACTTCGTGGCTCCCATCTTGCCGACGTGCTGAATTCCTTTGAAGTTCAGCTTGTAGCCTTCGGCACCCGGCTCTCTGGTGAGCATGTGTCTCTTGCTCTTCAGATCACGAAGCGGAACACTGGGATTCGTCGGCATCTCATTCTTCCAACCGAAATGGTCGAATGCAGTGTAGACATGATGGACCGTGACCTCTTCAATATTCATGAAGTCTTTGAACCACACGACGGTGGCGAGATATTTGTCTGTCATCTCGGTCGGATTGCCCTTTTCCACGATGAAATCTTGCAGCGACTTCGAGGCAGTAGAGAAATCCAATTCATCCATGAACTTCGGTGGCTTGAAGTTGTATTGCCGCTTCACGCCTGAGCCGTTGCCGTTCGAGGTTTCCTCCTCCGCAGCGTCGTCAGCTTCGACGTCTTCAACTTCGACCGTGGTGCCCTCGACAGGCTCGATATCCGCCACTTCTACTGCTGTGGCGTCACCCGCATCACTTCCTGATTTCGAACCACCACCAAGTGCTTTCTGGTTGAGTGCTGGAGGCAGAACTGTGGTACGTGTTATGGCCGTGGAAAAATCCCTGATCGCTTTGAAACCCTCGGCCATCATTTCGTCGTTGCCTTCCATTTCAAAGCCAGCAACAAATACCTTCATGCGGCTCTTGCCGCCAACGTTTGACTTCGCCTTCTCTTCGACTTTCTTAGCCATGCCAATCCTCAAGACTCAATGCTCCAGAGCCGGAAAAATGCTCCTTTTGCAAAATGGGGACACACTATTATATCACGCGACAGTAAACACTGTATGCAACTTGAGAGTGATTGGGAAAAATCTCACGCGGAGTGTGATATTCTGGAATTTCGCCAGCTTCCCGTTGCTGGCGAGCGATCTAGTCCAAACGGGGCCGTGAGGACTCGCGGTGCACGACCACGCGCTTCCCTTGTTATGAGCACCACTCGGGAGCGATGTTTGACCCTTGTTGATTTCCGCTTTTGGGTGGTAACAAGGGGCAAGCGGAAGACTCGGCCCCAAGGACATTTGGCCGTTTGGTGGAAACGGCAGAACAGAAAGGCCTCGGCTCCAGTGAGGCCTTTTTCATGCTTCAATATTCGCTTGGGAGGAGAATGCACGTGCTGGCGCGGTCTGCCTCGGTGATGATCCAGATGCGCGTGCCATCGGTCAGCCGATACGCCGGGTGCCCCGCTCCTTGCGGTTTGTTCGCGAGGGGCGGGCGACAGCGCTACGACGCGCCACCACGGACACTTCGCCGTGCTGCCTGCGCGTTGGCCTTACGATGATTTCCACGTCCTGGCCAAGCGCTGTGAGGAAGTCCATTAGGCGTTCGACGGAAAAGGCGCCGGCGCGGTTGCGCATTAATGCGGAGACATGAGGTTGCTGGATGCCGAGAATCTTTCCAGCTTCCGCTTGCTTGAGGCCGCGCCGCTTGATGAGGCGGTAGATCTGCAGGGTGAGCTTGGCCTTCAACAGTTCCTGTTCGGGATGAGGCAGGCCGAGGTCGGCGAATACATTTCCGCTGCCTTTTTCTACTCGCGGTCTTCGTGAAGCGGACGGCTTTTTCGTTCTCATGGTCATTTCAGTTGTGGCCTTCCCGGTGCATGCTATCGACCGTTCCATGAATATACATGAATACGTCTATACGTATGTCATGGTGGGTTGAAGTCGCGGATGCGCTCAGCCGACGGAAACCCCCGCCCAAGCGAGCTTGGACGGGGCACCCTCTTGAGTAAAGTGAACGCGACAGTCTGGGCCTGCCCCCGCGGTGAGTAGTGCAGGGATCCTTCGTCGGCAGGCCTTCGCGTTGCGAAGGCCTGCACTTCCTCAGGATGACATTCTGGGTGGAGGGCTAGAGGTTTTGATGGTCTGGTGCCGTCCGCTGAAGCGGACTCGTTCGCGTTGCGAAGGCCTGCACTTCCTCGGGATGACATTCTTCGGTGATCATGATCATGAGGGCCTCGGTGGGTTGGCGTCTACGGCTGATCTTAGGGGTGAGAAGACGCCGCAGCCGGGGCACATTCCGCCGTACTTCTGGGTTTGTCCGTCCCAGGCCAGGAGCATCGGTTCGCCGCATCCCCGGCAGGCGCAGCAGTGCAGTTCGGCTAGTGGGGTCCGCCGGCATGGTAGCTTCTTGGTTATCTCGGTTGGTTCCGTCATGGTTTTAGTCCTCGTCGTTGGTTGATTTGGGGTTGATTTCGTATGGCGTGTGGTGCCGCTTCGTCCGGGTTTCGATCGGATGGCGGACTTCGGCCGGTGGTCCACTCAATCCGTGTTTTGGCTTGAGTGGGGCGGTTTGAAGATCGGCAAAAAGCCTTTGCCGATTAGGGGGTGATATCGGCAAAATGCTTTTGCCGATGTGCGCCTCGCGCGGCCTGCCCACATTTCGAACGGCGCGAGACTTGGGGCGCCCGTTTTTTTCATCGAGATTCCCTAGAGACGTAATTAATTACGTCTCTACGCATTGGTTGGAATTGCCGCTCCCAGACGGAGCAGGTCCCAGGCATCGCGGTATTTCTCGAAGAGCGCGCCGTCTTGCCTTTTTGCGCCTTCGGGATAGAGGCGGATGTTTGTAAGGCTCGCAATTTCAGCGACGGGGATGATGTACCAGGCATCGTGAGCAACCACGTAGGCGGCGACGAAATCGATCTCCTGCGCGGAATATTGAGCCTGTTTCTGCTGGCGTTTGCGGGCAACGGAAACGCTGTACCCCCAGCGGGAGGTGGTGAAAACCGACTTCACCTGAATGCGAAACAAGCGGCCGTTCGCCTCGACGACCACGTCGTAGGGCTCGCTATCACCGTAGGGCTTGCTCACGGCGAATCCCATGCTGGCGGCTTTGACGACGAAGATCAATTCGGCGATCACGCCTTTGCGTTTGGAATACAGTGTGGTGCGTCCGATCGACTGGCGCTTGCGGAGTGGCTTGGAAGCAACAGAATTTTCTGTCATAAACGTTGCATGCGCAGGCGTTCGCACGCGCGCACTTTTCTCCCTTTGATATATGAATTTTGTTTGAGGATTTCGCGGGCGAGGGCCCCTTCGACTACGCTCAGGGCAGGTCCGCGCCACACAAAAGAAAAAGGCGCGGGCTGGATGCCTGCGCCTCTTTTTGTCTATATATCTAGCCTAGCAGATTCATGGGGGTAAACCCGCCATGTTTTCCAACTTTATTTTCTGTTTGCAATGAAGGAGTTGAGGGGAATTGGGTGCAAAAGGGGGCTTGACAAGATTTGTGCCAAATCGGGAAATAGGCGAATTTGCGAGGTCGTAGCGCTTTCCCACGTCTCGAAAGGCGCGAGACGTGGGGCACCCTTTTGTGGAGCAATGTGGTTAGCTACGATTTCAGCTGGGACAACTGCTTTTTCACGTCGGCGGCCTGGCTGTAGTTGGGATCGATCTTCAGCACCCGCTCCAGATGCTGGCGGGCCAGATCGTTCTTGCCTGTCTTTTCGTAGGCGAGTCCCAGGTGATAGTGAACCGTGGCGTCGTCGGGAGCTTTGCTTTTCTCGCCCAGCTTGAGCGCTTCCTGGAAAAGATCGACCGCGGATTGATACGCGCCCTTCTGATAAAGGATCCAACCCAGAGTGTCGGCGGCATAGGGTGAATCGGGCATGCCCCGGCGGGCGGTTTGCGCGAGCGAGAGGGCCATGTCCACGTTGCCGCCGGATTGCAGCATGACGTACGCCAGATTGTTCGAGGCCAGCGGATTCTCCGGTATGATTTCGAGGGCCTTCTGATACGCGTCCTTGGCGTTGCTCCAATCCTGCTTGTGCTCGTAGAGCTCGCCCATCAGAATGTAAAACATGGCCTCGTGAGGATTGTCTTGGAGTGACCGCTTGTATGTGGCGAGGGCCTGGTCGGTTGAGCCTTTGGCGACCTGGACCTGGCCGAGCTTGAGCAGGGCGTCCGAGTTGTTCTTGTCGAGTTCTGCCGACTTTTTGAATGCAGCCTCGGCGCCGTCGAGATCTTTCTTGCTGTTGAAGAGGGCGGTGCCGAGCAGATCGTAGAAGGCGCTGCTGTTCGGCGATTTGGCGATTTGCGCGTTCGCGGCTGCGATCGCTTTGTCGGGTTGGTTCTGGGCCAGGTAAGTATTCATCAGTCCGCTGAGCGCATCGTTCGAGTTGGGATCGCGGTCGAGAGCTTGCTGAAAGGCTTTGCCCGCGTCGTTGTATTGCTTTTGCACCAGCTTCAGGTTTCCCATCTGGATATAGCCAACGGCACTTTGCGGGGCAACCTCGATGGCTTTGTTCACGTCCAGTTCGGCGGCTGTGAATTGCTTGCGATTAGTTTTGGAGAGAGCACGCATGGCATAGCCATCCGGCGAAGTGGGCTGCAGTTTGATGATCTGGGTCGCCGTCTGTTCGAGCAAATCCATGTCGCCCTTGCGGATGGCGGCATTGGCGAGGACGCGTTGCGCCTCGATGAGATCGGGACGCAGGCGCACGGCGGAGCGCCATTCTTCGACGGCACGCTCCGGATTTCCCATTGCGTCGAGCGCGAGGCCCAAGTGATAGTGGGCGACGCCGCTGTCAGGGTCGTTCTTCAAGGCGTTTTGGAGAGTTTGAGCAGCGTCACTCGCGTGTCCGCTGCGGATCTGGATCTGTCCGCGATAGATCAGAGCTTCATTGTCATTTGGATTGGCCGCGAGAATTGCATCATTCAGCTTGGCGGCTTCATCGAGACGGTTTTTCAGGATGAGCAACTGGATGTAGTTCTTCTCGACCTGCACGTCTTTGGGGTGGTCGTGATAGACAGCGGCGTATTCGGCGGTGGCTTTGTCGAGGTCGCCGGTGGCGAAATAGAAGTCGCCGAGCATGCGGTAGCCGGTAGTGTTGTCAGGAAATTTGGTTTTGACTTGCTTCAGGAATGCTTCGGCCTCAGCCTTTTTCCCCTGCGCGATGTAGAGACGCGCGACGGCGGCCGGCGGATCGGGATTCTTGGGATCGAGATCCATGGCATGGCGGAATTGCTGTTCGGCCTCAGGGTAGCGGCTACGTGACTGGTAATAGCTGCCAAGCGCCAGCTGGGCCTGCACGGCTTGGGGATTCACCTCGACGGCCTTCTTGAAATTCACTTCGGCGGCGTCGGGCTGATTGGCTCTTATCTGTACGAGGGCGAGATCGAGATACGGCTCCCAGTTGTTGGGGGCGAGAGCGATGGCCTTCTGCATCTCCTGGATGGCGGCGGGATAATTTTCCTGGCCAATGAGCAGGTTCGCCACGGCCATGTGGACCTGCTGATTGTTGGGCTGCTGCTGGAGAAGCAGGTCGGTCTGGGCTTGCGCCTGTTTGAAATCGCGTCCCGCAATCAGCAGGTTTGCCAGATCAATGCGGGCTTGATAGTTGTCCGGTTGCAGTTCGATGGTCCGGCCAAGTTCCTGATAAGCCGTAGACCACTGTTGCAGCTTGAGCAGCGCCAGAGCCAGTTGATAATGCGCATTGCCATACGTGGAATCGATTTGGATGGCGTTCTTATATTGGATCGCGGCCTCGCGATACTGACCCTTATCGAAGTAGCGCTGACCGCTTTCATAGTACTTCTGCTTGCGCACGTTGGGATCGCGGGAACATCCGACGAACACGGTCGCGATCAATCCAACAGCCAGAACCAGACGAAAAATGGACGAATGCCTCATCACAAATCTCCAGGGACAGGCGCAGTGAACGCGCGGTTGTTCTCCCAGTCTCTTGTTTCTCGGTCTTAGGGTACTGCAAATAGAGTACGGCAGAAAGTTACTCATGGCACAACCCTGTCATCGCGGGAGTTGGGGAACGACATTTCCAGAGAAGGAAGTCAAAGGCATCGGCGGCAGGAAAGTTTATGCGTTCGACGCTTATGCTCGGTTGGGTTGTGAACCTGCGGGCTGCATGTGCTTCTCGAGCAACTGGAGCAGAGGTTCGCGCAGGTTAGGACCACAGGCGATCAGGCCCGAGATCAGCGGGTCACGGCGGTTGCACTGAAGTGTGCCGTTTTCGAGCGTGCTGACAAAGCCTCCGGCGCTGGTTACCAGAGCGACTCCTGCAGCGACATCCCATTCATTTTTCGGAACCAGTGTGAACGTGATGTCGACGAGGCCCGCGGAAACCAATGCGAGTTTGTAGGCGACGGATCCCATGGGGCGAACCTTGAAATTCGCGCCCTCAAACTGCTTCCACTCTCCGCGCTTGGTTTCGCTACGGCTGGCTAACACCGTGGCGCCATCCAGAGTGGTTCTCTGGCTGGGCCGGGCTGGCTTGCCGTTGTAGGTCACGCCTGATTCGAGCGAGCCTAGGAACACCTCGTTGGTTGCCGGGTTGCAGATTCCGCCGGCGATGGGACGTCCGTTCTCCACCATCGCGATCGAGACGCAGAACTCAGGAATGCCGGCAACGAATTCGCGGGTGCCATCGAGCGGATCCACCACCCAAACGCGGCTCTTCTCCAGCCGCGTGTAATCGTCCACGCTCTCTTCGGAGAGCCAGCCTTCGCCGGCGCGCAGCAATTCCTTGCGGAGGACAGCGTCGAGCGCCCGGTCAGCTTCGGTGACGGGATCGTGTCCGATCTTGTATTCCGCCTCAATCGCGCCGGCCGTAAAACGGCTGAAAACCACGCGCGCCGCTTCGATGGCAGACTGAATGCGTTGCAGAGTTTCGGCGTTGCGGTTGTTCGCCATGCGTTTTGGAATTTCTTGCTCAGGCCCACAGCATGCGCGCGCCGGTTGCCAGTAATACTGCGCACAGCAGCCTTCTCAACCAGGGTACAGGAAGGCGAGTGCTCAAGTGCGAACCCAGCAGCCCACCAGGGATGGAACCGATCAGCAGGGAGCCCACCAGGTACGGATCGATATTGCCGAGCCGGAAATGCAACAGGCTGGTTACGCCAGTAAGAATGACGGCGTGCACAATGTCGGTGCCCACCATCACCTTGGGTGAGAAGCTGTAGAACAGAAGCAGAAGCATCATGATGATGCTGCCTGAGCCAACCGAAGTCATGCCGACCAGAAAGCCCGCCAACAGTCCGATCGCGGACATCCCCGCGAATGACTGCAAGGTCGGAGAACGATGCGCTACGTGTTCTTCAATCCTGCTCTGGAACAGAAGAAGGGTCGGAATGCAGATCAAGAGAATCCCGACCGCAGTCGTAATGAACGCATTGACGCCGGTGCCGTACACGGTTCGAAGATGGCCCAGCAAGCTTACCCCGAGTATCGATCCCGGAATGCTGCCTACGGCCAATGCCACAACGACTTTGCGTCGAACCGTTCCTTTGCTGAGGTGAACCCAGCTCGAACCGATTTTGGTAACGAAGTTGAAGAGAGCGTCAGATCCGACTGCCACGATGGGCGGCACCCTGAGACCAAAGATCAGGATAGGCAGCAGAAGCACACCGCCCCCCACTCCTGTCATACCGATCAGAGTACCGACCACGAAGCCAATCAAGATCTTTTCGATGAGCATGCCAAAATCCAGTACCACTCAGCCTAGCCTGTTAGCTCCGAGATCAAGCTGTTTGTCCGTTGACCCCGATGAAGCCCTCACGCTCTAGATGCAAAATAATCTCTTGCGCTGCCTCTTCGGGACTCAATTCGGCCGTATTAATTACAAGGTCAGCATCCTTGGGTTCCTCGTAGGGGTCGGAAATGCCCGTGAACTCCTTGAGAATGCCGGCGCGAGCTTTGGCATAAAGACCCTTTCGGTCGCGCTGTTCACAAGTCTCCACCGGGGTCGCGATGTGGACCAGGATGAAGCCGCCGACCGGTTCGATCATGCTGCGCACTGCCTTGCGGGTCGCATCATAGGGAGCGATGGGAGCGCAGATCGCAATGCCGCCGTTCTTGGTAATCTCCGAGGCTACATAGCCGATGCGTCGAATGTTAATATCGCGATGCTCTTTGGAGAAACCCAATTCCGAAGAAAGATGTTTACGCACCAGGTCCCCATCCAACAGCGTGACCGGACGCCCGCCGGCCTCAAGAAATTTGGTCACGAGGACATTGGCGATGGTCGATTTGCCCGAACCCGAAAGGCCGGTGAAGAAAATCGTCACGCCCTGCTTGTGCCGCGGAGGATAGCTGCGGCGCAATTCCTTCACGACTTCGGGGTAAGTAAACCAGCTTGGGATATCACGTCCTTCATTCAGGCGATCACGCAACTCGGTTCCTGAGATGTTCAAAACGCGGGATCCGTTGGTTACTTCGTTGTCAGGCACGTACTGATCCTGATCTTCGAGGTAAACCATCATGTTGAAGGGAACCATGGTGACGCCGATATCCGCTTCGTGCTTCTTGAAGAGTTCCTGGGCATCGTAAGGTCCGTAGAAGTTCTTGCCGTCGGAATCTTTTCCCGGACCAGCATGGTCGCGGCCTACGATGAAATGGGTTACGCCGTGATTCTTGCGGATTAAGGCGTGCCAGATAGCTTCCCGTGGTCCACCCATGCGCATCGCCAGGGGCAGCATGGAAAGTTTGACGCTTCCAGCGGGAAACTTAGAAAGAAGCAACTGGTAGCATCGCACCCGAGTGAAGTAATCGACGTCGCCGGGCTTGGTCATCCCGACCGAAGGATGGATGAGGAGGTTCGCCTCGACCTGTTTCGCCGCGCGGAACGTCAGCTCCACGTGGGCGCGGTGCATGGGATTACGGGTTTGAAACGCAACTACGCGGCGCCAGCCGAGACGCGCAAATTCGGCGCGCAATTCGGCTGGGGTGAGACGCAGCGTGCGGAAGTCGTAATGCGAAGGCATTTGCATGCCTTCAATTCGGCCTCCCACGTACCAGGAATTGCCCTTGTTCAACAGGTAATCGACGCCGGGATGAACCGCGCTTGTGGTTCCAAATACGGATTGAGCTTCCGCCTTGCGGTCCGGCTGCCAGACTGCTTCGACGTGCAACACTGCAAGCATCACGCCTTCAGCATCGCGCAACGCAATCGTGCTGCTTCCTGGCTTCAGCGATTTGGCAAACTCTTCTTTGACGTCCAGGGTAATCGGCATCGGCCACAGAACGCCGCTGCTCAGGCGCATGTTGTGGCAGACGCCCTCGTAATCCGCCGGCGTCATGAATCCCCGCAGGGGCGAGAATCCTCCGCTGGTCAGCAACTCGAGGTCACAGATCTGACGCGGTGTCAGATCCCACGACGGCCATTCTCGCGAATGGGCCTTCAGCTCTGCGATTCGTTCGGGCGACGCAATCAGTTCGGTAAGTTCTCCGCCGTGCGGCGCAATAATGTGGCTCGTTGAAGCGATCAAATCCTGGCTCCTTATAACTACGGGTTTATAAACTCGATACTCTGTAGCTTGCCGTGCAGGCAATATGACGGTGGCAGTTTGCGGCCCACGAAAACCTGCGAGGGGAACGAAACTAACGTTGTGCAAGAATACCGCGTAACCCGCGGGGCAGCAAGTTCAGACTGGTTAGCGTGAGTCAAGCTTCGTTATGAGCAATTTGCGTACCTTTGTCGACCACGTTTGCGCCGCTATGTGATTCTCAAATTGAGGGGTTAGCCACGGCAATCTCTTTCATCGCTTCTGACCATCGGCGAATGTGAAAAGCTTTGCACTCAAGATGCAGTTCCGCTCCCGCCCAGGGGAATTCAATTGCTGCCGCTGGAGAATCGCTCTTGGGCGGGAGAACTCTGGAGAGATTCCCCTTGTACAGTTTTCTGAACCGCAAGCACGGGTTCCTTGATTGAGTATTTCAGCAGGCACCACACGGCGCGTACTCCGTCTTTCCAGCCTATCTTTTTTCCCTCTTCGTAGGTTCGTCCCCAGTAGCTGATGCCGACTTCATAGATGCGCAGATGACGCTTCGCAACCTTGACCGTGATCTCCGGCTCGAATCCGAAGCGGTTCTCTTCGATCGGAATGGATTGGATTACCTCGCGCCGAAAAGTTTTGTAGCAAGTCTCCATGTCGGTGAGGTTGATGTTCGTAAGGCAATTTGAGAGCAGCGTCAGTAGCCGGTTTCCAACTGAATGCCAGAAGTAAAGCACGCGGTGAGGAGCTGCGCCCAGAAAGCGCGAACCGTAAACCACATCAGCCTTGCCTTGCATGAGCGGACCAAGCAACAGCGGATAATCAGCCGGATCGTATTCCAGGTCCGCATCCTGGATTACCACGAAGTCTCCAGTTGCCTCTTGAATTCCGCGGCGCAGTGCCGCGCCTTTGCCCATGTTCCGCGGCTGCATAAATACCCGGACCTGCTGATATTGAGCTTGCAACCCGGAGAGAATTTCCTGGGAACCGTCTTGCGATCCGTCATCGACACAAATCACTTCCAGTTCGAGTGGCACCGCCAATACGCGCTCGATTAGAGAGCGCAGCGTGGTGCGCTCGTTGTAAACCGGTATGACGACCGATAGTTTCATGCTGGGAAAGTTTTCCTAGTGTAGAACATTCCGGCGCTCGGAATCCCGGATTCGCGCACTTTACAATACGGTACCGTTTGTGAGCTGGGTCGAAGGATTGTCAACAAGTGTAATTAGTTCTCAAAAGTCTTACATGATCGGGGAATTTTGTCCTAAGGTCTTTGCCCTAAATATCTAGCGGGCGCCCGGCCTGAAAAACTTTGGCAGGGGTGGCTTTTATCTGCGGTGCCGAAGGATCGGCGTGGGTCGTCAGAGGTCGCGGCGGGTCGCTTTTATTCACAGCAAGAGGGGGCGGCTGGATCTTGTGTCCAAGTGGAATTATCCTCCTTTGTTATCTGTTACTTAGCTGGTGGGTCTGCGGATTCGCCGGAAATCAAACGACTTGGCTGGTCGGAAGTGCCCGCGCCTTCGTGCTTTCGTGTGTGCGGCTTCCTCGCGGTCCGAGTCTGATGTGCGTTCGGACACGATAGAAGACTGAGGAAATCCGGGGCACTTGGCACGGTGAATGCTATGGTTTTCTGGAGACCCAGCCGAAAAATTTTGTGCTCTTTTTGCGGCTGGATGGCGAAGGGCGCTTGCAACGAGGGACCTGTGGAAAACTTCCCCGGGCGGCGTCGGTTATGATCTCACCCTTGGGGAAGAGCTGAATGGAGGAGAAGCCTGTTCGTTTAGGCCCGCGCGAGCAGCAGATTGCCGAGTTGCTGCTGCAGGGCTGTGACAATACGGAAATTGCAGCGCAGCTCAAAATGGCCCGCCGGACAGTCAAGGCCCACTTCAATCGTCTCTTCCAGCGCTTTGGAATTGACGGCGGTATCAAACGAGTCAAACTCGCGACAACTTTATACCGGAGGCAGCTATGTTTGGAGGAGAACGCTACGGAAAGCGCGTTCCGAACGAACGGGAACGGCGAGTCATCGAGCTCGTTGCTCAAGGACTCAAAAACAGTGAAGTCGCAGAAGCCATCGGCACGACTGAGCATGTCGTAAAAAATTATCTTCGCGTCATCTATGACAAACTTGGACTCTGGAATCGGGTCGAACTCGCTCTCTGGTACGAGGCGCGCCGGCACGAGTCTCTGGTCGGAGTTTGATGACGTTTCAAGAACTGCGAGCGCCTGGTTTCAACTCGAGGCGCTACCGGACTGAATCTCAAAATATCCTGGACCAAGTATTTCTGACCTCTGCGTGCGAACGCAGGGGTCTTCATTATTTTTGTTTTTGCGGCATTCTTATTAGCGAGCTTTAAAATCGAAGGAAGGTCGCCGCAGCGCGAAGAGATTTAATCGCAGTTTTTTCGAGCTGCTGGTTCAAACTGATCCATCTGCGCCTCGCGCTGCGTGGTAAATTTGCCCTCGGCAGTTTTGCCATACAGGTCGGAACCAGAGCAATAGTAAAGAGCATGTCGCGGGTCGACCCATACCTGGGCGTTGGGGTTGCCAAGATAAACCGGGGTGGGCGGCGTTTCCGCTAATCCCAAACTCACCAGCAGTTTTTCAAATAGGGTCAGATTGGGCTGAGGAGGATTCTTCGATTGCGCCTGGTCCTCCGCAGGACGCATGCCCCACCCCGATAGCACCATCAAGAGCAGCAGAACCGCCGCTCCGACATAAACGTCCGCGCGATGCTTCGCCAGCCAGATTCCAAAGGGCGACTTCGGGTGCAGCGATTTCAGCCACGCGTGAGTCTCGGTTGCTGACGCCCACGGCGACAGAGGTTTTGGGGATGCTTCGATTGCCTCTGAAACGGGAGCCGCGTCCTCGGCTGTCTCACCGTCGATTACGGGCCCGAAATCGCCCTCCTCCGCTACCTCGGGTTCGCCCGATTCTTCGGGGAATTGATCGATTACTTTCTTCAGTTCGGGAGAAAGGCTGAGAGAGAGCTCGTGAGCAAGCCGCCCTTCATCCATCGCCGGTGAGCCGAGTTCCGTTTCGTTGCTCTCTGTTTCGTTCGCCTCGTGCCGCTTGTTCTCCGCCTCCTGCTGCAGACGCCACATCGATGCCCACTTGCTCTGCAAGTCGCCTGAAGAAGAAGTTGCTGACGGCCGTGCGGTTCCGCATCTACCACAGAATAGTTCTTGTTCTCCAAACTGATACCCGCACTGTGAACAAACTGTCTGACGCCCCGATTTCGCACTGGATGTGCTGACGGGGATGCTCAAGTCTGCTTCCCCAATTTCTACCGGTTCGACAACGCTCTCCGCCGGTTCGAAAACTTCGTGTGCAGGCGCAGCAACATTTTTCCCCGGTTCAACCGCAAGGCGCTCAAGCTGCGGTTTGATTCGTTCCAGCGCTTCGAGCATGGCGGCGCGTTCTGCCGCGAGCTTTTGTCTCCAATCTTTGTCGGCAGCTCTTGCGATCGCCTCCGTCATCAATCCTGCCATGAGTTGGCAACTTCGCGTCTCTGGCTCTTGAATGGAGCCAGCGTCCGCAAAGCGAATTTCCAGCAGGCCGGCCAGGTTGCCTTCGTGGTAAAGAGGCAGAGCCATCGACGGTTTGCCCGCGTGCTCCCGGCTGAATTCGGTGGTGAGCCGTCCGTCCGCGGACAGACTCGAATCCATCGGCAAGCTTGACCCTGTCAGGCTGGCCGCATCTCCAGTGGCCGCGCAGTACTCCAGTCGATTCTCCCGCACGACCGCCACTGCCACTCCGGTTGCGTGAGTAATCTTTCGCAAGCGCTCGACAATCACATTGGCCGCGACCTGCAAGTCGCCGACTTGCGACCGTAGAAACTCCTGCGTCTCGACGATCTGGGCGAGGGCCTCGGTGGGATCAGGCCTCGAACGGGGTTCGACCTCGAAAGTTTTCTGCTCCTGCAGCACATGCGCGGCTTCCAGGAGTTGTTGGAATGTGGCTTCATCCAGTGCCGGCTTTTCCTGCTCGCTGATGATGGTTAGCTCCAGGTGGTCCCGTGTTCCCGGCTTGTCCGGCTCCGCCATAGGTCAGTGCAATTCGCCATCCACAGTGCTGACCGCGACCCCGCAACCGCTTGATTCTAGCAGTCTTGACGGCCTCGAACCATACCCGAATAGATGCACTCAAGTGCTTGCACTTCTTGGCATTATGGCATCGCGTCAGTTGCCGTTCGTCGGACCTTTCATCGCAACCGCACCTGCACACTGCACCACTAGAAATCGCACAGCACCGCCGATCAGTGCGACATGCAAACTATTGCACTTTCCCAGTCCTCGTGTCATCGCTTGTCCGATTCTGAACATCCCGTTTCGCCAGCGAACACCTCTTGGCTCACATCCCGCATTCTGCTGCGTCAAATCAAAGGCTTAGCGGACGGGGGAGGGAAGCGCAGTTGCTTTACGAGGTCCTGCGCTAAGGGGATTCGCCCATGCAAACGCTACTCGAAGACGTTCGTTACGGACTCCGCAACTTGCGGAAGAACCCAGGCTTCACCGCAGTAGCGTTATTGACATTAGCTTTCGGCATCGGCGCGAATACTGCAGTTTTCTCCATTGTGAATGGCGTGCTGCTCAACTCCCTGCCATTCCACGACCCTGACAAACTGGTTGTGCTGTTCGAGAGCAAGCCGCATTTCAAGGAAGGCTCCATCTCGTATCCCAACTTCCTCGACTGGCGTCGCGAAAACCACGCCTTCACTTCGATCGCGGCCTTTCGTCCTGACACCTTCAGCCTCACCGGAACCGGCGAAGCCGAGCAGGTGCGAGCCGAGATGCTCTCCTCGGACTTCTTCTCTGTGCTCGGCGTGAAGCTCTTGCTTGGCCGCACGTTTACTCCCGAGGAAAACCAGCTGGGCGCCGGTCACGTCGCGCTCGTCAGTAGCGGTTTTTGGAAGCGAAAACTGGGATCTTCCCCCGACGTACTGGGGCGCAGAATCGTGCTCGACGGCGAGGGCTACACCATCATCGGCGTGGTCCCATCCAATTTCCACTTGACCCTGCCAAACTTCCGCGATGACCGGGACGTCTTCGTTCCCATTGGCCAGTGGACATATCCCTATTTCCGCGATCGCAGCTACGCTTTAGGCATGAAGGCCGTAGGCCGGCTCAAGCCTGGCATCACTCTTGCCCAGGCCCGCGCCGACATGGATTCGGTGGCGCAAAACTTGGCCGCAGCTTTTCCCCAGGCCGATGCCGGGGAAGGCGCCGCGTTGGAGCCGATGAAGCAGGAAATGGTCGGAACCATCGAGCCTTTTCTTCTGATGCTGCTGGCTGCTGTTTGCTTTGTTCTCCTCATTGCCTGCGTGAACGTCGCCAATCTCCTGCTGGCGCGGTCAACCAGTCGCACCCGCGAATTTGCCATCCGTGCCGCACTGGGCGCCAGTCGAGCCCGCGTGATCCGTCAGCTTCTCACCGAGAGCATCCTTCTCGCGATGGGTGGCGCCGCGCTTGGCTTGCTGCTCGCTACCTGGGGATGCAGAGCCGCGCTCGCGGTAGTGCCGGTCGCCCTGCCCCGCGCAGAGGAAGTCGGACTCGACCTGCGTGTTCTGATCTTCACCGGAGTCGTTTCCATTCTCGCCGGAGTTTTCTTTGGCCTCGCTCCGGCGTTAAAAACCTCGCGCACCAACTTGCAAGAAACTCTCAGAGAAGGTGGCCGCAGCATGAGTGGCACTCGCCACCGCGTGCAAAGTGCTTTTGTCGTTATCGAAATGGCCATGGCGCTCGTCCTCCTGGTGGGGGCGGGTTTGATGATTCGCAGCCTGATGCGGCTGTGGAATGTCGATCCCGGATTCGATCCGCACAACGTTTTGAGATTCAGCGTCGCCCTTCCATCTTCGGCGAACGGCATAAGTGCCGACGCAGCTCGATCGATCTATCGTCAGCTTCACGACAGCCTCGCCTCTGTGCCCGGCGTTCGCGCAGTTTCCTTGTCGGGCGGTTCGATTCCTTTCATGGGCGACGACGAACAGTTGTTCTGGATTGAAGGCCAAGCCCGGCCCGCGAACGATAAGGATATGAATTGGACCCTGCGTTACACCATCGAACCGGGTTACCTCGAGGCCATGAGAATTCCTCTCCAACGTGGCCGCTTCTTGACCCCGCAGGACGATGAACATTCACGCTTCGTCGCCGTTATCGATGAAAGCTTCGCCAACCGATACTTCCCGCAGCAGGATCCGATTGGCAAGCACGTCAACATAAAAGGAGTTGATAAGCCCCTGGAAATCGTGGGAGTGGTTGGCCACGTGAAACAGTGGGGCCTCGATGCCGACGATAAAGAAACTCTGCATGCGCAGCTTTACTTTCCCTTCATGCAAATCGCGGATAAGGACATGCAACAGACGACCGGGGGCGTGGACGTGGTGCTGCGATTCGATGGGCCCCAGCAATCGGCCCTCGATTCGATTCGCCGCGCGGTCATCGCCATGAACAACCAGCAGTTCCTCTTCAACGTTGAGACCTTTGACGAGATTATTTCCAAGGCACTTGCGGCACAGCGCTTCTCCATAATCTTGCTCGGTGTTTTCGCCGGACTCGCCTTGCTGCTGGCCAGTGTCGGCATCTACGGCGTTATCTCCTACGTTGTGGGAGAGCGCACTCACGAGATCGGGATCCGCCTTGCCTTAGGCGCGGACCGGATGCACATCCTGCGCCTCATCCTCGGACGCGGGGGCATCCTCGCCATGGCCGGAGTGGGATTGGGTCTCATTTCTGCGCTGGCCCTGACCCGGCTCATGGCAAGTCTGCTCTACGGCGTTCGCTCCACCGACCCCTTAACCTTCGGCGGCGTCGCCATCCTGCTCACCCTGGTCGCGCTCGCCGCCTGCTATATTCCCGCACGCCGCGCCAGCAAAGTCGATCCCATGGTGGCCCTGCGCTACGAGTAGCCCACTCTTTGCCCGCGTGGTTGTGATCGCGCTGCTCGGCAAAAACACAATCTCGAAACTCTGGCGGCTCGTGCTGGACCGTTTCAGCACAGATTCTCCCGTTTTGGCTCTTCCAATCCATCCAAACCCCACTCGTCGTTTTCTCAACCCATGCATTCAATGGTCTTTATCCCTCCGTGCAAGCAGGCGAAGCTTTGGCGAACTACCTGCATTCGCATTCAGTGATTGACTCCACATCGATCAGAAAGAGTCGAAGCAAGGTTTCGCAAACCGGCAGAGAGGAAACACCATGTTGGATCTCAGCGATATCAAGATTACGCGACGCGATGAACAGGTTCTGCACCTTCTGGTCGAAGGCTGCAGCAACAAGGAGATCGCCGAGCAATTGAACATCAGCCCCCGAACCGTGAAGCAGCATCTGCGGACGCTGTTTTTACGGGCCGGGATCAAAGATGGCCGCAAGCGCGTGAAGCTCGCAACCGCCGTGTTCCAAAGAGAGCAGAGGGAATTATGCAACCATGTGATCGGCTGACCGCCAAGGAAATTCAAGTCGCCATGCTGGTTTGGGAAGGCCAGACCAATCGCGAGATTGCCAATGTCATCGGCACCACCGAGCAAGTCATCAAGAATTACTTGCGCAACACGTTTGATAAGCTGGGCGTTTGGAGCCGCCTGGAGCTGGCACTCTACGTGGCCGCGCACGGAGGCACTCACTGGCGCGATCCCACCACTTTGACATCCCCTTCGGTTTCGTCAGCTGCGCCGATTGCGCGTCCGCCGGAGCAACCAGCCCGGCAGACTTCATCACAAAGTGATAAGGATGACCATCGGTCACGGCCATCTGCATTCGCGGCAAAAGTCTTGTCACGACTGATTTCAGCCTAGTTTTTCACAGCTGGAGCACCTATACAGCAGGCCACGGCTCGGTTGGGACGCCGGTCTCAATTGCCTGTTAGTGCGCGTTTGCGCACGCCGCCGTCGAACCGGCCAACCACCGGCTGCACCAGAAATGGTGCAGTACGCTGTGGAGGGAACGCATGTGCATGAAAACGAAGAGCCTGCAATCGCCCGAAACCAGTTGACCCGGCTCGATCTTCGGAGTACACACCTCCAACTGTCTTGGGGAGTGATCGTTGGCGGATGGGCAGATTTCGATTCCCGCAGCGACTTGAGTATTGGTAGTGAATCGTTTCAAGCGTCGAGGCGAAAGTCCCGTTTAAGGGTGGGGCACGTTATTTTGGCGCCATCGCTCAAAACATGTTGCGAATTCTGTTAGGCGTAAACACGTTCTTGCCCCAGCCGTAACCGATATGCAAGCAAGTAGTCTTGTTCCCCTATGGCTTACACTGCACGTAATCCGCTCAAAGCCACCGTCCTCGTCGTGGACGACTCCCCCGAAATTCAACGTTACCTTCGCGCCCTACTGGAACTTGACTCTTATCACGTCGAGACCGCCAATAGCGGCTATGAGGCTCTGCAGAGCCTGCGTCGTGGCTCCGCCCCCGATGTGGTCCTACTGGATTTGCAGATGCCCGGGATGGATGGCCTCGAAACTTTGCGGCGATTGCGGCCGCTCCGGCCCAACTCAAAGGTCATCATGTGCTCGGGATTGGACGATCCCGAAAAGATTCGTGAAGCCGTCTCATCGGGTGCGCACGCTTATCTGGTGAAACCTGTCCAGCACTTGTATCTTTCGGCTGCGGTCGAACGTTGCCTCACCGAGGGTCCGGCAAAGCCCGCGACGGATCATCTCGGAGGCCAGCTCTTCGTCCTGCCATCGCCCAGCCCGCCTTAGAATCACGATTTCAAATCCTGATTCGAACCATGCTGTCGATGAACTGCCTCAGCTGATTCCTGTCTTGTTCCGTCATCTCCGTGAACTTCACTCCGACGCCAAACCCTGGCGTGCTGGTGATGACTTCAGCGTTCGCCCATAACTTGAAATCTTTGACCCAAAGAGCGATCCGGACCTGCGTGCCTACAGGAAGAGGGTTAGGCATCTCCAGGAAACATCCTCCCAGGCTGAGATCGGCGGTCCTGGTGCGGATGGGAGTGGCTTCGCCAGTCGGGTAAACTTCCACGGAACTTGCGCACTTCACCCGCGAGCTTGCCCGGCGATCTCGCGCATCGCGAACCGTTGCGTCGTATCCGGGTGGGGGCAAGGGGAAGTCCCACAAGCTTTTTTCCGGGGAAAGATTGAGCAGACCCAAGCGTCCTGCTTTGGCGCTGCCCGGTTGACCGACCCACCTCACTCGAAAATGACCCTTGGTGACGCCATAGGTGATGCCGACGATCTCATCCACGTTAGGCTGAGCTTGCACCCCGCCGAGTTCCACCCCCTGCTGACTGACGTTGAGGGTGAAAACCTTCTCGGAGAAGATCTGGCCGCCGCGGTCCGTCCCGAAAATTCGGACCGGCACTTTGATTTCCTTGCGGGGCTCTCGGCGTTTACCCATATCCTGAACAGACCTCTCCACTGACAAGCGTGGGCCTAGGGCTGACATGATTCTACTTCAGCCGTGCTAGTCGCCGAGTGAACGGATGGACCGCCCAATTGGGCAGCATTCCGTTCTGCAGTAGGGAAAACGCTGCAAAAGCTTGCATAAAAACTCCGCTGCTTCGGGGATCGCGCACGCAAAGTGCAGTTTTACAAGCGTTTGAGGACCAGCCTGCGGCACTCCAATTGCACTATCGCGGGGGTGCGTCCCAGGTCTTGTTATGTCTCCCCCCGGCGGTCGCGATTCGAGGTAGGTAATGACCACTAAAGAAAGTTTCTGGATGGCCTGTGACTCCGTCGAGCAGTTACGAGCGGAGTACGGACCCTTTCAGACCCGAGCCGAGGCCGAGGCCGAAGCGCGCAAGCTGGGATTTGGCTTTCTGCTGCGCTATGAGCACGTGATCGACGCCAACGAAAATATCCAGGAAGTGCGCTGCATCTTCATCGAACTGCCCATGGCGCACTCAACGCCCACTGGCCCGGTGGTTCGCAGGCTTCACACTCGCTGCGCCACCTGTGGAGAAACTTCGGTTCACGAGGAACACTGGCAGGCTGAGGTTTGGGCCGATATTCACGAATTCGAGCACATCCGCCATCGTGTCCGCCTGTTCGAGCAAACCCGTCGCGAAGGCCTCAAGGAAATTGGTGACTGGCGCGATCAGTGTGCCTGATCCTGATTCGGGTCTGCAAAATTCCAGAATTTTCTGCTAGTCTGTTCCCCGTAAGCCGGGCTCGAACCGAGCCTCCTCTGAGAAACCTATGGCCTTGGTCATTTCGCTGTTCCTGGCGCTGATTCCTCTCCTGGGCATCCTTTATATCGTGGTATTCGGTTCTCTGACGACGGTGGATGGGCTGTTCATGTCTCTCATCCTGCTGTCGATCTCGGCCATTCTTGGGTTGAACGTCTTGATCGAACTGCGCAAAGGGAAGTCCGCGTTCGCCCCCAGCCACAGTGCGCTGGTTAGACAGCCTGGGGGGCTGGTCTCGGATGGCTCCCGGCTGAAGGCCCGCGGCAAAGTAAAAGAGGTTGTGTTCTTCGAGTCCAACGTAGGCCAGCCCAACAAATCCATTGTCACGCTTTCCGATGGCGGCGGTTCGTCCCAGACCCTCGCCCTCGAAGGAGACGTGCGCAACGCCCTTCCGGTAGGCCAGACCCTTGAGATCACCTTGCGCAAAGAAGCGGGAAAGAATGTTCTGGTAGATGTGAATTACGCCTGACCTTTGAGCCTTACCTAAGCAGCCAGCATCGATCCGATTACGAACGTAACCCACGATCCTACTTCTGTCTCGCTCCAACCTGCGATTCCAATAGAGAATTACAACCATCGGTGCTCGCCGGGCGAAGTCGCCTGCAGCGGAGGGGGAATGTTGACGAAAGAGGAACAGACTGCGCCGCCGCCTACCATGTTGGCGCGCGCGGAACAAATCCAGCGGGAGATTCAGCAGCTCTCGGGACGCGATCTGCAGTTGTGGTCGATCGTAATTCTGGTCATTCTGGTACTCACCGCGGGTATGCTGGCGCTGGTTCTGCCTAACGTCATCTGGGCACAGCGCGTCATCCGCGTGGAACACGCCTACCTCCCGCAGCTCTTCTTCGGACTGATTTCGCTGGTCCTGCTTTTCAATATTTACCTGGTCGGACAAAAAGTTACCCTGAACAACACCCGTCGCGCACTGATCAGCGAGTTGGTGCTGAACGAGCGGCTGGAAAGCCTCTCACTGATTGATCCCTTGACCCAATTGTTGAACCGGCGCGCGATGAACGAATTGATTCCAAGAGAAGTTGCCCGCGCCAACCGCTTGTCCAGTAACCTTACGTTCTTGACCATCGACCTCGACGGTTTCCGCGCCATCAATGCCAAGTTTGGGAACATCGAAGGCAACCTGCTGCTCAGAGAATTCGCCCGGATGCTCACCACGTGTTTTCGAGGCGGCGACATTGTCTTTCGTCAAGGCGGAGACGAATTCCTCGTCGTCATGCCCGATACCAGTGAGGAAGACTCTGACTTTCCTGTGCGGCGCCTGCATCGCGCGCTTGAGCAATGGAATCTCACGAGCGGGAAGAGCTACAAGCTCTCATTCAGCTGGGGCGTCGCGGCTTACGTGACTGGCAGTGAGGTTGAAGACGTGCTTCGCGCAGTCGACCGCCAGCTCTATCAGAAAAAACATAACCTCGTTCCTGTTTTCTAAAACACTTTTCACTTCACAAAACTTGCGAAGTGTTCCACGTGGAACACTTGTTATTACCTTTATATATGTACAGAAATATATGTACGATGGAGTTAAGTGGTATTCATTGATCGGGGTTAGCGGTTACTGCTTGTGGGGACGGAAGACTAGATCAAACCACGGTTTCCAGGTTTTGCCGCGGGTCGCCGACCCCAAAAGAGACCTGGTTTCTGGTCGATTAGTTTCCGAGTGGGATTTGTCTACGAAAAGCGGTGATCCAGTTCAACTTCGACTTCGACTGCCTCGTCCAAGCTTGCGTTGTATCTTCTCAAAATTGCGGACGAGCTCTATGTTTCCGAGCTTCGCACTGAACAAGTCTTCGGACATCTGGAAGGCTCGTTCAGTCTCCTCGAAACAATAGCGCGCGCCACGATCGACACAGTTAGGATCTTTGCCCTTTGCATAGAGCGCAGCGTAATCAGCGTGGAGCGAGGTTACATCGTCCCACGAGCTGCCGCGCTTGTGCTCGAAGTGTGCTGGCCAGGTTCGCTCTGGTCGCAAGGCCCATGAGTCGTGTTCGCGGAGAATCTGGGCAGCAAGCTCGGAGCAGAATAGTGCGTTTTTGTCTTTCTTCAGCAGGGATCTGATAGCTCCAGCCACTTTCGTTGGAAGGTCGAATAGATAGTTGTAAGGGGTCCCTGCCACGTCATGGGCGTACTCAATCGCGGAAGCGATGATCGCAGAACGGGCGATATCGGCAGAAGACAGATCTTTGTAAAGGTTCCTACTTCTCAACACGAGCTGGTTCGTCTTGAATTGTGGCGATCCCCAGATGTCGGAGGGCTTTGCGAAATGGACGCCAGCCGCTGTGGTTGAGTGAAGATATACCCCAGGTTGAATGGTAAGAACTACGTGTGAAAATGAAACCTTCTTCAGGAAGAACAGGCTCTGCACTTTGCATAGCGCTTCTGATTGTTTGCCCGTTCCGCACACGAGCACAACATCGAGCGCGCGGACCCGCGGAGGGCTGGTAAACTGCCCTTGCGGTGTCCGGGTTCGTCGTCCTGATGTTGGCACGTTATTCCGCCGGAGGAAATTTGGGAAATTCTGATCAGTATAGCGCGAACTGGCTCGATTCGGGGCCTCGGGATAAGCCGGCTGTGTGCTAGCGATGAGTCGGAGATTTACGCGCCTGACGAATGCCTTCAGCAAGAGGCTAACGCACTTTGAAGCCGCTATCAGCTTGCACTTTGCTAACTACAATTTGTACCGCCTCCCCGCTTCGTTACGAGTTACGCCTGCCATGCAGTGTAGAATCGTAGACCACGTCTGGAACATCAAAGACTGGTCGAAGCCGCATGCTTGGTCGAAGCCGCGTAAAAGGAGTAGTATTCGGAGTCGGACGGCGGTAATCAGATTTGAGTTACCTTCGTTACCTGACGCATAATGGAACCGTGGCCGATTATCAAACTGACGTTGATTCACTGCGGGGTTGCACTGGCAGTGAGCGGGGCATTCGCACTGACTTTGTATTTGTTTGGCATCTTGCTCCCTGCTGATTCGGCGGCGCTTTGGTGGCTGAACAAAATAGACCTTATGTTGGCTATAATTACGCCCACGGCACTTGCGATTATGTTTCTTAGCTCACTTCTTCGTATCGTGTTGGACGAAGTGATGGCTGCATGGAAAGGATTTCTCAATGTCAACGCATACAGCATTGTGGCCTGAAATTCGTCGCGCTGGTGCGCAATGGAGCGGAGTGGTGGCAGCCTCACTTATGTCGGGCTTGTTGCTCGGTGTCCTTCTTCGTCAGGGCGCAAGGCAGAGGTTGGCGCTTGAGATCGCCATGTCTGTAGGTTTTCTTCTGGCAGTGATCTTTTGGATGTTGATTAATCGTCGGTTTACCGTCAAGCCCATCCAAATCCAAACACCAGTTTCGTCTAACGTGCCGACTTTTGAGGGTCAGCTAACAACGTCCGTTTACTCAGTTCAGTATACGGCAATTCCTACATTGGCCTGCCAGTCTCCAGTCGCATGAGCCAAGGCCGGAGGCTTTTCTGGACGACACAGATAAATGCCTTTTCCTAATTTCAGCTATTGCATCATCTGCGACGGCATCCGACCAGAAGTCGGCGGTAAGCTAACCGTTCTCGGGTTTTATGGCATGGCTCCGAATGTTGAGATTGTGATATCCAATCTCAACCAGCCCATAAATTTGGCTCTTGTTGCTGGTTTCCCGCCGGTCATTGATGTGCAAGGCCCCTATAATCACTCCATCGTGATAACGAGACCTGATAACGTCGTATTGCAACGAATGGGACCGGCCGGACTAAACGTTGTACCCGGCGGCGCGGGGATCGTTGGTTTTGGATTTGGAATTGCTCCACCATACGCCCTCGGCACATACCCAATTCGCATTTTGGTCAACAACGAAGTTAAACTCGAGACCTCTTTCCGATTGCGCTCGGCCGTGCCAGCAGAACTAGTCGGACTGGGCGGCATAGTAGTTCCGCCGCCAGTCGGCAGGCCGAATTAATTCATCAACGCACTAATTAGGACAGTACCCACAAGCCGGCAGTGCGTCAGTTTTGTACCTGACGCACCACCCGGGTATAAGCTCAACTGGGATCTCACGGCGTGGACGCGCCTACACTGGTTTCTATCTTTGGGCCTAAGGAAATCGGTGCAGGGCATCCGTACCCTCTGAATCTCGGTACGACTGACCACGTCCGCGTAATATTTGCGAGTGCTATCTTCCTCCGACGGTCATTTGTCTCCGTCATGTTTTGGGATTGCTAGAAAAGCTGTGGTCGCATTAGTTGGGGCACAGCTTCCGGTGGAGCTTACGCAGAAACCGCCGGTGATCTCGCCCCTATCGTTAATGTCGCCGGCGTAGGCCAGCGCATTTTTGCCATGCGGCACCAGGGTGTTGAGGTCGGTCATTTTGTCGTCTTGCCAGATGAACGCGCGAGTGTTCCCGTTGGCATCGATCGACTGTCCTACGACCTGGCCTTGCTCGTTGATGCCGTAGGCGAGGCTGTTCAGATCTCCCGGAAGGGTGCCGAGGTCTTTGAAGCCGCCGTCTTTCGTCCAAAGAACGGCGTGGCAGGCGGGCGTGCATAGGGCCGTGTCGTTGGCCAAGTCGGCCCAGCCCGCGATCTGACCTTTTTCGTTAACGGCGGCAGCCGTGTTGAAGTACTTGCCTCCGAAAGTTGGCAGGTTCGTGATGGTACCGTTTTGCCAGACGACGGCGTGAGCGGCGCCCAGTCCGTCATCGTCGCCGCAAGGTCCG
>Ga0209415_10004070_pt1 | contig 26933 bp, 27 predicted proteins | sample PeaSoiSIISIP2007_FD_187696 | JGI IMG/M metagenome (GOLD analysis project Ga0209415, IMG submission 187696) | Peat soil microbial communities from Weissenstadt, Germany - SII-SIP-2007 (SPAdes) (version 2) | ecosystem: Environmental > Terrestrial > Soil > Wetlands > Peat | place: Germany... | reverse complement strand
CGGGCCGCGGCGGTGTGCGACGCGATGCAGTAGCCGCACTGGTTCGTCACGCTCACGGCGACGTAGATCATTTCCTTCAGCAGCGGATCGAGCGCTCCCGGCGCCATGATCTGCTTGATCGATTCCCACGTGCGTTTCAACGATGCGGGATCGTTCGCCAGCGCTTTCCAGAAATTGTTGATCCAGTCGACCTGGCGCGTCCGCATGATGTCGTCGTAAACGGCGCGCACCTCGGGACTGGCGTCTTTGTATTCGATCATTCCCATGCTGCCGGCCATGAGGCCCTCCTCGCGGAATCCGGTCCTATGGTAGCCTGTGCAGCGCGGATTCAAAACCTCATGCGCCGGGAGCGAACGGAGGAGCAATGATCGAAAAAGAGATCGAGATCAAGATGGCCGATGGAACGTGCGACGCAGTTCTCTACGAGGCCGAAGACGGGAGGAAACGGCCGGGCGTGATTCACCTGCCGGACATCATGGGCATTCGTCCGTCGCACCGCGCGATGGCGAAGCGATTATCAGAGCAGGGCTACACCGTCCTGCTGCCAAACCCGTTTTACCGCACGGCGCGAGGGGTGCTCTTCGACTTTCCGCCGAATTTTGCCGGCGACCCGCGCACCATGCAGCGCTTCGGCGAGCTGGCCGGCCCGCTGACGCCGGAGGTGATGGAGCGCGACGCGGGGAGCTACGTCAATTACCTCGCGACGCAGAAGTCGGTGAGCGGCGCGATGATGGGCGCGGTCGGCTACTGCTACTCGGGGCAGATGGCGCTGCGCTTTGCCGCGGCGCGGCCGGACCGGATCGGCGCGGTCGCGTCATTTCACGGCGGCGGCCTTCTTACCGACAAGCCCAACAGCCCGCATCTCGTCCTGCCGCGCGTGAAGGCGCAACTCTATTTTGGGCACGCGGTGAAGGATCAGTCGATGCCGCAGGAGGCGATCGACAAACTGAACGCGGCGCTCAAGTCCTGGGGCGGGAAGTACGAGAGCGAAGTCTATGCCGACGCGCTGCACGGATGGACCGTCGCGGACAGCGCCGCCTACAAGCAGCCGCAGGCCGAGCGCGCGTTCGGCAAGCTCACGGCGCTCTTCGCCGCCGCGCTGAAGTGACACCAGCCTCTGCACCATCGGTGTCATCCCGAGTCCGCCGCGGCGGACGAGGGATCTCTCTTGCCTTACAAGAGTGCATCGGGACAGCCTAAGAGAGATTCCTCGGCCAGAAGCCGGCCTCGGAATGACAAGCGCTCTTGATCGACAGCTGATTGCGAGTCACAGCGGCGGGGGTTCTGGGTACCATTCTGCGCTTAGGTCCATCCACCCGGGATTCTTGGATTCAATCAGAGCCTCTCTCTTCTTTCGCGTCCATGCTTTGATCTGTTTCTCCCGAGCGATGGCCATGGTTACGTGCCCGAAAACTTCGAAGTGGACAAGCTTCGTGACGTTGTATTTCTTGGTGAAGCCCGGGACCAATTTGAGTCGGTGCTGAATGACGCGGCGTTGCAGATTGTTGGTTACGCCGGTATACAAAACTCCGGAAGCGCTGGCGAGAATGTATACGTAGTAGGTTCGCATCGGCGATCCCTCATTCGCCGTGACGGACGAGGGATGACAGCCTCCCTTAATCGACGCCTCGGGACTACGACGAAAACGTGTAGTTGTGCGTCAGGATGGAGGCGGCGTGGCGGCCGGCGAAGAATTGGTGCGACGGCTCCGCAACTCATGGCGCTTCCACCGAGGCACTCAAACGGACTGCGATCGCCGTCCATATCAATGCGTGTCTTTGGGAGGAGCGTAAACACCGCGGGCGCACTGCCACAGCAGCGAGTTTTCCTCGCGCGATTCAGGAGGCGCCTTGTATCTGTAGGATTTCCCGTCCTCGGCATACCACCGGCGCCATTGCGAGATGATCTTCTGCTGGGCATCCAGCGGTGCGAGATAGACTCTGTAGCGCGAGGGCCAAATCGCAAAGAAAGTGACGCACTTCTGGTTGTTGAAGTAAAGCCAGTAACGACGACTGTCCTCCTCATGGGAGCGCCCAAACTTCCACTCCGTAGCGGCGCAGAAGTCCCTTCCGCCAGTGATGTAAAAGTCGTTTCCGCCCGTGATGTACCGTAGCGCGGCGATAACCGAAATCATATGCTCTACCGCGTCGGTGTCCTGAACGAGCTTGGCGCGCTCCGGATGAGGAATCGTGTGCAGTTCGGCGATCAGTGCTCCCATCGACTCGTAAGGAGTTTGGGCCAGTTCTTCGGCGTCAGCGAGATCATCTGTGTCTCCGGTGCCCAGGCGGCGCGCTCGCTGCTGAATCTCATCGCCAGAGTTCGCCGCGAATGATTGAGCCAGAAGCGGAGTCGTCACCGCAAATGCGGTCATCGCCGCGAGCAAGTGAATTCGAAGCCGTCTAGCGATCGTAGATGTCAATCGTTTCCGTTCCGCTCGGATATGTCCATTATATTCCGCATAGCATTACGAACTGAAGGTGTAGTTGTGCGTCAGGATGGAAGCGGCGTGGCGGCCGGCGAAGAATTGGTGCGACGGCTCGCAGCTGACCGTGACTTTTTGCCCATTTTCGGCAATTACCTCGATTTTGCGCAGCGTGACGCGGCCAAATCTGCCCACCAGGATGTCGCACATGCAAAGGCGCTCGGCGCGCATCGGCGAGCCGTCGGCTAGCGTGAAGATGTGGTGCGGCGTCACGTCGAGCGACTCGGCGTTCGAGAAATGCAGGCGGATGAACGTGTCGGCGTCGCGGACCTCGAGGCGCACGATGCGCGTCCACGCTTCTCCGCCGGCGGACGCGGGACAGCGCAGGTGCTCGCCAACTTTGCACGTTTCGATTTCGACCGTGCCGCGCTCTTTGGTGAGCACGATTGTCCCGGCGCGCAGGCAGCTTCCGCTGCCGCCGCCCGAGCCGCCGCCGGTGCCGACGGTTGTCGTTGCGGCGACCATCGCGCCCTGCGAGAGCGGGACGCGTCCCTGAAGCGACTGCTGCTGCGCGGCGAGATTCGTCTTCGCGGTTTGCGCGTTCGCCGGAGAGCCCGCGCCGCCCGCGACCCACGCGAGCGACGCGGCGACGTCGTCCCAATATGGATAGAAATAGTAGGTGGTGCCGGGCGTGAGGCCGGTGACGATTACGGAGCCGTTGGGGATCGCGGTGGCCGTGCCGTCAGCGCGATAGATCGAAAGGCCGGACCAGCTCCACGCGAGGCTCGAGGTGGTCGAGACGTAGGTGAACGCGCCGGACCACGTCGGCGGCACGGAGCCCTTCATCAGCACGCCCGATTTCGTCGGATCGATCTTCCCTGCCGTGAGCGCGGCGCTGGCAACGCGCGCGAAATTCTCGCCGTCGGCGATCTGATGGTCGAGATTCCAGCCCTGGTTCGGGCCGAGCGACGCTCCGGCGAGGCGCTTCAGCGTTTCATAGAGCTGCGGGTTCGTTTTGCGCAGCGCTTCGATTTGGGGGACGGTGAGCATCTTCGATTGGCCACGGAGACACAGAGAGCGAAGCGTTCAACGGAGGAGAAAAACTTTAGAAGCGAAGGTTACGCGGGTTCACGGCAATTTCATTTCTGCGCGACGAGAGCCGGCATCGCGGCGAAGAGCGCAAGCGAGATGAAGTAGGCGGTGCCGGATACTGGGTCTTGGGTTGCGAGGTATTCGCGAATCGTCAGGCCGCGCAGCCGCAATACCACGGTGAATTCGGCGACGAGCAAGAGGCCAAGCGCGATGAGCCCGACACCCACGCGGCCGGGCCACGCGGGCGGCAGCGCGAACCATCCAACGATCCACCGCGCCGCGAAAAACGTCACGGCGAGCATGACGGGCGTCTCCATCAGCTCTGCCGTTCTCGCACCCAATCGGGGGACGATCCACAGCGTGCGGATCGCGCCGAGCACAAATCCCGCTGCGAACACGAGGGCGAAATAGACGGCGCTGGCCTCCAGGACGCGCATGGAGGTCCGAGGATATGAGGTCGGCTTCGTTTGCGGAGATATCTCGCGGTCGGGTAGTGGTTCATTTTGCGAGATGTTGATAGACCACTTGTGCGGTAATCCGACGTATCGGGACTTGGCAGAACTTGGACTCTCAAGCTGAGTCGATTGCGGCGCATTCCTTTGGATTGGGCAATTCAAAGCGAAGTTATCGCTAGCTACCCGCTCGTAGGGGCCGTATGATGTCGCCGCTCTCGAAATTACAGCCGATCCAGTCACCCAGCGGAGCCGTAACCCATGCGCCGAACGATACCGCCAGCTACTCTTTGCCTCGCATGCTTTTTCTTCTTATGCAACGCTCGGCAAGCGTCGGCGCAACCGCAGTCTCCAGATGGGACCGTCTATTATTGCGCCTCGAGCTGGGACAACCGCGTTGTCTATTTCTCCGCCCCTTTCGAGACTGACGAAATCGTCCGGACCAACATTCAGGAAGCCTATTCTCAATTTCTCAAACAAAAATATTCCTATGCGGGTGGCGCGTCCAACATCGTTTGTTCCATCTCAGAGAGCCTCACTTCGGCGCAGAGCGACAAGGGCGATGACGAAGCCTCCGCAAAGCGTGCAAGTCATTCCGTGATGGAGACCGGCTGGAAATATCGCGGCGCGACAGCAATAGCGTCAGCCGCAACGTCCAATCGGAGCGCATCACCTGCCGCGAGCCACGCGGCACCCGCTCCGGCGCGCCCCCCCGTTTCCACGCCGCTCCCGGCGGCTTCTGCCGCGCCGACCGCTAACACTGCGCCCAGTACTGTGGCGGCGGCTGGCGGCGGCTTGACCTCCCTGAACTTCTGTTTCTCAAATCAGGCACCCAACCCGTCGGATGCAAATTACAAGACGATGTATTTCAGCGCCCCCTTCGAGACCAATGTCGAGACCGGAGGCGCGATCCCGGTCCTTGAGCCCGCCTTCTCCACGTATCTGCAGGCGACATATCATACGACTGCGGGGATCACGTGCCGGCAGCTCTGGACTGTCGCCGACGGCCAGGCGCTGCAAAAGGAAGTCGCCGGGTATCGCGCCAAGTTGAAAGTGATTGACACGGGGTGGAGGTATGGGCAGCCGGCACTCGGGCAGGGACAAAACGGCCCCGATCTCCCGCAACATCGCGTGACGACGTATTACTGCACGTGGATTGCCGCTGGAGGCGCGACCATGGCAACGTCGGCAGCGACCAATGGTTTCCTGAACCAGACAAGATATGTCAGCCCGGTATTCCAGGCAGACTGGGATGCGGACGCTGTCAGCAAGGCCTGGATCGTGTATATCCGGGATAACTATGTTCACGATATTGATATGACCAATCTGGCGAACGACACCGGTCAATGCGCTACAGAAGGCCGGCCGTCGCTTTTGGCGATGATGCATCAAGGCATGCTACGGGTGGATAGGGTCGGCCGCCACGTAGTCGCGGTGGACTGGAAGTATTCGCCCACCCAGGCCGCAGCCTCAATGGCAGCAGTGGCAGCAGAAACGGCGGCATCGCAGGCGCCGACGGCGGCGGCGAATCAAAATTACGTGTGGTGCAACTCCGCATGGGCCGGGGTGGCCGGTACTGTCATGCCTTCCGGTACGGTCATGTATTTCAGCGATGTCTTCGCGGCAGTGATGCCGCCGCCACCGGCGGGCGCAACCCGTGGAAACGGCTGGGCCCAGCGGAACGCAACCGCCGCGTTCCAAACCCCCTACTTCGCGTTCCTTCAGAAGAAGTACGGCTACAAGGATTCCAGCAATTATCCCGTCGACTGCCGGGTCGGCTATTCGCCCACCGTCGCGGGGCTCCAGTCCGCACAAAGAGCCAAGCAGCAATTTGAAGACATGGCCAAGCAAAACAGGGCCCAGATCGTCGAAACCGGCTGGAAGAACCAGTAAGGGCGCTCCGGAAATCGGCATGTGCCTCGCACCCCTCGATTGCAGCGGATGACAAGCCGCAGTCGCACGAAGTTCGCGGTAAGAGGCGGGCCTTGGCTGGCAGCCGGTAGTGAGCTGCGGCACAAGCTTGTGTAATGAACGTCACATACCAATCCACGCCGCGACGGTAGTCTTGGAACGTGGCTGCGGTGGGGAGAGCTTGCCAAATCCTACGGAGGCTGTATGGCGTATATCATCGAGCAGGAAAAATGCGAGAAAGACGATCACTGCCTTGAGGCATGCCCGGTCGAGGCTATCGAAAAGAAAGACGATGGTTCTCTCCTCGTCAAAGTCGACGACTGCACCGATTGCGGAGCATGCGAGGTAGTGTGCACCGTCGCAGCTATTCATTCCGCGGAATAATCTGCTGGAGAAGCAACGAGCCATGACCTTTCTTCCAGCTGGCGGCTGCACCGGATTGTGACGCGGATCACAGCTGCACGTGACCGGGATCACATCCAGCTTTTGAAAAAAAGAATAGGAACGTCGCAAAGAGGGAGGGAGTACTCAGCGGGAGCGAGCAATAGGGGACACCGGCAGAAACAACGCCGACTCCAAACGCTCCGCCGACGTAAGGCCTGACCGTTGAGGCGACCTTCCTTAAGAGATAGTAGTATCAAGGGCGGCCCGAGCTCCCGGGCCGCCTTCTATTTTGCCTCAGTTGCAACACCTTAACTTCTGATAAACGCGCTGACCGGACAAGTCCGCTTTTCCGACTTATCAGGCGGTAATTTCCGAAGAAACTTTGATTCCCCTTTTTCAAGAACAAGAAACTTGCCACGCGATGGGGTCATAACAGGGTGACAAGGGTCACAGAACCCAGCGCAGTGCTTCGGATAAGATCGGTTCCGCGGCTACTCGGGCGGATGGAGTCTCGGCAGTCACCTGTCGGCCGGGAGGTTGATCGATGGACAAAACACCAAGAGTTCTGTTTCTGTCGAGAGGAAGTGCGTCGCGGGCGCAAATTGCAGAAGGATTTTTACGTGTTCTAGGGGGCGATCGATTCATTCCACTTAGCGCCGGGACCGAGTCCGCGGACGTGAGTCCCCTGGCGATGGAGGTCATGTCTGAGGTAGGGATCGATCTCTCCACTCAGCGGCCACGCGAGATTCCTTCTCTGTTCCGGGAAACCTTTCGCTGCGCGGTGGTTGTGTGCGATGAGCCACGCGAACGATACCCCGTGTATCCGTTCACGCGAAACGTACTCAAATGGTCCGTATCCGACCCCGAAGTTGCGACCGGCGAGCCAGAAGTGAAAAAACACCTATTCCGTCAGGTCCGGGATCAAATAAGAACCAGGGTGGAGGAATTCATCGCAGAGACGAACCAGCCCGACAGGGCGTTCGCAAATGCCCAGACCGAAGCTTCGCCTGTAGAACAGCACGCCGCGCTTATGAATTGATTGTCTGCGTCAGCGGCGATGTGGTCGAACGTACCATATGCAACGCCGATTTCTGTTCAGTTTTGACCCTGAGGGCCATATTCGTACGAGGAGACGCGCCATGGCGAAGACGAGAGTTTTGTTTCTGGCTTTGATGTCGCTTGTTCTTGCTCTGCCGGCATTCGGAAAGACTTACAAGACCAGCTATCCCGTTCCATGCAGCAAGCTGTGGGGCGCGGTCAAAGACACCCTTAGCAGTCCCGAGAACTACACCGTCGTGGAGAGTGACGACACAAAGATGACGGCTTCCTACAATGTGAAGCACTCTGTTCATGCCAATGTTTCCGGAGCGGTCCTCCAGCGAACCAACCACGTCACCTTGGTGCCGAAGGGTGAAGGTTGTGAGATGCAGGTCGTGTCGAACTTCAGCGGGTGGGAGCATGACGACAAGGGTGACTTCAAGAAGCGCGTGGATGAATTCCTGGCTAAGCCCAAAGCCCCGACAGCTTCCGAGCCCGCTAAGCCGGCAGCTCCAAGCAAGTGATTCCGGCAAGATCCTGCGCGTGGCGTGCCATCGTGGCTGTACTTCCCAAATTCATCAGGTAGCAGTAGAGGTGTTTCGCTAACTCCTGATAAACGCGGTAACCGGCCCAATGCCCGCTGACCACCGTTGGGTTTTTCAAACTGCCCACTACCCGCGGTCGAGGACGGCGCGGAAGAGCGCGATGTGCGCGGCGGTGCTGCCGCAGCACGCTCCGACGATTCTGGCGCCCGCATCGAGCAGGCCTTTCACTCCGGCCGCCATTTCTTCGGGAGGCTGCTTGTAAACGAAGCGGCCCTCCTCGAGAACGGGCTTTCCGGCATTCGGCATGGCCATGAGAGGCAGGTTGCACGCCTTCCGGTAGCGCGTGAGGATCCGGGCCATCCATTCGATGTCCACGCCCGCGCCGCAGTTCGTGGCCGCCACGTGCGCGCCCGATGCCTGCATGAACTCGGCCGCTTTTTCCGGCGTGACGCCCATCATCGTGCGGGCGTCGCGGCCGTTGCGCGTGATGTCGAATGCCACCGAGGCGATGATGCAGGGGACGCTCGCCTCGCGCGCGGCTTCGATTGCCAGGCCGAGCTCTTCGAGCGCTGTTTGCGTCTCGATGATGATGCCGTCCACGCCCGCGCCTGCCAGGGCTGCGGCCTGCTGGCGGAAAGCAGCGCGTGCCTCTTCCGCTGTGACGGTGCCGAAGGGCTTCAATAGCCCGCCGAACGGCCCGATGTCTCCCAGGACGTAGCCAGCGCGCTCGCCGAAAGCACGGCGCGCGATTTCGACGCCGGCGCGGTTGATCGCTTCCGCGCTGCCGGCCAGGCCGTGGCGCGCCAAATTGATCGACGAGGCGCCGAAAGTCTGCGTGATCAGGCAGTCGGAGCCCGCCTCGACGTAGCTCTTGTGGATGGCGAGGACGCGGTCCGGATGGGTGAGGTTCCAGTGCTCGCCGCAACCGCCCAGCTCGAGGCCCGCGGCCTGCAACTGCGTTCCCATGGCGCCGTCGCCGAGCAAGGGGCGTTCGGCGAGCGCTTCGAGCAGGCTTTTCATTTCGTTTCCATGAATCATTCTACAGTACGAGCCATGGAAACCAGTTACAGGGAGAGCCCTGCGTAGGGAGCTAGGTTCGGGGCTTGATGACGATGTCCGGCGAGAACACGGAATTCACGTGGGCTTGGATTCGAAGCGCCCACGCCGGCTTTTGAAACACGCCGAAAACCCAGAGCACGGGCCAGATGATCGCCGTGGCGAACAGTCCGGCGAGGAGGCTCGATAGCAGCAAAATGAGAAACGTCGTCATTTCAAATCAGCGCCAGATGAAAATCAGGAACTCGAGGCCCGTAAAGCTGATCACCGCGGTCCAACTTAAGAATATCATGAATTGCAGTCCGCTTAAATCCCGACCCGCCTTGATTGCCTTGTGAATCTTGACCTCGACGCCCTGAACGGTCCAGATCCACACGCCGAAGGTGACAAGCCCCAAGAAGGGGAAAACCCCAATCGCGATCGCTTTGAGAATCGGGTCACGGATGAACTCCTTCGCGTCGTCCAAAACGACCGTTGACGAGAAATTGAAAGCGATCAGGGCCAGCAAGATATCGGAGCCCGTTGTGTAATACCACTTCTTCGTCTTGCGAATGACGAGGTTGATTACGACGAGAACTGCGGGAACCCCAAAGGAAGCGAGAAAGAAGAGAAAGCGGTGCGGATCGAAATGCACGGCCCGGAAGTGTATCACAGTCTCTACACCGCATCGGTAAATGGATGGGCCCCGATCAGGCATTCCCTCCCCTGACAATCGCGAAGGGATCGGGCTTGGCCCAGGGGACGAGCTTCGTCACCGAGAACCACGAGCCGGCGGCGTTTGTCCCGAGCTGGTACGAGACGCGCTCGGCGAGCACGTTGATGAACTGCTCCATATCGCGTGAGGCGGGCGCGCCTAGCGTCCACGCGCCGAGCGACTGGATCACGACGCTGCCCGGCGAAAGCGCCGCAAGCGCGAGCGACCCTGCTCCCTGCACGTAGGCCGTGAGATAGCCGAAGAGATTTCTCCCGCTGAATCCGGTGGCCGCCAGAAACGCGGTCGAGTAGAAGGAATTGATCGCCGCGCCGTCGTCTGAATATGTTCCCGGCGTGAGCGCGTAAATCTTTCCGCTCGAATTATTCGACCCGAAGAACACCTGAGCGACGCCCGTGGACCGCTCGATCAGGGCGCAGGAATTCGCGGAGATCATCCACGGCGCCCATTTGCGCGAGCGCTCGGGCGCCATCAGCATGGCGACGAGCGGGTCGCCGAATCCCTCGGTGTAGTCGAGCATGAGGACCTGGTTCGGTTGCGTGGCGCTGCCCATCGGCACGCCGACCAGAATGCGCTTGTGCTGCGTATCGACCTGCACCCAGATGAGCTGGCCGTACTGCCAGTTGATCGCGTCCCAAGTGGGCTGAATTTCCTGGGAGATTTTCACGGGCTCGCTGCCGTCGAAGAGATACAGCCCGGAGCGTGAGGCGATCACGACCCACTCCTCGCCGTACGCGACGCCGTGCGCCGAGGGCGTGCCGACGCTATTGGAAACTTCCTCGACCTGCCACAGCGCCGGCTCGTTGACGCCGTCGGTGGCCGTGACGTACATGCTGCGCTCTTTGACGAAGTAGAGGTTGTTGCGCAGCCGGAACGACGCGCGGATTCCCTGCCCGTTATTTTCGGCGATGCTCATGATTCCGGTGACGCCGTCGTAGGCCTCGGGCATTTCCGTGGCGGACGCGCGCACGAGCGAAGGATCCTGCGGCGCAGCGGTGACGAACACTTCGATGTTGTCGACGAGGAAGGATTCGCCGCTGGGCGCGGGAATGCCATCGGCATAAACGCGCAGCGTGAGATCGGAAGGCAGCGACGCCTGCGGCGTCAGCAGTTGGGCCGTGAATTCCTGGTAGCTGGTGGTGGATTGCGCGACCGTCACGCCCATGCCCGAGCCGAGGAGTCCGGCCGTGGGGCTGAAGGCGTTGATGCGCAGCGTGCCGGCGGTGAGCGCGGCGCTGCGCTTCACGCGCGCGCGCACGGAGTAGCCCGTGTTCTTCACCAGCAGCGGATCGCCCGCCGCGTCCGCGATGGCGCCCTGAAAGATCATGCCGCGCGCCGCGGTGACGGCATCGGCCGTGATCCGGTACGACTCGCCCCAGATCGCGTCGCCCGGCTCGCGGCTGCCGCCAGCGCCGAACGTCGGATCGAGCTGCCAGCCGAGCGGGCGGCCGCTGCCCGACGCGTCCCACCCGCCGTCGAAGGTCAGGTTTCGCCACTTGTCCATGTTGGCGCGCTCGCCCCACCAGAAAAGGCGCTCCGCGTAATCGATCACGCCGAGCTGCTCCTGTAGCTCGATCTGGCTGAAGAGATAGTCGACGCTTGCGCCGGAAAGCAGAATCGCGTCCGTGAAATCGACGGTGAGCGACGTCGTGGTGTTGTCGTTGATCACCATCGTCGCGGGCACGTGATAGAAGCTCGCGCCGCCCGACGCGGTGAACGCGAGCAGTCGCTGCACGACGTTCGACGGGCCGGTGGGAATATTCGTCACGCTTGCTTTCGCGCCGCCCGCGGCGGTCCACGAAACCGGAGGCGATGGCGCGGTCCAGTAGCCCTGGCGCGTGACGAACACGACCACGCACTGATGCACGCCCGGCGAAACGTTGCCGCTGGACGTGTCGGCGACCGCGGGTCCTTCCGCCGGGCCGATCTGGCTGACGCGGTCGTAGTTCACGTCGTCGTATTGCCGGGGCAGGTCCTGGCCGGTGAAGCCGTCGCTGAACGCCATGTATTCGCGGCCGAAATGGGTGGTCGATGCGAAATAGAGATTCGGCTGTGCGCCGCCCGGGAACAAAATCGAGAGCACGCCGGGCGAGACTTCCTTATAGAGGTTGCCCAGCGAATCGAGCGCGATCAGGCGCTGGACGAGATTGGGAGTGATGTAGCTCTTTAGTCCGTTGATCTGCGGCGCGCCGGCGATCACCGGAAATTGCGAGACGAGGCCGGGGCGCGTGCGGACTCCTCCCGGGAAGAAATCGACGTCGCCGAGATTGGGCGACATTCCGGGCGGAACGTCGGAGGGGTCGAGGAGCGTGACCCATGTGCCGAAGGTGGTCAGCGCGAGTGGCGAAAAGGATTCGATGCTCATAGTGATTGGTGATTCGTGAGTAGTGATTAGTGGCTAGTGAAAAGCGTGACTCGTGACTTGTAACTCGTGCCTCGTGTTTTGCGAATCAGCGACGCCATAGGGGCGCAGCATGCTGCGCCCGGCACAAGTGCTTGGCGAGATCGCCGCCATTTTCCCAAACCGCGAATGCACGGTTGCGCCGCACCGGGCGTAGTCCGCCGCGGCGGACTACGCCCCTACGAGAACATTGCCGTTGGGCGTTGCTGCTGGACGGGCGGCGCGTTGCCAAGCATGTGCGCCGGGCACGATATATCGTGCCCCTACGACAACCACCTTGCGTGGCGAGCGTGGCGCACAGACAACGGTTTTTCACAAATCACGAATTACGAGTTACGAATCACTGAAGTTTCTTGAAGATTCCGTAAAAGGTGATCGTGTCGGAAGTGATCGCGCTCGGGTATGCGCCCGAGGCGAGCTCGGGAAACGCGCCGGCGCTGCTTCCCTGCTGGAAGATTTTCACCTTGCCGTTCGAGAGCGCGGAGCCGGGAATGAAAACGTAGTCGTAGCCGGCGAGGCCGTCCATCCAGGCGGTGCCTTGAATGGGCGCTTGCGTCGCGGCGATGAGCGGAAACTGCGAGAGATCGAGCGTGTCGCCGCTGGTCGAATAGTTTCCCGACGCGGCGGCCGTGCCGGTCACGTGGATGCGCTTGCCATCGTCCCACGTATCGACGAGTGTGAATGTGAGTGCCATGGTTCCTCCGGGAAAGACAGTGATTCGTGACTGGTGACTCGTGAGTCGTGGAGAACCTCTGCTGAGCGAAGGGGCAGGGGTGGTTGTTTTCTGGCAAAAGGCGTACTATCGCCCGAAGTTCGGCGCCCGGGGGGCGGATGCCGATAATCTCCAAAGTCGATCACGAGCGCCATGAAATCCAGGCGATTGCGGTGGGGCCCGTCGGTTACTCCGACGTGGAAGATCACATCTTGCAGCAGCGGCGCTCGGTTAGCCTTTCGTATCGCGAGTTCCTCGATGGCCGGGGCGCCGGACCCAGATTCAGTCCGGCCGAAGTCCGCCAGATCGTGGAGCTGCTTCGCAACCTGAGCCGGGAGTCGCCGCTCGGCCGCACCGCTGTGCTGGTTTCCTCGGATTACGCCTTCGGATTGATGCGCATGTTCGAAATGCTCCTCGAGGATGTCTTTGAATTCAGGGTGTTCCGTGACGAGCGGGAAGCGCACGCGTGGCTCGCGGGAAATGCTGCCAGAGGCCAATCCACGTAGTGCGCAGCACCGGTCACCAATCACCAATTCCCGGTTCGGACAACGAACCGGGATCCCGGTCCGCGGTTCCTGCGTCCCGGACGGGTCTGCGGGACGCGGTTGATGCGCGAAATCGGGACGCTAGGCACTCCTTACCACTCACTGGTATGATTGGCGGCTTGCGACGCAACCCGAACGCCTGCGCGTGAATCCAAAGCGTCGAATCCTTACCCAAAGAGGGGGAAGCCTGGTGCGGCGACTGCTGGTTGTCTGTGCTGTGACGGTGCTGATTTACGCCGCGTTTGCCGCGGGCCCCACAAATTCCGCCGGCACGGCCTCGGCCGCAGGCTCCGGCAGTGGCGCGGTCATGGTGCCTGACCCGCCCGGCTGCCCGCTCGGCCCGTCCTTCACATTTTGCAATCAGGTTCCCGGGCTCACCAGCGTTTCGGAGGATTTTCTCTTCACGCTCGCCCACGCGACGAACGGCCTCACGTTTTCGTTCGCGGCTGTGCCCGGATACCCTGGGAACTTCGCTGCCGGCGATTTCTCAATTCTGAGCACCACGTGTAACGCGAAGCTGAATGCCGGCGATACGTGCAATTTCGTCGTCTTGTTCACGCCCACGACGGTGGGTCTGCGGCAGACGAGGCTCACGATTACGAATCCGACCGGCGACATAACCCACATGAATCTCGAAGGGACCGGCTCGAATCTCGCGATCCAGAGGCCCGCACTGCCAGTGGTGCAGCCTCCAGCGATTCCTCCCGTAACATGCACGCAGGACAACGCATTCACGTATTGCGATCAGGCTTTGAAAACACAGAGCGGCGTGCAGACGTTTACGCTGACGTCCGCTAATGCGATTACGGGGCTAAACATCGCGCTCGCGGCGGTGCCGGGGCTTACTTCGGAATTCAATGCCCTGAACCCGGACTTCACGATCGAGGGCACATCGACGTGCGGGAACGCGCTCGGCGCCGGCCTGAGCTGCACGATCGACGTCGAGTTCACGCCCCAAACCGCCGGGCTGCGCGAAGCGGCGCTGACGGCAACGGACGACCAGGGCGATTCGGTGAACATTACGCTCGCAGGTCATACCACGAGCAACCTGACGATCGCGCCGCCTGTGGGTTATGCGAACAACTGCTTCCCCGCCGCCGGCTTCCAATTGTGCACCGAGCCGACCGCCGGATCGGCTCCGCCGAAAACGCTGATTCTGACGAACAATTCCGGAGCCACGGTGACGGGGCTGGCGTTCCCAGCGCCTCTATTACCCGTCGATTTTCCTGTCGTGAACCAGGCCTGCACCGCGATGCTAGCCCCAGGAGCGAGCTGCACCTTTGGCATCGGCTTCACGCCGCAGGGCACGGGCTTGCGCCAGGCGCCGGTCTCCATCACGGACGCGCAAGGCGACGTGGCCACCGCGAACTTTGCCGGGACCGGCGACGATTTCAGCCTTGAGATCGTGCCCGGCCAGCCGTCGGAGCTTTCGGTGATCCCCGGAGGGACGGTGACGTACAAGGCGCAGGCGAATGCCGACGGCATCTTCGGCCAGAATGGCGAACAGCTTTCGCTGGTGTGTCCGTCGAACCTGCCGAATTTCACAACGTGCGCGTTCAATCCCTGCCCCGTGAGCATGACGCCCGGCACCGCGACGCCGTTTGGCATCGTGATCGTGACGTCCTCCGCCACTGTGCCCGCGCCGCCTGTGACGTCCTGCCCGGGAAATTCGAACGCGAACACCGCTCCCGGCGAATTCGATGAGCCGCGCGGGCCGAGCCTTGTGTTTCAGGTTGCGCCGCGCGCCGCGCAGCGCGTGATGCGATTCCCTTCTCCGGCCATTCTCTGTCTCGTGCTGCTCGCGACGATTGCCGCGATGGCGTTCGCGCTGTTCGGTGCGCGCGTGTCTCCACGCAGGCGCGTGCCGATTGTTTTCGGCATCGCGGGCCTCGCCGCGGCGATTCTGCTTGGCTGCGGCGGCCACGGCAATGCCGTTACGACTGCCACACCGACGGGCCCGCCCGTCGTAATGACGATTCTCGCGAACGCGGTCGATTCGAGCGGCAATCCGATCAATGCCTCCCGAGCGTTTCAGATCACCCTCGACGTTGTCACCAAGTGACGATCCAAAGTGAGTGGCGACGCACCGCAAGCGTATCTGCCGTGCGTCCGCTGCAGCGGACTCCGCCACAAAGAAACCCGATGCCGGGAGAGCTGTCGTAGGGGCATAACATGCTATGCGCGGCGATGATTCTTTGCAGGGTGCAACCCATCCAGTAAGCGTGAATGCCAGCGGTTTTAGGGTGTGGCCGAATGGCGCGTGGTTGCCAAGCAAATGTGCCGGGCACGATATATCGTGCCCCTACGAAGAGATTCTTGCCGAGCGGCTGCTGGGCTACAAATACACAATGCGGCGGTGATGGCTGTAGGGCATGCGGCGGCGGCCCTTGGTCTGCTCTGGCCGGACGTAGCGCTCGATCAGATTCTCGACGGCCATCTGCGCCGTGCCAAGCAAGTCCTGCGCCAGGGCCCGCGCGCCGCGGGAACGCGCCGCCAGCGCCGCCGTTGCGAATCCGAGCGGGTCCGTGGCGGCGCGAATCTGCACGGGATCGGTGCCGAGGGTGAGCAGCGGAAGGATTTTCTCGTAGCGGATGCGGACGGTGATGGATTGCGTCGCGCCGATCAGACTAATTTTGTCCTCGCGCCATTCCCACAGGCGCAGGTAGGTGCTCGGCTGAAGATTCAGCATCGCGCCGCCGCTCGTGAATTTCTCCATCGGGATGAAGACGTCGGTCGTGTTCGCCGTGGCGCGCTCCCAGAGCATGTGCGGCGCGAGGCAATCGGTCGGAAGCTGAGGGCTCGACGTGTCGCTGATTTCGGTGGGCGTGACGCCGCTCGCGGGGTCGGGATCGAGCTGGAGGTCCTGCTGCTCGGCGAGGACGCTCACTCCATTTTCGGCGAGCTCGCGCTGGAGGCCGCGGTAGGCCGAGTTGAGCAGCGGCATCAGCAGCGCGTCGGTGAAGACCACGCCCGCCGTGTCGTTCACCAGCGCGCGCGCCAGGTTCAGCGCGTCTTCCGCCTGCGAGTACGCCGTGGTGGGGACGACGGGCATGGGTGCCTCCGGAGAGATTCAGTGGCTAGTGACGAGTGGCTAGTGACGAGTGGCTAGTGCCGAGAAGGGCGTGACTCGTGATCCGTGGGAAGACGCGGCCTTGCAGAGGCCGTGCTGAAGAGTATGTGCGCCCGAACGAGAGGCTCAATTCTCAGGGTGAGGCGGAACGGCATCGACGCGCCTAATCCACTCAAGTCCCAGCCTTCCCTTTCCAATTGTCAGACGAATCGGCGTTCCTTCCGAAGCGGCATCGTAAACAGCGCGAGGGACTTCTACTTCCACGTCGCGCTGGGAATCCGCCCAGGGTCTAACGCGTATGTAGTAGATCGGATGGCTTCCGTATGTACCGCGCTTCCCGAGGCAAGGCGACAGTCTGGTTTGCGCACTCTGATCCATTGCGCCATTGAACGCCAGGACAGAGACCGCGAGCAAGGCAACGGTCGGAACGCAGAATCCGAGCCTGCCAAGGATGTTCATTACGAATGGATAACGCTCAAGCTCTTTGAATTTCGGCACCAGGAACGACGCCAAGAAGAAAACCGGAAGAACGTAGAGCAGCCAGAGATAGAGATTTCCGTCCAAGAGCACCCACTTGGGACCGACGTAGAGAAAAAGAAGCGGCGAACCGACAAAGAAGACCAGCCATGCCACCGCTTGGAACACTTTGTGACCAGTTTCTTCCGGGCGCTGAATGTCGAAAAGAAGGCGAAAACGCCTCTTTCTTTCTTCAGCCGAAGGCATGGGGTAGGCAAACATGCTCGTGACCAATCCACCGAGGCCAGCCAGACTTGCGAGAATGAGGGTCGAAGTAGAATGCGGACCCTGTGGCCCGCGCAGAAGAATTAATGCCAGAAGCAGCAGCGCCATCGTAATTACGTTGTAGCTGCTCCGCGACATCGGGACGAGCCTCCCAATGCCATGGTATGCGTGCCAGCCTGCCCGCGAAACAGTCGCCCACATCTCAGTGCCCAATGAACAACATACGTAAGTGACAAACAAGCGGAGCCACTCGGTGGCAGTTGAGAGGAGGCGCGACGAGCGAGGGGATGCGGTGATCGGGGGACCCTCCCCGGCCTATCTCTTTACATTTAATTCGTCGCATTATATGCTGTGCATGTGATCAAGTCGTTTGGGTCGCCGGATACGGAGCGCCTGTTTAATCGGGAGCGAGTCCGGCAATTCGAGGCCTTCGAGCGACAGGCGCAACGAAAACTGGCAGCCATTCATGCCGCCAAGACGTTGGGCGATCTGGCTGCCGTTCCCGGCAATCGCCTGGAGAGACTAAAGGGCGACCGCAGGGGGCAGCACAGCATACGAATCAACGATCAGTGGCGCATTTGCTTCGTCTGCAAGGATAGCGACGCGTACGACGTTGAAATCACGGACTACCACGATTAGGGAGAGAGCAAAATGGCCAAGCTGAAGCCTGTTCATCCTGGAGAGATTCTGCGGGAAGAGTTCATGGTGCCGTTGAAGCTGAATCCGCACAAGCTTGCGCTCGCCCTTCGTGTGCCCGCTCCGGGCATCTACGAGATTGTGAATGAGGAGAGAGCGATCTCCACGGCGATGGCTCTCCGCCTCGCGCGCTTCTTTCGCACTACGCCGGAATTCTGGATCAACTTACAGGCTCACTTCGATCTCGAAATCGCGCGCGACAAGGAACAGCGAAGAGTGAATCAGGAAGTGCGGCCGATCACGGTGCCTGCCTGAAAGCATCTGCGACGCGCATGGGAGCCTCCATGAGTTACGAATCACTGGGTATAGGCGATTGGCGCAGATAGAGCGCGACGCCGAGCACGGCGCTGATCGCGGCGCTCGCGCCGCCAATCGTCAGCGTGTGCGACATTCCCGCCGTCAAATTAAAATGATTCGGGTCGATGCCGATGGCGGCGAAGCCTGTGACGATCCCGTTCGCGCCGCCGGAAACCGCCGCGGCGGCGACGCCTTTGATCCAGATCCGTATGTTCATGGGGGAACCCCCGTGGAGGCTTCTCCGTGCCCTCTGTGGGACTCTGTGTTCTCTGTGGTGAGCTTTTCGAAAAGCTAAAACACAGAGATCGCGGAGAACGCACGGAGACCGCAGAGAAATTCAGGTGCGGGAGAGGAATGCAGGGACGTTACCGCGATCCGAAGCTTTGGTGTGCCGCGGCGTAGCGCGGTACATCTTTCTGTTTCCGTGCGTCCTCGAGTTTGCGCAGCGAACGGTTGGCCAGCGCACCAATCGTGAACACGCAGAGCGCGAATAGCAAAGTGCCGAGCGCCACTTCCATTGCCGTCATTCCACTTCTCTCCTCGCCATCATGATGCCCATTACGATGGCCAGAACAAAGAATACACCTGAAATCGCAAGCGTCCCGAAGAATAAGCGTGGCGTTAGTTCCTGGCCGCCATGCTGGACGACCGTATCGAGAATCGGAAATACGAATACGAGAACTGCGGCATCGAGAAAGAACGTTGTGCACAGATCGAGAACCTTCAGCAGCTCTCGCGGCCTAAGGGCCGACAGGAGTTTCATAGCGCGTTACCTACTGCAGTTATATATCATTGTGTGAACGCCTGCGGCAACCCGTCGAGCCGCTAGTGAAGAATAATCGCGGGCATGCCGTAGCCGCTGTAGGTGACGCCGGCGGACGGAATCGAGATCGGGAACGTCATCGCGCCGCTGGAGCTGGTCGAGCTGGAGGTGGCGCTCGAAAGCGCAAGCGGAGCGGTACCGCTGTAGGCGATTTTTCCGGTGGTCGCGTTGCCGGTGAACGCGAAGATGTACGCGCCGCCGGCGAGCGTGACGGTGCCCTGCGTGCACGATTGGTCGCTCGCGCCTCCCGCCGTAATGTTCACCGCCGTGACGGAGCACTTCACGTTGCCGGACGCGTCCGTGATCGCCCAACTGTAGAAATCGCTCGTGCTCGAATCCGTGGTCGAGACGTCCACGGCAATCTTCGAGAATTGAATGTTCGGCAGGTAAATCACCGACGTGTTGATCGCGTTCGTCGAGCTGGGCGCCTGCCCGCCGGTGACGAAGCCCATCGCATATTTCGTAAACAGCGCGGGGCACGGCGAGCCGGCGTCCTGCACGTTCGTGGTGGTGGACGCGAACGCCGCGCAGTTCCCTGCCGTGGGGCTTCCGCTCGTCAGCGTGGCGGGCAGCGCGCCAACCGTGAGATTCCCCGCGACCGTGAGATTGCCGTACACGGTGGGGTTCGTGCTGCTCAGCGATGCGGGCTGCGGAATATTCGGACTCGCAGAGCCCTGGCTCAGCGTGATGTCGTCCACGTAAATCTTGTTGGGATTTGCGGCGGTGTTTTCGAGGATGAAGACGCGCATCGAGTGCGCGATGGTCGAAGAGAGCGCATAGGCATTGGGAACGCGAAACGTGATGGCGTAGTTGCGGCTCGCGGTCCAGAGGTTCGCCGTGGCCACGTTCCAGTCCGCGCCGCTGACGTTGCAATTGCAGGTGATGCCGTTGTTGTAGGTGAGCGAGGCGTTGGTGCTCTGCCAGTTGGCGCCGTTGATCGCGGTATTGGAGTCGCCGGCGTAGTTGGCGGGAGTGAGGACGCGCGCGTTCGATGACGCGCTGGTGATGCGGTTGCCCTCGGTGCAATTCGCGTCGGAATAGAAGCGGAAGCCCGGGCGGAACGCGATGCCGGTGGACGCCGCCGCGACGCGGAACGCGAGCGTGTAGTTCATCGTCGCGTCCACCTGAATGCAGCCGGAATTGATTCCGAGGCCCGCGGTGGCGTTGTCGCCGATCGCGACATTGTTCGTGCCCTGCGTGAAGGAGTCCGCCGCGGGCGATCCGGACGACGCGTTCTGCGAGTAGATCCCGCTGCCGGCCTGATTGATGTTCGTGCCGCTCACGCCGCCCCAGTAGTAGAGCGTGGTCGAGTTGCTCCATCCCTCGAACGCGGAATTGTTTAGCAGGTTCGGTCCCGCCGTGTCGTTCAAGCCGAAGTGCATCGAGGGCAGCCAGTTATGCCCGTTGTTATCGATCGCGACCATCGACGTGGAAGGCTCGTTGGGCTTCACGACCGTGTGCGAGGAAAGCGAGATGTAGGGATCGAGCAGGTGGATTCCGACGGCCGAGCCATCCGCCGGGAATTGAAAACAGTTGTACACGTTCTCGCAGCGGTTGTTCGGGCCGATCACCACGCTCTGCGCGCCGATAATGTTGTAACAGATCTGGTTGAACGCGGTGGACGCGGTCTCGCAATCGTTTCCGTAGAATTCGTCGTTGTTCGGATAGTTGCCGTTGGAATCCTTCGCGAGGACGAAGCCCTGCCCGGCGCCGGGCGCGAGGTAGCAACTGTTCTGTTCGAGCACGACGACGTTGAAAACGCCCGCGAGGTACGCGCACGTGTCGCCTGTGCTCTGCGGATCGAATTCGTTGTGCTTGATCAGCGTGTTGGTCGAGTCCAGATTTCCCGTCGAAGTGTTGCCGAAGATTCCGTAGGAATTGCCGCCGGTGCCGAGAACGAAGCGGTTGTTTTCGATATCGGCGTGGCCCACGCTGGTCATGTTGAGGACTACCGAAGACGCGCCCGTCGCTTGCAGATACATCGCTTGAATGTGGACCCAGTCGACGTTGCGCGTGGCGGCGTTCGGATTATCGACCGTCGTGCACCCGGTGCCGCCGCAGGCGATGTAGCCCGAAGTGTCTGGGCGCGGCACGGTGCCGAGGCCGCTTTCCTGCTGCCCGATGAGCGACGAGCCGTCGCCCAGCAGCTCGATGGCATCGTGCGTGGTGGCGTCCGTCACGGTGAGCTGCGCCGGCCCCCAGAGCAGCGTGGTGGCGGCGGGAATCGCGATGTGCGAGGTCGCGGTAAGCGTGCCGGTGAGGCCGCGCGCGTCGCAGGCGCCGGAGCTGGTCGATGCGGCCGTGAGGCACGCGTTGATTTTCGCGGCGGCGTCCGAGCCTGAAAAGCGCTCGGCCTTTTGCACGCCGTTGAGCGAATTGACGGCGGCGCTGCCGTTGACGTCCAGATTGAATTGCGGGCTGGTGGTGTTCACGCCGAGAGAAGTGGGCGTGAAGCGGTGCTGCGCCTGCATCGTGCTGGTGAAGAACGCATTCAGGCCGCCGGTGAAGCCGGTGTCGGTAAAGCTCGTCGTCGAGGCGCCGGAAATAAACGCGCTCGTGTTCGAGAATTTGTTGATGCCGGCGATCGTCGATCGAAAGACGCAGTAACCGAGGATCGGCGTGGTGCCCGTGCCGGGCGATGCGGTCCACGTGACGCTGACGGCGTTATTCGCGCCGCCGACGGTCACGCCGGACGAAATCACCGACGGCGCGGAAAGCGCCGATGCCGTGCTGCAATTGCTCGCCGTGCTCGCGGCCACGTAGTAGTAGTAAGTTCCCGCGGCGAGCGTGCCGCCGGTGGTCGCGGTGCTCGCGACGCCGGATGGCGGAAGCGCGGTGGCGAACGCGATGTCGATATTCGGGGCGCTCGACTGGGAGACCTGCGCGTTGAACCCGTTCGTCGCGGGATTCGCGAACATGAGGCCGCCGACCGGATCGATCCCCAGCGACGCGTAGGCGCTTCCCGATTTGAAAAACCGCGCGGAAGTCCCGTCGTCGTTGCCTTCGATATCGAAATAACTCGTCACCAGTCGGCCGTTGCCGTTGTCGGTATTCGAGGTGTCGGTGACGTAGTCGAACCCGTTGTAATTCTGGCGGGAGCCGCCCGCGACCGGATTGCCCGAGCCATCCACCACCGTGAACGAACACACCGAGATGCAGCCCGTGACCGAGTAGTCGTTCAGCGACCCCGCCGTGATGCGGATGGCGGGGCCGCTCACGCCGCCGTTGCCGCCGAGCGAATGGTTGATGGTGACTCCGGAAAGAGTCGTCGCCGAATTGTTCAGGCTGATCACCGCGTTCGTGGTCAATCCCGTGTCGCTCTGCTCCGCGTGGTCGAACGTCATCGAGGAAAAGAGCGGCAGGTTGGCCCCGCCGGTGGCGGTGATCGCGAAGAAATCCTGCGCGGTGTTTTCTTGCAGGACGTTGCGAAACACGAAATTGCCGGGACCCACGCCGGTGGTGTTCGCGCGCTGGATATACTGAAATCCCCCGCCCGACGTGATCACGTCTTCCATGCGGACCAGGCCAACGAGCGCGGAATCGCCTCCGATCGGCGTTTCTCCGGTGAAGAGCGCGGTGGGCAGCGTGTTGCTCGCCGATTGCAGGCAGCCGCCGTACATCCAGATCCAGATGATGTTCGTGACTTTCAGCGGCACGTTGTCCGCCTGCCCGGTGGGCGAGGGCGCCGTGCTGAGGCAGACGCCTTTCAGCGTGATGAGGCCGCTCGCGAAGATGCTGACCGCCTGGTTGCGTCCCTGGATGGCAAGATTTTCAAACGTCGTGCCCTGCGTGCCGCTTCCGAGAAAGAAGACGGGCGCGGCATTGGGGCTCGCGCCGGGACGCCCCATCACGATCCACGAAAAAGGCGCGCGGGGAAAGGGCGAGCCGCCGCTGCGCTCCGTTCCCGTACCGAGAAAATGCAGCCCCTGGCACGGCAAATTGAACACAGGCGCGGTTGAGGGCGTCTGCGGCTGGCTGACCTCGTACGTGCCGGGAGGAAAGAAGACCGTGCCGCCATAGGTTCCGGCGCATGCGGCGTTGATCGCGGCCTGAATCGCCGCGGTGTCGTCGGCCGTGTTGTCGCCCTTCGCGCCGTAGGCGGTCACGTCCACGCGCGGGCGCGGCCCGGCGACGCTTTCGTTTCCGGTGACGTTGAGCGTGCCGGGCGACAGCGTCGTGGGGCTGAAGTTCGAGGTCGTCAGCGTGCCGTTTATCGTCGCGTTGCCGGAGACGGTCAGGTTTCCGCCGAGCGTCAGGCCGAACGCGGAGATGTTGTTGCCGGAGCCGGAGGAAGAAAGGTCGGCGGGGAGAATGACGTCGCGATTCGTCACCGTGCCGGTGATCTGAGCGCTCGATATCTGCACCATGTAGCGGCCCGCCGGCGCGTAGAAATGATAGTTGCCGATGCCGTCGGCCTGGAAGGGATTCATCGCTGGGACGGTGAGCGTCGCGTCCGTGTAGATCGTCGCGAGCGGCGAGCAGGGCGTGCCGGTGGCGGACGGTGTGCAGACGCGCACCGTCGCGCCGGCGACGGGATGCCCGCCGGGGCCAAAGACGATGTCGTCGTGCCGCGACCCTTGCGCATGGGCGAGCGGTGCCCATAGCCCAAGCACTGCCACGGCCACAAGCAACGCTGCGCCGCGCAGGGCGTCCTCGTAGCGGCATCCGCCGCGGCGGATGCCCGGCGAACGTACTTGGCGACGCTCCGCCACTTGCACGTTCTGGGCGCTCGCCTGCACGGCTATTCCCGCTCTGAAAATCCTCATCATCGCCTTCCCTTCTCTGCCTCGCGCAGCCATCGCACTGCACCGTGGATTGTAAATCCGCTGATGTTGGACGGCGTGAACAGGGTTGTGTGTACGTAGACTTGCGGATTAAGCGCGATTCGACACATCAAGGTCCCGGTAGGGGCGGGTTTGAAACCCGCCCCTACAAGCTTCTCCAACCGCTATTGATTCTCGCCCGCACGGCCTGCAGTTCCCTTTCCGCGAGGGGCGGCGGGGGCGTTTTCCGCACCTTTGCCGAGGCCGTGCAGCGCGGCCTTTTCGGCGTCGAGGATCGCGCCGCAATGCTTGCAAACGGCGACGCCCGTCTTCACCTTCTCGCCGCACGCGGGGCATTCGCTCATGCGCATCGGGACGTACGCCCATTCGCGCTCGACTCCCAGCGTCATCGCGGCGCGGCGGTGCAGGTCCGAGATTTCGCGGAACGAATGGCCGCGCGCCCAGAGCGTGTCGCCTTCGCCGATCAGCCGATGGTAGTACGCGTCGCGGCGGGCGGTGGCGGCGGCAAGCTCTTCGCTCGTGGGACGCGCGCCGGCGCAGACGAAGATGCCGTGGTCGTGCAGGTCCTGCAAAAGATCCTCGGCGATTTCGCGCGCGGTGATCGTGAAGGGGTAGCGGCGGTTGTCGCCGAGGTCGATCGCGTCGCCGCGCGACGTGATCAGCAGCAGTGCGTAAGGGACTGATCCCCCAGGCTCGACGATCTCCCGAGCGCCTCTGGCCGAGGCCTCGGGAGCCCTATCTTGCCGGGGACCTGGGGGCCCCGTTTTGGCGCACGCCGGGATGTGATAGACGCCGTGCGTGCGCGAGACGTACCAGTCCTGGTCGGAGATGGAAGCGATCGTGACCGTCGAGGCGGTGTCGGCCTGCGCGGGGGCGAGAGGGAGGATATCGCGGCGGCTGCTGCCGAAGTGCGAGAGCGGGCGCGGGACGTCTGATCCCCCAGGCTCGACTAGCCGTCGACCTGGGGGCCCTATCTGGCCGGTAAGCTTTTCTGGCGTTGCTGTTTCGGTGGGCAAGGGATTTCCTTTCGGGGGAGTGAGGCGTGATTCGTAACTTGTAACTCGTGATTCCCGTTGGAGATGCCGTTCCATTCGAGATGCAGTTGTAGGGGCACGATACATCGTGCCCGGTGCTGATGCTTGGCACAGCGATGCCCATTCGGCTCGATCGCCGGCGGCGCGGTCAAAATCGCGGGCGCGGCGGGCTTCGCGCGCGGCGATGGCGAGCCGCTTCGCCTGGCTCAGCTGGCGGCGCGACCACTCGATCGCGCGCACGATCCAGTCGCAGGCCGCGGGCGTCAGTGGGATGAATTCGCCGCTCGCGCTTTCGAGCGTGAAGCAGTGCTCGTACTCGCCGCGCGCGGGGTACGGACCGAGCGCCGGAATGCGTATGCCGTCCTCGACTTCGATCGTCTGCTCGTACCACAGCTCGGGCGAGCCGTAGTGCTCGGGCGGCGTCCAGCGCTCGACGTGCCAGCGGTCGAGCGGCAAGTATTTTGGGACCTGCCGCAGCTCGACCGTTTCGCGGATCACGTTGCCATGAGGATCGCGGTCGGTCCAGCGTCCGCCGATCCACGCAAGGCGCGAGCCTCCCCATACGACGCGGAAGTTGGGCTCGCCGTAGCGATTGGCGCCACCGGCTTGCGTGACGCGGCGCTGGATCGAGGTGGGCGCCTCGTGCGTTTCTCGTAGCACTCGAATCACAGGAGAGTTGCGCGGCTGGAGATTCGTAAGAGAATCGAAGAAGCTTGGTTCATCGGAGGGACGGCATGACAACCCCGGAGAAGATATCCATTCGAGCGCGAAGCCGGGCCGCGAGCGAGGCGCGCCTTTGCCGCCGTCGCGCCCCCGGGATGGCCGCCGCGCGAATCATCATCGCCGGCGCTTGCCTCCTGCTGGGGACCGCCGCCAGCGCGCAAAATCGCGGCTACATGCGGGTGGTCACGCCGAGAGGTACGATGCCCGGTGAATCGACTGACCCGGCGCACTACGGCTGGATCCCTTTCCAGTATGCGAACATGCCTTCGGATTCCGAAATCGAGGCCTTAAAGCTGGAATCCAACAGCGACGCAACATCCGGCACGAAGGACACAAAAGCCGGCGGCAACGCACGGAAGGCATCCGATCCGCACGCGTCGGCGCCCAAGCTGGTGCACAGACCCGTCGTCATCGTGAAGGAACACGACCGATCATCCATGGCATTGGTCGTGGCGCAGACCAGCCATCAAGTCCTGCCGGAGGTCGATATCGTCCTGACGACGAAGAATGATGTGCCCACGCTGACGTACAAGCTGACCGATGCGAGCGTCATCTCGATTCGACAGGGCGGTACGAATGAGGGCACCGAAGCGCCGCTCGAGCAGGTCCGGTTCAATTACGCGAAGATCGAAGTCGAGCAGTAGGCGGGACGTTGGCCGAAGCTAGGCCGGCAGATAATTTTGATCCGTAGATACCACGTCACTTCGCGGAGGTAATCGCCTTCCCAGATTTCGCGGGCGCGGCGGCGAGCTGCGAGACTTCTGCTGGTGCGGGCCCAGCAGCGGGAGCGGCGGGATTCGTCCCGGCCGCGGGATACTTCAGTTCCAGCCACTTGTACCATCCGCCGTCCATGATCTTCACGTCGAAGTAGCCGAACTGCGCGAGCTGCTTCACGATGTCGGTGGTGTCGTTGGGGCAGGAGCCGTAGAAGATCAGCGTCTTGTTGCGCGGAAGCGAGATCGGGAAGGACTTGATCCGCATCACCCAGGGATAGTTGATCGCGCCGGGGATGTGTCCTTCGGCGTAGCCGTCAACGGGCTGCGTATCGACCAGCGCGATTTTCGCGTCCCTATCCTGCATCAGCTTCAGGACGTCGGCGGGAGCGATCGTCTGCGCGGGCGCCACGGCCGCTCCCATCGCGACGGTGGGGTCGGAGAACGCGGCGTCGTCTTGCGCGCGAACCGCCGGCGCGCTCAAGATCATCGCTGCGCTCAAACCCGCCACCGCGAGCAGCTTGGTCATGGCATCCTCCCGCGCGCTGATTTTGCGCCCAAGCGCTGACTCATGGGCGTTGAATCATCTCAAGGCGGTTACCGGCCGGATCGATCGCGATGCCTATGAGGATGCCGGTGTTTCCGAACGCACGAGGATCGCCGGCCATCGAGCCGCCAGCCGCCTTGACGGCGGCGACTGTCGCCGCCATGTCCTTCACGTTCAGGATCACGTGCGCAATCGGGTCCTTCAGGTCGTCGGAATCGCGATGCGTGATCACGAT
>Ga0209415_10004068_pt1 | contig 26935 bp, 19 predicted proteins | sample PeaSoiSIISIP2007_FD_187696 | JGI IMG/M metagenome (GOLD analysis project Ga0209415, IMG submission 187696) | Peat soil microbial communities from Weissenstadt, Germany - SII-SIP-2007 (SPAdes) (version 2) | ecosystem: Environmental > Terrestrial > Soil > Wetlands > Peat | place: Germany... | reverse complement strand
GCGGAAGGTTCACTTTGTGCGGCCGGAACTGGTGGCGGAAATCAAGTTCGCGGAGTGGACTCACGAAACGGAGGAGGGCGGTATGAAGTTGCGCGCGCCCGTGTTTATGGGGCTGCGAGCGGATAAATCGGCGGACGAGTGCCGGCTGGAAGAAGCGATCGCGAGCTAGCTTGAGGATTTGAAACAGTCTCGGTTTGCTTGATGGCCGGCGATTCTCGGATTGTGAGCTTTATCGAGGTTTTACGCCAACTACCCGATGGGCTCTTCCCAATAAATGTCAGGGTCCGAAGCTGAGAGGGTATTCTGCACTAGGCCAATGAATGAAGGCCAAGGTGTGGCCACGACTCGAACCTTTGAGTTGCAGAGAATGTCTTCGTGATCGACCTGCACGATTCGATACTCACGGTTTTGAGCGGGATCGTTGAAATCGAAACAAATGGCGTCAAAACCACCAGCGTCAGTGCGGCCGACCTGCACGAACCCTGCTGGGAGCAAGAACTCTGACAGGCTATCCTTGGCCGCTGAGGCTTCCTCGATGTATGGATTCAAATCCGAATCCCATGCGAACAAGGTGATTCCCAAAACATCGAATTCCGGAAACGAGTAGCGCGACAAAAATGACTGAAACGATTGCGGCAGTCGCTTCGGCAACTTTTCTTCAAAGCGACGCAGCCTGGAAGTGTTCTCTGCACCTTGGATCGGCACGCTGTGTTCCCTCAGCATTGCGGCGAACGAATCAATTAGTTTGTCAGTCGAACTCGTCATGAACATCTTATTTTAGCGGGGTTCTGGTTAATTGACGAAATCAGGACGATTACACTCGTGACTGAAGTTGCCGATGCGAATGAAAGGTTGGCGTGCTGGGATTGCGATCTGAGCAAGCTAGAAGGCGCCGCCGCCTCCGCCGCCGAAGCCGCCTCCCGAAAAGCCTCCACCGCCGAAGCCACCGCCTCCTCCGAAGCCCGAGCCGCCAGAACTGGCTCTGGGGGCGGAGGTGAAGACCTGGTGCATGTCGGATGCCATGCTGTGCATGGAACTGGAAAAGAAAAGTGGAGTGAAGCCAACGTAGCCGTTTGGCGAGACGTACCAACTGGGAGGGTCTTTTATGATTCCGTCGAACGCTTGCGCCCAATGGTGCTCGACGCCGAGCGCCATGGCGTAGGGAAGAAATTTTTCGAACGTGTCGGGCGGCATGCTTTTGATGCGGTCGGCGTCGACGCGGTTCATGAACTCCTGGAAGCCGAGGACGGCGATTCTGGTGCGCGCTCCGGCGACAGTTTTTGCCGTCATCTGGCGCGCAAAAAGCCACCAGATCAGGGCAGAAACGAGAACGCTCCCAATCACCAGCGGAATGGAATAGAACAAATTCATCCAACCCAGAACTTGCACCGCGACCACGAGGATCGCGATGACGACGCCGGCGACGATGCTGTAGCCATTGGCCGATTCCGGGTCGAGCGTATAGATGCCTTTGCTCTTCAGCGAAGACATGATGTCCTCACGCACGATAGGAATCACAGTGTAGAAGCGGTTCTTCAGGTCGGAGAGGCGGGTTCCAGTCCCGGCCAGAAAAATGTTTTCCAGCATCACGCGTTCGTGCGGGGTAAGGTCGGTCCACTGCTCGCGCGGCTTCAACAACTTGAAAAGATAGTCTTTGTGGTGAAAAAGCAGGAAGGTGTCGACCTTTTCCTCGATCTTGAGGTATCCGCGCACGGCCAGATCGATGATGGTGCTGGTGATGTCGCGAGGGTGGATGGTGTCGTCGATCAGGGTTCCGGCTTCGGCGGGACACATGCCTTTGGGCGGCTCGTACTGCGGAGCGACGGAGACGCCGGGGTCGGGATCGCGTCCCACGGAATACCAGAGAGTAAACATCACGCCTAAGGTGAAGAGCGGCAGAAAAAGGATGGGATTGCTGCCCAGAAACCAACCGAGCTTCGTTAACGCAGACGGAGGTTTGAGGATTCCCTGGGGAATATAGATGTCGATGGTTAGGCCGCCTCGCATGGGCAGCGGTCGAGTAGTTTCGGAAAGAACATCGGCACCTTTGACTTCGGCGGTCGCATCGCTTTGCTTGGAACCGTAAGCGCCGGTGAAGGCCTGCGCCCGCAAGCCTCCAGCGGCAGTTTCGGGGAGGGTCACAAAAGCCGAAGCATGGTCGATGGGAACGGGCCAGTCGTTGCCGGTTACGTTCCAGTAGAACTCGTCATAACTATCGAAGAAGCGGACGCCATTGCGCACGGAGTAATCGAGGTTGACGGTACGCGTGGCGTCGACTGCTCCGGGAATGTAGATTTTGAGATCGCGATAGGCTCCGGACTTGCTGGAATCGTACTTCAGCTTGGTTCCGTTTTCGTCGGTGACGCTGAGGACATCGAGGAAGAGCGTGTAGTTCGTTCCCTGCGCTCCGGGATATTCGACGGGAATGGTACGGTGAATGCCATGCCACTCGCCTACGAACGTGACCGTGATTTTTTCGCTGACCAGGGCGGTGCCGTCGGCGGCGATGGAGATGGTGTCTTTGAAATCGGCTACTCGCCAGCTGTGCGATTGGGCTTGGGCGGTGACGGCAACAGTGAAAAGTAAGAAGAGGACGATCAGTCGGCGATTCGTATATTCTCCGCGAAACATTTTTGGGACATCACCGTTACGGCGGACCCGGACTTGTTGTGGCTGCCGAGCTGTGCTCGGCTTGGACGGGCGGGGGCGCCCGTCCCTACGCGAGCATTCTAGAACTTCACGGCTACTGGTTCGCGATCGCCGGCAGCCGCTTCAAAAAACTGCTTTTGCTGGAAGCCGAACATGCCGGCCAGAATGTTAGTCGGGAACGATTGAATCTTGGTGTTCAGGTCGCGCACTACGGCGTTGTAGTAGCGGCGCGCGTTTTGAATGGAGTCCTCGATTTCACCTAGGGAATTCTGCAACTGCGTGAATTCCTGCGAGGCCTGGAGTTGTGGATAATTCTCGGCTACCGCAAACAGGCTTTTGAGGGCTCCGCTTAGTTGATTTTCGGCGGCGGCTTTGTCGACCGGGCCGGTGGCTTGCATGGCCATGGAGCGGCATTTGGCGATGTCCTCGAACGTGCCTTTTTCGTGCGCGGCGTAGCCTTTTACGGTTTCGACGAGGTTGGGAATCAGGTCATGACGGCGCTTGAGCTGAACGTCGATGTCGGACCAAGCCGACTCGGAGCGCACGCGCAGCTGCACCAGGCTGTTGTACATCACGACCAGGAAGACGCCAAACAATACGATGACTGCGAGGACCGCTAAGGCCATGTGTTTCTCCTGGATGCGGATTTAAGGGGACGGTAACACAGCGAGACGCTCCGAGCAATGCAGGGTTTGATTCATTGGTATGCGAAGACGATTATTGCCGCGGCGCGTAGTATCCGCGGCGGGCGCGGACTTGCAGATCTTTTTTCAGGGCCGTGATCTCGATCGAGCGATAACGGCCGTCGGCGTCAAAATCAGAGGGTTTGTAAGACACGTCGTACTGGCTGCGCAACTCGTCTTCAATAGCGGCGAACGAGCGCGTAATGTCTTTCATCTTGTAAGGGAAAAAGGCGCGGCCGCCAGTAGCCGAGGCCACGTCTTCTAGAACTTTGTCGCCGCGCAGGATCAGCCCGCTGTCGTCGGTAGAAATGGCGTAAACCAGCACCTCGGCGCGCTGTGCCATCTCAATTGCCTGGGCGCGCGTGTGTTCGCTCTGATTGTCTTCGCCATCGCTAAGTATGATGATGGCCTTGCGAATCGGATGATCGGAATGCTCGCGCTGCAGCTTTTCCCTGCACGCTTTGTAGATGGCATCGTAGAGCGCCGTGCCGCCCCCGTTCGTCAAGCGCTTCACCCCGGCCGCCAGCAACGGCACCTGGTCGGTGAAATCCTGCGTAAGGTGGCTCTCTTTGTTGAACCCTACAACGAAGGCACGATCATATCCCGGACGGATAACGTGCTGCAGAAATCCGATAGCGGCATCTTTTTCAAATCCAAACCGGCCCTCGACCGATCCGCTCACGTCCATGAGCAGGCCGAGTTCGATGGGCAGATCGGTTTCGCGGCGGAAGTTGAGGATCGATTGCACCGGCTTGTGGTCGTCAAAAATCGAGAAATCGCTCTGGTTCAAATTGCGCACGAACTTGCCGTGGCGATCGGTGGCGATGAAGAGCACGTCGACTTCATCCACACGTTTTTTGATGGTCAGGATGGTTTGGTCGGCTTCGTCGCTGGGGGCGTCTGGAAGAGGAGCGGCGCTGCTGGAGTCAACCGTCGCAGCGGCGACGATGTAAGGGCTGTTTTGGGCGCAGGCAGGGACGAACAGAGTCAGAACGGCGAGGATCGTGAAGGCGAGGGCGAATCCCTTCGGCGCTGATCCGAATTGACTGCGCGTCGTCATTCGTCGCCACTCCCCATTCTTGCGCTTGGTTCCGAAACTACTCTGATCTTGCAAAAATCGGAACCTTCAAATACTTCGATGCACGTCTGGGGCCGAAGACCTGAAAAGTGCGGCCCAGATGACTGTAGGCTGTAATGGGGTGCGCGTCCAAGTTACAAAAGGAGTACGCAGACAGTGTGTGTAGTTTAACCACAAGCCGGTCAATGGGTTGGGAAGCTTGGCTGCGGAGGGACCGAGGGGCGGGACGCGAAGCGGCAGCTCGGTTTTCGGGCTCGGAGTTTTCTCTGGATTTTCACGCGCGGTGATTGGCAGGTTTTTTTTCACGGTTGGATGAGGTTCGTGCAAAAAAGTTCTGGACGGCGCGTCCGCGTCTGGAGTCGCACTTTGCATGGCATAATGACAATCGCTGGAAGCGGCATCTGGCCCCGGAGATCGCGATATGTATTTTGAGCAATTTTACCTGACGTGTCTGGCCCATGCTTCGTACATGATCGGATCGGAGGGCGAAGCGGCGGTGGTCGATCCGCAGCGCGATGTGGACATTTATCTGAAGACGGCCGAGGAGCGGAATCTTAAGATTCGCCACATATTCGAAACGCATCTGCACGCCGACTTTGTTTCCGGACACAAGGAACTGGCGGCGCGCACGGGCGCGAAGATTTATATCGGAGCGCAAGCCCGGGCCGAATTTCCGCATGTGCCGCTGAGCGACGGTTTTGAGGTGAGGATGGGAGCAGTGCGGATTCGCTCGCTGGAGACGCCGGGGCATACGCCGGAGAGCGTCTGCCTGGTGGTTACGGATGAGCCTAAATCAGCTCAGCCTTGCGCGGTTCTGACCGGCGACACGCTGTTTATTGGCGATGTTGGGCGCCCAGACCTTTCGCGCACGCACACGCCGCAGCAGCTTGCGGGGTTGCTCTACGACAACCTGCACCAAAAATTGCTGACGCTGCCAGATGCGGTGATGGTGTTTCCGGCGCACGGGGCGGGATCGCTTTGTGGGCGCGCCATGCGGGCGGAACGCTCGTCGACGATTGGGACGGAACGGCTAACGAACTACGCGCTGCGGATTGCAACGCGGGAAGAGTTTATCGCGCAAGTGACGGCCAACCTTCCGGCTCGTCCCGAGTACTTTCTGGAGGATGCCGAAATCAATCGTTCGGGTGCGCCGGCGTTGACCGACTTGCCGGCGCTGGCGGCGCTTTCTCCGGCTGAGGTGCAGGCGCTACTGCAGCAGAATGCCAACTTGCTGGACGTTCGTCCGGGCGACGAGTTCGCGGCGGGACACGTGCCGGGGTCGGTCAACATTGCGCTCTCGGGACAATTTGCATCGTGGGCGGGAGGGATTCTGGGGATCCACGCCAAGCCGGCTTTGATCGGAGACACCGACGCGCAGATTGAGGAAGCCCGGCTGCGGCTGGCTCGCGTGGGCATCGAGGATTTGCGGGGGTATCTGGCGGGCGGCGTGGCAGGTTGGCAGAAGGCTGGGCTAGCGTTGGCGAAGACGGCGCAGATTTCTCCTCAGGAACTGAATCAGAAACTGCGCGACGGAAGCTGGCCCACGGGTGACATTCTCGACGTGCGTCGCGAAAGCGAATGGCATGCGGGGCATATCCCGCAGGCGCAGTGGCGGGCGCTTGATGCGTTTCCGCGAGGACTGCCGGCAATCGATCGCGAGCGTCCGGTGGCGGTGCACTGCAAGAGCGGATATCGCAGCATGATTGCTTGCAGCTTGCTGGAGCGCGCCGGTTATTGCAACGTGATCAACGTGGTCGGAGGGTTTGACGCTTGGCATGTGGCGGGGCTTCCGGAAGTGGCCGAACAACTGGCCAAGGCGTAAGAGCTTAGCTCTCAGCAGTCAGCTCTCAGGAAACCCAGTTTAGTCGACGGTGGCGGCGTGGGCTCTGGCTAGAAGGACTTCGCGACGCACCGGAACTTGCGGTAACGCTGACATCAGGCGGCGGGTGTAAGGGTGAAGGGGCGCGGTGAAGATCTGTTCTGTCGGGCCGCACTCTACGATCTGGCCTTCGTGCAGGATGGCGATGCGCTGGCAGATTCCGGCTACCGAGGGGAGATCGTGCGAGATGTAGAGGATCGACATGCCGATCTCGCGATTCAGGCCCGCGAAGAGTTCCAGAATTTCGGATTGCGTGATCACGTCGAGCGCGCTGGTGGCTTCATCGGCGATCAGGAGCGCGGGGCGGTGCAGGATAGCCATGGCGATCAGGACGCGTTGCGCCTGGCCGACGCTGAGTTGCGCGGCTCGCTTGTTTAGAAAATCTTTGTTGTTGCCGTCCTCGCCGCTGGGCAAGCTCACGCTTTTTAGAGCCGACTGGATCGCCTCGTCGCAGTCTTGCGTTTTAGCAGTGGCGTCGGCGTGGGCGCGCCATGCTTCCCTGAGTTGAGTGCGGATTTGCAGCGCGGGATTGAGCGAGGCTAAGGGGCTCTGAAGCACGAGGCTCAGCGAGCGCCCGCGGAGCTTGCGCAATTCCCGCTCGCGCATGCCCAGTAGATCGGCGCCCTGAAACATGATGTTGCCTTCGACGATGGCGCGCTGGCGGCCCAGGAGTCCGAGGATGGCGAGCGCGAGCGTGCTTTTGCCCGAGCCGCTTTGGCCGACTAGCCCGACGACTTCGCCGCGCGCGATTTCGACCGAGACGTCGCGGAGCACCGGAGCTTTGCCGGGATAGCGCACGGTAACCTGCGCGGAGAGCAGGTTGGGCGACGACTCCGGCGTTGGCATGGTCATAGCTACTAACTCAGTTATCGACTCGCCCGCGTGGTTGCGCTCAGGGTTAGGCGCTCGGCGTTCCAGAACGTTTGCGGGGAAAGGATTCCGGGATTTGCCCCTGCGACTGCGCTGGAAACCGCAGACAGCGCATTCTGATTGACCAGATAAATGAACGGGGTGCGCTCGGCTACGATTTCCTGCAAGCGGTCGAAACTTTCTTTGCGCTTTTTGGGATCGGCAGTCGAGGCCTGCGCGCGCATCAGTTGGTCAATCTCGGCTTCCCACGCGGTTTCTGGAGACTTCTGCTGCGGATTCCAGGCGTGCTGTTCGGCCGAGCTCAGCCAGATATTCATCTGGCCATTGGGATCGAGATCGACATTGCGGAATCCGAGCATGGCGGCCTCGTAATTAAATTTCTGCGAAATACGCTCGATGAGCGAAGGGAAATCGAGCGTGACCACGTTGACCTTGATACCTAGTTTCCCGAGATCCTCCTGCACCATGACCGCCATGCGTTCTCTCGCTTTGCTGCTGGCATTGGTCACGATAGAGAACTCGACCGCGTTGCCAGCCCTGTCGAGTAACATTCCGTTTTGCAGGTGGAAACCATCGGCTTGCAAATGCTGCAGGGCGGCGTCGGGACGATAAGGCTCGGCTTTGAGCTTGCTGTTGAACCAGAATTTGTTGGCGGGCGAAACCGGGCCGATGGCGGGCTGGGCGTGGCCGTTGAAGACCACGCGGCTGAGATCGTTGCGGTTGATGGCTTGAGAAATCGCGCGCCGGAAATTGGCGGAGCGAAACCAGGCGCGCTTGTATTCGGGAATGGGAGCGCTCGTCACCTGGTTGAACCACATGAAATCGGAATCGAGCGAAGGCCCGGCATCGTGCGCTAGTCCTGGCGAACTGGCGGCCAGACGGTCGAAGTAGTCGCTGTCGAGAGCGTTAATCAAGTCGAGTTCGCCGCGCCTGAAGCGCAGCATCTCAACTTCGCGATTGGGTTGAATGTCGAGCCGGATGGAATCGAGATAAGGCAAGCGGCGTCCCTGGGAATCCTTCTTCCAGTAGTTGGGATTGCGGCGCAGGAGCACGCTGGATCCCGCTTTATATTCCGCGACCATGAAAGGCCCGAGGACAGCCCCTTCTTTCTTGGGAGAATGCGCGGACATGATCGCGACCTGATCGAAAAGACGGTCGAGGCCGGCAATGGGCGCGGAAAAAGTGATAGAGACCTGGTCCGGAGCAATGATGTTGGTTGTGACGCCGCCGTTGCCGGAGCGGAATGTGTCTCCGGTCGACGAGTGCAGGGCGGGATCCATGAGGCGCTGCATGGTGAAGGCAACGTCGGCGGAGGAAAAGGGGCTGCCGTCGGAAAATGTAACGCCATGGCGAAGCTTGAAAGTGATTTGCTTGCCGTCTTTCGAAGCTTTCCAGGATTCGGCCAGTTCGGGCTCGAGTTCCTGGGTGTGGCGATTGACGCGCGCCAGTACTCCGCCGGTTAGATAACGGATCGACAGGGAGGCGTCGTCATCGACCAGGAGAGGATCGAAAGTCTTTGGTTCGGAGCGCAGACAGAAGCGCAACTCGCCGCCGCTTTGGGAGAAGGCGGAACTGGACAGAAGCGCGCAACCGAGAAGTGCGCAAGAAAGAAGAAATGGCAAAGATCTGCGGCGGCCGATCGTATTCATATTCATGCGGTCACTTCCTCGTTCGACAAGAGCAGTTGGAACGACGTCATTACAACAATCAGCAGCAACAACGGGGCCAATCGCCACGGTTCTTCGCGGAACGAAATCAAGCCTTCGAGTTCGCGCAGAAGACTTCCCCACGAAGGTAGGGGTTCCGCAACGCCTAAGCCTAGAATGCCGAGATTTGCTTCGCTCAGAATAAAAACCGGAATTGAAATCCAGAATTGCGCGTACAGCACCGGCTTGAGGTTGGGCAGAACATGAACCAGGAAGAGCCGGGGACCGTGCAAGCCAGAGGCGCGCGCCTGGAGGATAAAATCGGAATTGCGTAGGGCGTCAGCGCTGGTTGACAGCACGCGGGCCGAAGCGGCCCAGCCGAGCAAGCCGAGAATGAAAAACGTTATCAGAACCGAGGACAGCGGTGAAACGTTCAGCGGCAGAAGCGCACGAACCGTAATCAGCAGGAAAAGCCACGGCAGGGAGAGAAACAAGTCGGTGAATCCTCGGGCGAGGCGCAGCCAGATTCCTCCCAAGTATCCCGCGAGGCCGCCAACCAGTGCGGCCAATACGGTCGAGACTAGAGCGGCGGCGGGAGCGAGCAGGAGCGAGATGCGGGTTCCGTAAAGCACACGCGAAAAGCGATCGCGGCCAACTTCATCGGTTCCGAGCCAATGCTGATGCGAGGGAGGGGCACTGGGGGCTTCGCGAAATTGCTTGGCGTATCCGGCGGGCGCCAGCCAATTTGCGGCGAGCGACACGGCGCACACGGCGAGCACGATGACACACGCCAGCTTGCGGGCTGCATTCATGCGGCGTTCAGGCCTCTCGAGGGCTCAACATATAAATCATTACATCGGCCCCAGAGTTCGCCAGCAAGGTTACTAGCGTAACCAGCACGGTGAGGTTTACGAGCAAGGGCAGGTCACGGGAAAGCGCGGCTTGCCATGCGAGTTGACCGATGCCCGGGAGCCCGCATAAGGCTTCTACAGGAATGCATGCGCCGAGCGCGATACTTACGGTGATGCCGGCTAGCGCGATCATCTGTGGACCGGCGACGGGGAGCACATGACAGGCCAGGATGCGGATTTCTCTGAGTCCGCGGGCGCGGGCAGCGGTAATGTGCGGCAAGGTATAGGCCTTGGCGAGGAGGTTGCGGGAATAGCGGTAGATCTTGGGGAAGACGATGAGGGCGATGGCGAGATATCCGGGGGCGTTGAGGATGACCGAGAGTAGCGCCAGTACTGCCGCGGGAATGCAGAGGAAAGCGCCGCTGACGGTGATGCCCAGAATTTCATAGGCCGGGCGCCGCCAGAGGCAGGCGGTAAAGGCTAGAGTCGAGGCCAGCAGCCACGCCAGCAAAAGGCCAATGCCAGCCACGCGGACGGTGACGGGCCAGCGCTCGCGCAGAAGGGTTTGCACAGGTTGGCCGAGGGCGTGAGACGTCCCAAGATCGCCGTGCATGGCGCCACGCAGGTAGCTGGCGTAAAAGCTGAGGATGTTGTGTTCGCCGGCGCGCGATTGGCGCAAGGCACGCACGCTTTCCGCATTCAGGGTGGGGTCGAGTTCATGTTCGTCGGCGTCGAAGCCGGGAGCGAGGCGGACGAGCGTTGCTGACAGGAGTCCGCCGAGCAAGACGAGTGCGGCGATGGCCCCCAGTTTTCGTGCGAGGCTCTGTACGATTTTCCATGACGGCGTTTTTTGTGACGGCGCTTTCTGTGACCACATGGGCGCGTCCTAGTTCACCGTCGCGCCGCGCGCGCGGTTGGCGGGCAGGTTGGCGTCGCGATTGGGCTCGGAGTGGTGTACCTGTTTCATGGAGTACATGCGGCGGTCGGCTTCGGCGAGGAGGCGTTCGACGTCGAACCCGTCCTCCGGGCAGAATGCCGTTCCCACGCTCATGCCGACCAGATCGCGCCCAGAAATTTTTCTGCCGGCTTCGACCGCCAAGAGATTCAGACGGCTGGCCTTTTCGCAGGACGCTTCGGGGCCGAGTCCGGGAGCGACGATGACGAATTCATCTCCGCCCATGCGCGCAACATAATCGTAGCCGCGGCAGATTTCCTTGAGGTGGCCGGCGAAACCTTTCAGCAGGTTGTCGCCTTCGAGGTGGCCGTAGAGATCGTTAATCTGCTTGAAGTTGTCGAGGTCGCAGACCATCACCGCGAGTGACGTGCCGGTGCGGCGGCAGCGGGCCAGTTCGCGCGAGAGATGAACGAACAACGAGCGGGCGTTGGGCAGTCCGGTTAAGTAGTCGGTGGTGGCGGAGTCCTCGGCTTGCTGATACTTGAGCGCATTTTCGACCGAGAGTGCGATCTTCGAGCTGACGGCGAGCAGAATGCGCAGATGATCGGCGGAGAAAGCGTCGCGGTCGGCACGGTACATGGCCAGCACCCCGACGACACCATTGAGGCCTTCGAGGGGAACGGCGAGAATCGAACGCAGGGTGGTGAATTTCGCGGGATCACTCACATATCCGACTTCGGCCTCGGGATTGCCGTTGATGATGGGCTTGCGTTTATCGGCGACCCAGCCGCAGAGGCCTTGTCCAACGCTGATGTTCAGAGACGAGAGCAGGCGGAAGTTGTCGCCGCTCACGAGTTCGGGCACCAGCTTGCCGTCTTTCAAGAGAAACACGGCCATGGAATCGTACGGAACCATTTTGCGCAGGCGGATGGAAAGTACGGAAAGAGTTTCACCGAGACTCAGCGAGTTGCCGAGATCCTGGCTGAGTTCGAACATGGTCTGTGCTTCCTGGCGCGCCGAGGCAATCGAGGAGAGAAAGTCCGCCTCGTTCGCTGGGGCGGCAACCGGCGCCGGCTGCTCGCATCCAGCCACTGGCTCGATGCTGAACTCGACGCGAACGTCCGACGAAGGAGTTGCCTCATCCGCGGTGGTGGGAGCTAACTCTGCATCCGATTGCGCCATGGCTTCCAGTTCCCGGTAGCGGCGTTTCAGGACTTCCACAACCTTGGGCTCGAACTCCGTGCCGGACAAGGATGCCACCTTTTCCATAGCGGCATCGAGCGACATGGCATTGCGATACTGGCGATGCGAGGATAGAGCATCGAGACAATCGACAGCGGCGAGCACGCGAGCGCCCGCTGGAATCTGCTCACCTTTAAGACCGTCGGGATAGCCGGATCCGTCCCAGTGCTCGTGGTGCGAGCGAACGATGGGCGCGACCGGATAGGGGAACGCTACACGCTGGAGGATTTCGGCGCCCACCAGGGTGTGGATTTTCATCTTCTCGAATTCTTCGGGGGTCAGCCGTCCGGGCTTGTTGATGATATGTTCGGGAATTGCCAGCTTGCCAATGTCGTGCAGCAGGGCGGCCGCGCGCAGCGCTTCGATTTCACCTTCGGGGAAACCCAGTTCTTTCGCGACTTCAACCGTGAACACGCGGACTCGTTGCAGATGTTTGTGCGAAGTATGGTCCTTGGCTTCGATGGCTAGCGCCAGGCTTTCGATGGTGCGCAAGTGCAGCGCGGCGACCTCTTCGGCATGCCGTTTTTCGATTTCGACTTGCCTCTTTTCTGCTGCCAGCTTGGCAAGATAGAGATGATACGAGCGGTAGACCCAGTAGACGAGCGAGAGAGTAAGAATGGAGGTTTGCCAGCCTACGTGCTTGCTCAAAAAGCCCACGGCAAACACCACCGCGGCACCCACCATATAGAAAGGGAAGGACCAGAAGTGGCATTCTCCCCAGACCTTGTGGGCTGGCTTGCCCTCAGTTACCGAGATGATGACGGCAACTGGGATGGTGTTGGCCAGAAAGAAAACCAGCGCAGTGATGAGCAGGAGCGGCAAGGTGCCCGCCCCGAGCAAGCGCTGCAAATCGTGATAAGTGAAGTACGACAGGACGATGGCGTTTGCCATCATGCTGAAGACGTTGAAAATAACCTTGAGCGGAACCGGCTTCTGCTTGGTTCCGAGCAGGCATTGCGCAAGGGTGGCGGTGCAGCCGAGAACCAGCGTCTCGGGGAGGTTCAGTTCGATCACACCCAGCAAAATAAACAGGAAGTTGACGGACATGGTGCCGTCGATGCCGGGCAGTTGAATTTTGAGACTGGAAGCGATAACCGCGATGAGGAGGTAGCAGACAAATCGGCTGAGATCGACACTCTGCCAGTGCCAAAGAGAATGCACCAGCGCCCACATGCCGAGCGCTGCCGTGGCTCCGATAAACAGTCTTGCACGAATCGACATTAGACCCAACTCAACCACAGCTCAAACCGCGTGGAAATGCACATCCACGGCGTATCAATCCGTTTCGATCCAGTTAACAACTGGTTCCCGACGCGGCAAAAATCTGGTTCTCTCGTTATAGGCAATGGTAGTTCTTTATCCAAAGAGGCTGGTACTGACCTAAGTAACTACGGACACGAGCAGAGTCGAGACAAATACGAGGTAGTTACTTCGGTGTGAGCGGCAGTGCGGAAGCATCCCGCGAAGTGATCGAGGTTGTGGCAGCATCTAAGGGGGCGAGTGTTTGCATTTCCTGGAACTCGATAAGTGAAGTAAGGTGCCCAGCGGTCGCGGCGTGAGTGACGTTCCCCTGCTGCGAATGACACAAAAATGCCAAACTCATCGAAGGCCGTGCCCACGAAGACTGCGCTGACAAAGACTGCACCACTGAAGAGCGCGCAGAAACCTGCAGCCGAAAGCCAATCTCGCCAGGGCTCACTACGGGCGGGCGAGGCCGGCCCGCGGGGGGCTGTGCAGTGCGGCATTCTGGAGCAGCTGCCGGGCGCGATCTTCATCTTTACCACTGACCTTCATGGAATCGTCACCGGCTGTAACCAGGGCGAAGGTCAGCAGCGTGAAGATCGATGCGCATTTTTGCCGGCGGACCTGGTCGGACGAAATGTCGCCGACTTTTATGCTGCCGGGCAGCAGATAGTTTTCCCATCGCAAGCGACGGCTTTGGTTCTCGAGAAGGGGCGATTCGAGGGCGTCCTTCGCTGCCGCACGAAGGCGGGCCAGGAAATTGATGTTCAGCTCTATCTGACGCTGTTGCGCGATGCCAAGGCAGCGCCTGTGGCCATTCTGGGGTTTGCGGGAAACGAGCTTTTGCCGCGAGCCGCAAGTGCGGCCAGTCCCGCCCCCCTGGCGCGGCGCGAAATCGACGGGACACAATTTCTGATTGCCAGCCCGATCATGCATAAGTTCATGGGCATGGTGGACCGCGTGGCTGGACACACTGAGACCGTGCTGGTAACTGGCGAAACCGGCACAGGCAAGGAGTTAGTGGCGCGTACGATTCACGGGTCTTCCTATCGCCACAAACAGGCCCTGGTAGATATCAACTGCGCGGCTCTGCCCGAACATCTGGTGGAGAGCGAACTGTTCGGCTACGAGAAGGGAGCGTTCAGTGGTGCGGACTCGTCGAAGCCCGGTTTGTTTGAACTGGCGGACAAGAGCACGATTTTCCTCGACGAAATCGGCGAATTGCAGCCACAAATTCAGGTGAAACTGCTGCGTGTTCTGGATGGCCAGCCGTATTATCGTTTGGGCGGAAACCGGAAAATTACCGTAGATGTGCGCGTGGTTGCCGCCACCAATCAGGATCTTGAGCTGGCGGTGAAAGAGGGGCGATTCCGCAAGGATCTTTTCCACCGGCTCAGCCAGTTTCAGCTGCGGGTTCCGCCACTGCGCGAGCGTCCCGAGGATATTGCCGCGCTGGCGCGTCACTTTCTGTCGCTGAAGGCCGCGGACAAAGTATTTACTCGCGACGCGCTGAGTGCGCTGCAAGCCCACCTTTGGCCGGGTAACATTCGCGAACTCAGGAATCTGGTCGCGAAGCTGGCTATGGCAACGGAGGATCGGCAGATTACTGGCGCTGAAGTTACGGCCGAGTTGTTCGGTGAACGGAAGGCTTCGACGGCGACGGGCGCGGTGCCGCTCGGCAACCTCGAAAACATGGAAGAGCAGATGATCATCCGGGCGCTGGAGCAAACCGGCGGACACCGCGCCCAGGCCGCGGAGCAACTGGGAATTTCGCGGCGCACGCTTAGCCGCAAATTGCGCGAGTATGAGATCGACTTGCCTTCGGGTGAGGCTTCGGCGAAGCTCGGCGTCATCAGCGAGGAACAGCAGAAGTTCTTTCGCGCCAAAGTGAATGTGTCGGTAACCTTGAAAAATGCGCACGGTAAGGAATTGCAGGTGCAGGCGGTCAACCTGAGCACGGGAGGCATGGGGCTCGACGTGGTGAGCGATCCTGCTGGTTTTGCCGGGTTAGTCGACGTCAGCTTCTTGTTGCCGGAGAGCGAAACGGTGATCCAGGCGAAAGGCCGCCTGGTATGGGCCGACGCTGGGGGCCGGGCTGGGCTGCGATTTGTGGTGATCGAACCCGCGCTCTTCGAGCAACTGCAGCACTGGACGAATCGGAAAATGAAGGATGAAGGGTGGGAGATTCCTTCTTGAGGGCAGGTCTCAGATGTCAGGTGTCAGGAAAAACCCACTGCCTAAGCGCTTCAACTCAGATCAGTTTGGGATGAACGACTGCGTTGGACCCGCTGTACACTTCGGTAACCTGTCGTAATACGTCTTTTCGTGCGATTCTCTTCTTGCCGTTGGAAGCCTATCGACCGTAACCGCAGGACCAATTTCCGCTGCGGTGCGGAACTCAAGTGAGGTCATTCATGTTGCAATCTCCGGAATCGAAGTACTCCCCAAACGCAGTGCCGCCCACGAACAGTTACACTCCGGTGAAGCCGGCCACCTCACCTATGGATCAGGCCAACATCGGACGCACGCTGGTCATCAAGGGGGAAGTGACGGGTGCGGAATCGCTGTTCATTGACGGACGGGTGGAAGGCACGATCAGCTTTCCCGATAATCGGGTTACGGTTGGCCGCAATGGAAACGTGGCGGCGAACATTACCGCCAAAGAAGTCGTGATTATGGGCAAGGTGCAGGGCAACGTCGAGTGCGCGGACCGGCTGGACGTGCGCAGCGAAGGCGTGCTCGCGGGCGACGTGATCACGCATCGCATCAGCATCGAAGAAGGAGCGATTCTCAAGGGCGGCGTCGAAGTGCGCAACCCCGAGAAGAGAGACCAGAAAACGCAAGTGCAGAACAAGCCGGAGCCACCGAAGGCGATGGCGGCGACGGCGGGCACCGCGTAATCTCGCGACGTTGAACGCAAAAAAAAGTTGAATGCAAAACCATGGAGTGCCAGGCGAACCTGCCCGCACTCCATTTGTTTTTCTTTTGTTTATTTCTTTGGTTTGAAGTCGAGCGAAGCTGAGTTCATGCAATAACGCAATCCGGTCGGCCCGGGACCATCCGGAAAGACGTGGCCCAAATGCGCATCGCACTTGGCGCAACGTGCCTCGATGCGAGTCATACCGTAATTGGTGTCGGTGTGTTCGCTGATGTTCTTGCGGTCGGCGGCGGCATAGAAACTTGGCCATCCGGTTCCTGAATCAAATTTTGTTTCCGAGCCAAACAGCAGGGCGCCACAGCATACGCAGTGGTAGGTCCCGTCGTCATGCTTGTTCCAGTACTGGCCGGTGAAAGCGGGCTCGGTGGCGCAGGCGCGAGCTACCTTGTACTGCTCGGGAGTAAGCTGCTGGCGCCACTCGGCGTCGGTCTTCTTGATTTTATCGGTGAGTGGTTCCGTCATCTTTTCGGACATGTCAGGTCTCCAGAAAATAAGATGTAGAAAGAAAGCAAAAGTTGCAAGTCGCCCGCCGTGGCATTTGAATCGTCTTGTGTGGGGACAGGGCTTTGCCCTCTCCAAGCGGGGCGCAGCCTCGCTTCCACACGATCGCTAGTGCGCAAGGGGCTGATTTGCGCCGAGCAGGAGGCCGATGCCGGCGCGCTTGCGCAGCTCCGACAACAGGGCCGTGGCGGCGTTGAGGTAGGTCGTGTTGGGATCGGACGTATCCGCCCAGACTGCTTCATAGACAATCTTGGCCGCTTCTTTCGCGTCCATGTGAAGAGCGGCTTCCATGCGGTCGGCTTGCTGACGGACTTCGCCGTAGCAGGTATGGCAGACGGCGGCCGGTTCGGTGGCCCCGCTGTGCTGGTGTTCGAGAACACAACGGAAGGTGGCGGCGGCGTTGATCTGAGTGTGAGAAGCGAAAGCCTGAGACTTGAGCTCTTTCAGCAAGCGTTCGCGTTCGCTGTCGATGGATGCGCCGGCTGCGGGCTGCGACGCAGCAGGAGAGACAGGCGGCGTCATGGGCGCGGTAGGCGAGACGCGTTCCGGCGACTTGCAGATGGGGCAGACATGCATGTCTGCGGGATAGTAGGCGTGGCAACGCGAGCAAGGCAGGCCATAGCCGACGGATTTGGCTTCGGGCGCCGAGGCAAACCTGGGCGCCGACGCCTGTGGCGCGGGGCGCTCAGAGGTGGATCGTGCAGCAGGGTTAACGGACTTTTCCCGGGCTTGCTTGGCACCAGTGGATTCCATATCGATGATTGCCTCGAATGACGGCCCTGGCGGCGGTCCTGCCTTGCGCATGAACAGCGCCGGGTTTTCCTGTCATATTTTAGGTTGATTGCTAGTGGGAAGCGATGCACGTGAGTGCATGCCCAAGGTAACGAGTTAGAGACGCCCGACGCGGGCTTACTTCGACGTGGTGAGCAGTCTGACCACTTCCTGCATGCGGGCCCGGTAAAGGTTCTCGCTGGGATCCATGCGGGAAGCGGTTTCGAGTTCTGCGAGAGCGTCTTCGTATTGGTCAAGAGCCATGAGGCAGGCGGCCAGGGAATAGTGATTCTGGGCGCTGGGCTCGAGGCGGAGGGCTTCGCGAAATTCCTTTTCCGCTTCCGCCAGGTGTTGGGTATTCACGAGAGCGGTACCGAGATAGTGGTGGCCGAGGCCGGATTCGGGATTGAGCGCAACCGCCTGGCGCAGCACTTTCACAGCTTCCTCGTCCTTTCCGGAAAGCAGGAGGGCCTGGCCTAAGACGCGGTGTTCCGCGGCTCCAGCGGGGTTGGCGGCGATGGCGGCGTGTAACTCGCGAATGGCAGACGGGTAGTCGCGCTTGGACATATAGGCGCGGGCCAGGCAGTTATGCCCACCTTCCCACTCCGGGTTCTGACGATAGAGCTCCTTGAATTCCGCGATGGCGCTTTCGAAATCTTCTTTGTCGCAAAGAGTATTGCCGAGATTGTTGCGGACGCTGGCTTCGTCGGGGTTGAGACGCTTGGCGGCGCGATATTCAGCGATCGCTTCGTCGAGCTTGCCCTGATCGTGGAGGACGACGCCAAGATTGCTGTGCGCTTCCCAATAGTCGGCGCGCAGGCTGATGGCGTGGCGATAGGCGATGGCGGCGCGGCGCGGATCTCCCTGATCGCGGTATGTGATGCCCATGTCGAAGTAGACGTCGGCGTTGGCCGAGGAGCCCTCGTGTTCGCGGGCGAGCGCTTCGTCGAACGCATGCAGGGCGGCATCATAGTGGCCATCGGCGTAGAGCGCGAGTCCGAGATAACGATAGGCCTCGGCATTGGCGGGATCCATGCTTAGGGCGGTGCGGGCTTCGGCTAGGGCGTCACCAGCGTCGTCGGTTCGGTAAAAAAGGTAAGAAAGCTGGCTGTGCGTTTCCGGGAAACCGGGCATCAGGCGCGAAGATTCGGTGAATTCATCGAGCGCTTCGTCGAACCGCTCGTCGCGGCGCAGTACGGTACCGAGAACGAAGTGCAGCAGAGCATTATTCGGCACAGAAGTGTTGGCTTCGTCGCGCAGCACGGCGCGTATTTTGTCTTCTGCGGCGGCGAAGTTTTTGTCGTGAACCAGAGCGGCGATTTGGGCTGCGGGAGTGGAACAGTTGCAGGAGGGGTGCAGGCGTCCAGCTTTCGGCCCCGGCCCCGTTTCGGCCTTCGGATCGGCACTCGGACGCGCGAGGTTCTGAATCAAGGCCGCGTCCGCTCCAGCCTTTTGCAGGGCGCGGGTGCATTGCCGATTGCATTGCAAAGTAGCCGTGCAGGAAAGCAACCGTGTTTCATCCGGCATTTGCACCAAACGCTGGATCCGTGCGCTAGATATGCCTCCCGCGAGCCAGAGGAAAATGGCGTCGGCGGGGGTGGTCGAAGCTTGTTCGGCCTGCAGGGAACCTGCCGCCACCAGCAACAAAAGTAGTCTCAGCATACAGCGTTTCACGAAGCCCTCCGGCGGTTTTGCGGTTCTAGCGCGTGGAAAATGCCCTGTGGTCAAAATAGTCCGGCGGCGTTATTGCCGATAGGTCACGGAAGTAATTTTCAGGGACATGCACTAGCGGCGCGGGGGAGTTTGCGAACGCGCCCGGAATCGGCGAGACCGCGCCGGGGCGATTGCTGTACACTATAGGGTACTTGCTGGTGTTCGCTCTCGCCGGTCCGCCGTACGGTTTGGAGGCTTTATGTTCGAAGGCTTGTTTCAACCCATGCATCTGCTGGTGATTTTCTTCATCGCGCTGCTGGTGTTTGGCCCGAGAAAATTGCCGGAGTTAGGTAAGGGGTTGGGCGAGGGCATTCGCGCCCTGAAAGAGGGTATGAAGGATCAAAATGCCAAGGCCGAGACCAAGGCCGAGACCAAACCCGAAACGAAGTCTGAAGATAAGCCTGAGAATAAGGCTTGATGGGGCGGAAATATTTTGGCCGGTAAGTCCTCGCTAACAGTCGATAGTTCGATATAATCCCACCATCCAGAAATGAGCTATTTGCGACGCTGGGAAAGTTCTGTGCCCCGCGGTCTTACTGTGGAAATCTGTTGTGTGCAGCTAGTAGTAAAAATTCCAAATTAATTCTCGTATAACCCAGGAGGGTTTTGTGCATAAGAAGCTAGTGGCAGGTCTTTTTTTGTCTATGTTATTCACGATTCCGGCGCTTGCCGACCAGATCGTACTCAAGAATGGCGACAAGATAACCGGTACGGTAATCAAATCCGATGCCAAGAACGTTGTGATCAAGCCCGAATATGCGGGGGAAGTAACCATCGACTGGTCCGCGGTGCAGGATATGAGCTCCACGAAGAACTTCCACGTGGGGTTAAAGAGCGGAGAGAATGTGGTGGGTTCGTTGACCGTCAAGGAGGGAAAACTGGAGGTCACCACCAAGGATTTGGGCACCGTGGAGACTCCGAGAGAGAACATCGTGTTGATTCGTGACGATGCCGATCAACTGGCTTATGAGAAGTCCCTGCATCCGCGCTGGAGCGAGGGCTGGACCGGCGGTCTGAATCTGGGCTTCGCCGTGACCGGCGGTAACAGCGAAACCAAGAACCTGAACATCGCGTTTAATGCGGTCCACACGGGACTTCACGACAAGCTGACCCTTTATACCAACTCGGTATATGCCACCACCGCCAAGCCCACGTCCCTAACCACAGCCGACGCGAATGGCGGCGGAATTCGTTACGACCACGATCTCTCCGCGCGCGCATTTGCGTTTGCGAGTGCCGACTTCTTTGCCAACTCGCTGCAAGATTTGAGTCTGCGGTCGATTCTGGGAGGTGGTATGGGCGTCCACGCGATCAAGACCCCGGTCACCACCCTCGATCTGCTGGCCGGATTGAACTCCACGCATGACAGCTTCTCGGATGTTGCGAACCCGAACCCGCCGCTGGCTTGCACGACGGGTAAGCAACCGGCCTGCTTCTACTCGCCTTCCTATAGCTCGGCGTCCTTGAGCCTGGGGGACGTTTTCATGCACAAGTTCGGGAAGAGCACGGTCTTGACACAGAGCTTCCTCTTCTACCCGGGTCTCACCGACACAACGATTGACCTTCCCGGCAACCTCACAGAAAGCGTGCGCGTGTATCGTGGCGCATTCAATCTCGGCACGGTCACCAAGATCAATAAGTGGCTAGGATGGCAGAACTCGTTCGGGGATGTTTTTGTCAGCAATCCCCCTGTCGTGGCTCCCGGTACTCCTCGAATTGAGAGGAACGACGTGACGTTTGCCACCGGTCTCAATATTTCTTTCTCGCACTAGACCGGTGGAACAGGCAATGCTGGTGGAGCGACGGGCGTCCCCGCCCGTCCCCGCCAGTTGTTATTGGTCTTTGTAATTTGTCCCGGTTATTTGTCGCCCTGCTCCACGAAGAACTTTCCTGTTTCTCCCGCTGAAAAATACCGCGAGGTCACCGTCTTTTTTCGGGTGAAGAAGTCAACCGCATCCCAGCCGTGGACGTGAAGATCGCCAAAGAACGAATCCTTCCAGCCGGAAAACGGGAAATACGCGGGTGATGCGGCTACTCCGATATTCACGCCCACCATGCCGACTTCGATGCGGCGGCTGTATTCGCGCACGGCCGCGCCGTTTTCGGTGAAGATCGAAGTGCCATTGCCGCGCGGATCACTATTTACCAGTGCAATCGCTTCGTCGAGCGTGTCGACGTGCATTACGGAAAGCACTGGGCCAAAAATTTCCTCACGGACCACGCGCATTTCGGGTTTCACGTTGTTCAAAATGGTGGGGCCGACAAAATTTCCTCCCGTCGGAACTCCTGCCGGGCGTCGTCCATCCACCAATAAGTCCGCGCCTTCCTGTAGTCCGCCTTCGATCGCTTCATGAATGCGCTGGCAGGCAGCCTGCGAAATCACGGGGCCCAAGCTCACCTTCGCATCCCGCCCATCCCCCGCAATCAGCTTCTCGGCCTCGGCTTTCAATCGGGCCATGATCGCCGCTTGCGCCGAGCCCACCGTTACCAGCACCGATCCCGCCATGCAGCGCTGACCGGCGTTGCCGAAGGCGCTGCCGAGAATGTTGGTCACGGTCTTATCGACAACCGCGTCGGGCATCACGATCATGTAGTTCTTGGCGCCGCCCAGAGCTTGCACGCGCTTTCCATTTTCCGCGGCGCGGCGGTAAATGTACTTCGCCGTGTTGACCGAGCCGACGAACGAAACCGCGCGAATCGCGGGGCTATCGAGAATCGCGTTCACGGCATCGTGTGAGCCATGCACGAGATTGACCACTCCGGGGGGCAAGCCGATTTCTTCGAAAATATGAAAGATCAGCTCCGATGTAAGCGGAACCTGCTCCGACGGCTTCAGCACGAACGTGTTTCCGCAAGCGATGGCGAACGGCAGGAACCACATGGGCACCATGGCGGGGAAGTTGAACGGTGTGATGGCAGCGCAAACTCCGATCGCCTGGCGGATGGTTTCCGTGTTGATGCCGCGCGCCACGCCTTCCAGAATGCGCCCCTGCATGGTCATGGGAGTGGCACAGGCTACTTCTAGGACTTCGATGCTGCGGGAAACTTCCGCTCGCGCATCGGAGAGGACTTTGCCACCTTCGCGCGTGATCGATGCAGCGAGTTCGTCAATCCTCTGGCGGAACCTTTCGCGCAAAGCGTAGATGAACTCCGTGCGCTCGCCCACTGAGCGGGAGCGCCATTCTGGCAGTGCGGCGCTGGCGGCAGCGACCGCCGCTTCGACCTCGGCAACTCCCGACAACGGAACGCGCGCCAACACTTCGCCGCTGGCCGGGTTGGTCACGTCGAGCCGGCCGGATGCCGACGCCGTGACCCAGCGGCCAGCCACGTAGTTGGCGAGAACTCGTGCTGGCGTTTGCTTCTCAGTCAGCGGGGCTGGGGACGTTGTTTTTTCGGTCGGCGTCAGCGTATTCGTTTCGGTGGTCATAGCTACCTTTCTGTTTCCGCTTGCAATGCATTTCCTACGACGGCTAACGCTGGCTCGCCAACAAGCGTTTCGCGACGGGCGGAGCCGTTCAGTGGGTTGGTTTTACCACGTTTTGCGGCCGAGTAACAGCCGGGCACAACAGTGAAATCATCGCTTGCCCTTTCCAGATCGGACGATCCGTGATATATCAATGGCTCGAACAAGCTCCCAGACCCATCCAGAGTGCATCCCCGTGCTCGTAGCACGCCCAGCGGACAGGGTCGGACCTTATTGGAAAGAGGTTGGTATGCGAATCCACCAATTGTTGGCGCTGTTGGTTGTCATCTTCTGCGGCCTGTGCACGGCCTTGTCCGCTTCGACTGGACCCGATGACCGTCCGCTCACCGATCCGAAGTCGGTGGTCTCGGCGTCAAACTCGGGCGCCCGGCCTGCGCCTATCGACGACCTTTACTACACAAAAAGTGTATTTGGCGCCTCCTGGTCGCCGGACGGCCGGCAAATCGCTTTTGGCAGCGACCTTGCCGGGCGCTCCAATCTGTGGAAGGTGAGTTCCTCGGGCGGTTGGCCGATCCAGCTTACCCAGTCCGACGAACGGCAGTACAGCCCCGTCTGGTCGCCCGATGGCAAGTGGATCGTCTACGAGCAGGACCACGCCGGCGATGAACTCTGGGATCTCTACGCGGTCCCGAGCGATGGCGGAGAAATCGTCAACCTCACCAACACGCCTGCCATTCGCGAGCAGGATCCGGTCTGGTCGCACGATGGCCGCACCATTGCTTTCGACTACAAGCAGAAGGAGGGTTCGCAGTATGACGTTGCCCTCCTCGCTTGGAAAACCCGCAAGGTGCAGGTGCTGACCCATGAACAGCAACCCGGCTACTCCTGGAACGTCGTCGCTTGGAGCAGCGACGACAAAACCATCTACGCCAACCGCAGGAATCCTCCCTACACCGACGCGGACGTCTACCGCATCGATTCGGCAACGGGAAAGACGGAGAATCTCACTCCCCATCAGGGCACGATTCGCTATCTCGCCGCATCGCTTTCACCCGACGATAAGACGCTCCTGATGAGCGCCGATGCCAAGGGCGGCTACATCAACGTCGCCCTGCTCGACGTTGCCACGAGGAAAATTACCATGGTCACCGACTTGAAATGGGAAGCCTACGCCGGCAGCTTTTCGCCCGACGGCAAGCGCTACTCCTATACCGTGAATGAGGACGGGGTGATCGACGCCTATATCGTCGATCGCGTAACCAACCAGGCAGAAAAGGTGGATCTGCCACACGGCCTGAATGCTTTGTCGGGCAATCCGACCGAGTTCGCGCCGCTGAGCGACCGCGTGATCGTTTCCCACGAGGCCTCCAATCAGCCCGGCGACCTTTGGGTCTACAATCTCAAGAGTCGCCATGCCGACCAGCTGACTTTCTCGGCGATTGCCAGCTTGCGCGGGACTCCGCTTCCGGCCTCCCAGATTGTCCACTACAAAAGCTTCGACGGAAAAATTATCACGGCGTTGCTCTGGGTGCCGTTCAATCTCAAGCGCGACGGGAGCAATCCGGCCATCGTTCTGCCGCATGGCGGGCCCACGGGTCAGATGGTCGATTACTGGAACACCGATGTAGCGGCGCTGACCTCGCGGGGATATATCTGCATCGCCCCCAACCCGCGTGGGTCCACTGGTTATGGTTTGGATTTTCAAAAGGCCAACTTTCAGGATTTAGGCGGCGGCGACCTTAAAGACGAGATCGCCGGGGTCGACTTTGTCAAAGCCACGGGTTACGTCGATGCCAAGAAAGTCGGGATTTACGGCGGCTCTTACGGCGGCTTCATGACGCTGATGGCCATCGGCAAAACGCCCGACATCTGGGCAGCGGCGGTAGACGAGTACGGCATCATCAACTGGTCCTCGATGCTGAAGACCTCGGACCCCGAGTTGGACGAGTACCTGAAGGCGCTCTTGGGCAATCCCGACGAGAACCGCAAGGTCTATGAAGAGGACTCGCCGATCACGTACATTCGCAGCGAGAAGGCGCCCTTACTCGTGCTGCAGGGCGACAATGATCCGCGCGTTCCGAAGGAGGAAGCGCAGCAGGTTGTCGAGATCCTCAAGAAAGAAGGGCGCGTTGTGGATGTTCACTATTACGCGAATGAAGGTCACGGCTTCGTGAAACGCGAGAACCAGATCGACTCCATCCGGCGCACGATTGCCTGGTTCGATCAGTATCTTATGGGAAAGAATCCAGTGCCTTAAATATCGGGACCGTGCACATACCCACACATTCGCAAAAGGCGCGAATGGGTGGGGCACCCCCGGCGATTTCGTTATGCTTTAAGTTCTCACTCCGGACGTGGCGGCAAAGCTGTTAGCTTGCTGCGAGAGACCGTTTCCTGCCCAGAGAATCAAGCCGGGGAGAAACGGGCTTAACGAGTGCGCATGTCTGGGCAAAACTCGGATGGCAAATCCGTACATACCGCTCCGCGCGGTGGGCTGAACTACAGAGTGGAAGAAGGAGCTGCCGGAAGAGTCTCGTCCGCGCGCTTGCATCGGGGTCGTAACAAAGTCGGTTAGCTCCCCGTCTGCGCGTACTCGCCCCATGACGCTCTCGACGGTAACGTCCTCGGGCGTGAGGGTGTCAAGAAACACCTTGGCAGACACTTCCAGACGGGCTCCCAGTGCAAGTTCGGGAGCGCTTTCGTCCACAGATTCGATCCGCAGGCGAGGCCATGCCTTCTCCACTTTGCTGAGCCACGCTGCCAGTTGCATGGCCTTTGCTCCATTTTCCGCGTTCAGGTCGCCAAAGCGGTTGTGCGCCACCAGATAATATTCGTTGGTGTATTGCTTGACCATGCGATGCATGTTGAACTCGGGGCACAGCATCGCGATCGAGGACTTCATGCGGGCAATCCACTTTCGGGGCAAGCCATCCGCCCGGCGTTCGTAAAATGCCGGGACAATCTCACCTTCCAGCAGGTCGTAGAGGGCTTCGGCTTCCACCTCGTCTTGACGCGACGGGTCGCTATAGGTTTCGCCTCGGCCAATGGCCCAACCAATATCGGCGTGGCGGCGGACGCCGATCTCCCAGGCTTCATCCCACCATCCGTCGAGGGTGCTGAGATTGAGGACGCCGTTCGCCTGCGCCTTCATTCCGCTGGTGCCGCTCGCCTCCAACGGGCGGAGGGGCGTGTTCAGCCAAACGTCCGAACCCTGCAGCATGTAGCGTGCCGAGGCCACGTCGTAGTTCTCGAGGAAAACAATCCTGCGGCGGAACTCCGGGCGCCGGGCCATTTCGACGATCGACTGCACCAGTTGTTTCCCGTTGTCGTCGTGGGGATGAGCTTTGCCGGCATAGATGATCTGGACCGGCCGCGCCGGGTCGTTCAAAATCTTGGCCAGCCGTTCGGGATTGCGAATCAGGAGATTGGCGCGCTTGTACGAGGCAAATCTGCGCCCGAAACCGATGGTGAGAATATCCGGGCTGAGCACTTCTTCCGCGTCGTCGATGGCCGCTTGCGGAGCTCCACGGCTCAGAAGCTGCACACGCAATCGTTGCCGGGCATAGGCGACAAGCCTCTCGCGGCGCCTTTCGTGCGTTCTCCACAACTCACCCGCAGGTATGGATTCGGCGCGTTCCCACAACTTCGAGTCCGCGGGTTCCTCGCGCCACTTTGGCCCCAGATAGCGGTCGTAGAGCTGATTCATTTCGAAGGAAACCCAGCTGCGAAAGTGGACGCCATTGGTTACGTGTCCGATGGGAACCTCGGTTTCTGGAACGCCTTCCCAAATGCTGTTCCACATGCGCCGGGAAACTTCGCCGTGCAATTTGCTGACGCCGTTGCTGAAACAGGCCAGACGGAGCGCCAGGACGGTCATACAGAAATCCTCGGAGTGATTGGCTGGATTCTTGCGGCCGAGGGCCAGGAACTCAACCGGGGAGATGCCGAGACGCTGCATGTATTTTCCGAAGTAGTGTTCGACCAAACCGGGGGGGAAATAATCGTGCCCGGCAGCAACCGGAGTGTGGGTCGTGAAGATGAGGCTGGCGGAGGCCAGGGTCTTTGCTTCCTGGAATGAGATGCGCTGCGTCTCCATCAAGCGCACGACACGCTCCAGGCTGAGAAAGGCGGAATGGCCCTCATTCATGTGATACACCGTGGGTTTCAGCTGCATCGCTTCGAGAGCGCGATAACCGCCAATCCCGAGGAGGATTTCCTGCTTGAGCCGCATTTCGAGATCGCCACCGTAAAGCTGGTAGGTAATCTTGCGGTCTTCCGGAGAATTCTCGGCCGTATTCGTGTCGAGCAGAAATAGCTGCAGACGCCCTACATTGGCCGACCAGACTTGCGCCGCCATGGGTCCGTGTGGCAAATCCACCTGAACCTTCACACCGGGAACCAGTCGGATCGGCAAGGTGTGGAAGTCGTTGTCTTCATAGGCTTCCTGCTGCCATCCGGCGCCGTTGAGGTATTGGCGGAAGTATCCTTGTTGGTAGAGCAATCCCACGCCGATCAGCGGCAGTCCCAAGTCGCTGGCTGCCTTAAGGTGATCG
>Ga0209415_10004067_pt1 | contig 26944 bp, 20 predicted proteins | sample PeaSoiSIISIP2007_FD_187696 | JGI IMG/M metagenome (GOLD analysis project Ga0209415, IMG submission 187696) | Peat soil microbial communities from Weissenstadt, Germany - SII-SIP-2007 (SPAdes) (version 2) | ecosystem: Environmental > Terrestrial > Soil > Wetlands > Peat | place: Germany... | reverse complement strand
AAGCGCTAGAACCACATCCCGATGTTGATGAGGATCGACACGACGAACATCACCGGGATGCTCGTGCGCAGGCGCTTGGACCAGTAGAGCTGCGGAACGACGACGTTGCAGCCGATCATCCAGGCCCACGCCCACCAGTACGGGCCCGTCGGCCGGTTCACGAGGAAGTGCGCCATCTCGTACTGGTTGCCCGAGTACCAGGCGATGAAAAACTCCATCGAGTACGCGTACCCGACGAGCAGCGACGTCAGGAGCAGGAACTTGTTCATCAGCTCGAGGTGCCGCATGAGAACGACGCGGTGGAGCTTGAACACCGTCCTGGCGATGAGCAGCACGGTCTCGACCATCGCGAAGCCGCTGAAGATCGCGCCGGCGACGAAGTAGGGCGGGAAGATCGTCGTGTGCCATCCGGGGATGACCGACGTCGCGAAGTCCATCGAGACGACGCTGTGCACGCTGAGGACGAGCGGCGTCGAGATCGCCGCGAGGATCAGGTAGGCGCGCTCGTAGTTCTGCCAGTGGCGGTTCGAGCCTCGCCAGCCCAGCGCGAGGAAGCCGTAGACCGTCTGGCGGACCTTCGAAGTCGACCGGTCGCGAAGCGTCGCCAGGTCGGGGATGAGGCCCGTGTACCAGAACAGCAGCGACACGGTGAAGTAGGTCCCGACGGCGAAGACGTCCCAGAGGAGCGGGGACTTGAAGTTCGGCCAGACGGTCATCTGGTTCGGGATCGGGAAGACGTAATAGAGCAGCCACACGCGGCCGACGTGGATGCCAGGGAAGATGAGGGCGCAGATGACGGCGAAGATCGTCATCGCCTCGGCGAAGCGGTTGATGGCGGTGCGCCATCTCTGCCGGAAAATGAAGAGGATCGCCGAGATGAGCGTTCCGGCGTGGCCGATACCGACCCACCAGACGAAGTTCGTGATGTCCCAGGCCCAGTAGACGGGGGCCGTGTTGCCCCAGACTCCGACGCCCCGGTAAAAGAGGTAGCAAACGCAGAGCCCGAAGATCCCCGTGAAGGTGACCGCCACGAGGAAGCACATCCACCACCCGCGCGGCGCGCGGGTCTCCGTGACGCGCGCGATGTCGTGCGTGACCTCGCCCATCGAGCTTCCCGGCCGGACGAGCGGCGCTTCGCCTAGCTCGGCTATGGGCTCCCAGTACGCCATCAGGCCATCTCCGGGTTCGGGTTGCGGACCTTGCCTAGATAGGTCGTGCGCGGGCGGGTCCCGAGGTCCGAGAGGAGCCCGAACCGGCGATCGGCTCTCGCCCAGCGCGTCACGCGGCTCCCCTCGTCGTTGACGTCACCGAACATGATCGCCTCGGCGGGACACGTCTGCTGGCAGGCGGTCTTGATCTCGCCGTCCTTGATCTCGCGGTTCTCGCGCTGGTTCCTGATCTTCACCGACTGGATGCGCTGCACGCAGTACGTGCACTTCTCCATGACCCCGCGGAAGCGCACGGTCACGTTCGGGTTCTGCTGCATCTGCATCGTCTCGGGCAGGCCGCCGGTCTCCTTCCAGACGCTGTCGTTGTGCCAGTTCAGGTAGTTGAACTTGCGGACCTTGTACGGGCAGTTGTTGGCGCAGTAGCGCGTGCCGATGCACCGGTTGTAGGCCATCTCGTTGAGCCCCTCGGGGCCGTGCGTGGTGGCGTTCACCGGGCAGACGTTCTCGCAGGGCGCCTCCTCGCAGTGCACGCAGGCGAGGGGCTGGTTGACGATGAGCGGCTCATCGGCAGACGCGCCGAGCTTGGGGTCCTCGACGAAGTAGCGGTCGATCCGGAGCCAGTGCATCTCCCGGCCGCGCCAGACCTCGGTCTTGCCCACGACGGGGACGTTGTTTTCCGACATGCACGCGATGACGCATGCGTTGCATCCCGTGCACGCGTTCAGGTCGATGACCATCCCCCACTGGTGGCCCTTGCTGTAGTCGACCTGCGACCAGAGCGGCAGCGCGCGCGGCGGCGGCGAGTCGAGCTCGGCGAAGTTCGGCCGCATGCGGTAGTCGGCGAGCGTCGTCTCCATCGCGATGGGGCGGTGCTCGGTCGAGTTGTGCTCCTGCGTCTGGGCGAAGAAGTACGGTTCGTCGCCCGTCTTCGTCACCTGGGCGCCGGGCGCGAAGCCGAGCGCCTCGACGGTCCTCAGGGGGTAGGCGTCGAAGCCGCGGCCATCGCCGATGCGGCCGGCCTTTCGCCGACCCCACCCGAGGGTGAGCGCGATCGACCCGTCCGCCTGGCCAGGAACGATCCACGCCGCTGCGGTGATCGATCGATCGCCGACGGAAATCTTGAGGACGTCCTTGCTGGCGACGCCCAGGCTCTGCGCGGTGGCGGGCGAGAGGATGGCCGCGTTGTCCCAGACGAGCTTCGTGACGGGGTCGGGCATCTCCTGCAGCCACGTGTTGTTGGCGTGGCGTCCGTCGACCATCTTGGGGCACGGCGCGAAGGTGACCTCGAGGGCGCCGGCGCCGACGCGCGGAGGCAAACGGCGCTTGTCGATGATGGCCGCGATCTCGGCGAGTCGCGCCGCCGGGCTGGATGCGGGCGGCTGAGCCTTGACCGTCACTCCGGTGGCCAGCCCCCGGTTCCAGTCGCGCTCGAGGTCGGCCGCGCGGACGGGGACCAAGGCGCCGGCCGCGTCGTGGCATTCGAGCTTGCCCTCGCCCTGGGGAGCGCATCCGGTCAGACCGCGGGACGCGAACGCGAGCTCGCGAACGGTCGCGCGCACGGCCTCGTGCGCACCCTTCTCCGGCGCGTTCGCGACGAGGGCGAGGAGCTCGATTTCGCTGCGGCCGCCGTAGAGCGGCGCGATGAGCGGCTGCTGGACGCTGACGTGACCGTCGAGCGCGCGGGCATCCCCCCACGACTCGTACTCGTGCGCCCGCGGCACGTGCCAGGTGCACCTCTCACCGGTCTCGTCGAAGGAGAGCGACGCGTGGACGCTGAATGGCACCTTGGCGAGCTTGTCGCCGAAGGACAGATCGGCGGGCGCGTCGTACACCGGGTTCCCGCCGAGGATCAGGAGGCCGTCGATCTCGCCCTTCGCGATCGCGTCCGTCAGCGCCTTGATGTCCGTGGCGTTGTCGGTCTCGTCCGGATCGGCGCACGGGGTGTACGTCAGCGACGCGCCCGGCGCACCGAGCGCTTCGTTGACCGCGTGGGCGAGGGCATGGACGCTGGCTGGCTGTCGGGCGCCGACGACGACGAGTGCGTGGCCCTTGGCTTCCCGGAGCTCCTTGGCGACCGTCGCGATCCACTTCCCCGGGATCCCCTCGGCGTTCGCGAGTCGCGTCACGCTCGCGGAGATCGCGCCGAGCGGCACTCCGCTCTTCGAGAGCTCCGCCGCTAGGCAATATGCGTAGCGTTCGACGTCGCTCGCCGCGAGGCGGAGGCGGTGGTCGGCGCAGCCGCCCGTGATTGTCCTGGATGGCTCGACGACGTAGAGGCGGCTCATCGTGTCGCGGAACGTGCGCATCCGCCGGCCGTTCGCGAACGCCCGCGTGGAGCGAACGTTGCCCGTCTCCGTCTGGAGGAAGTCGCTATCGAGCGAGAGGATCACGCGGGCCTTGTCGTACGCGAAGAGGCTGTTGTACGGCTGGCCGAGCGCGATGCGCGCCCCTTCGCGCGCGTTGCTGTCGCTCACGGCCGACCACGTGTGCGCCCTCGCCTTCGGAAAGCGCGCCACGAGCGCCGACCGCATGCGGAGAACCGTCGGCGAGATCGTCGGCTGCATCAGGAGGCGGAGACGCGCGCCGCCATCCTTCTCGTACGCGGCGAGCTTCGCATGGAGCTCTCCCTCGAAGTCGCCCCAGCTCGCCGCGGCGCCGCCCTTCCGCGGAGTCGTGGAGCGCTCCGGATCGTAGAGGTCGAGGATCGTCGCCTGCGTCACCAGGTCGGCCGCGCCGTGGCTGCCTGACTGGACCTCGTTGCCCTCGACCTTCGTCGGCCGCCCCTCGTGCGACTCGACGACGACACCGACCGCGTCTCCCCTGCGCTGGATGACGGTCGCGTAGTGCGACGGAACCCCCGGGATCACGTCCTCCGGCATCCTCGTGTACGGGACGATCTTCTCGATCGGCCGGCGACAGCCCTCGGCGCCCACGACGGCGAACGTCGCCGCCATCGCGCCGAGCAGCCCGCGACGGCTGACCTGCCACGCCTCCTCGGTCGGCGGCGTGTCCGTGTGCCCCTTCGGGAACTCGGGAGCGTTGACGGCCCAATGGTCCGAGTGCTCCGGATCGTCGATACGACCGCGATGCTCGAGGCTTTGCCAGTACTTCGGCGACCCGGGCCAGGGCTCGCGCGCGGCAGGGACCGGATAGGGGGCTCGCTTGGTCATCGGTGGCACCCGAAGCAGTTCTCCGGCGGATCGAGGTGCCGTGGAGGCTTGACGGTCCCCTCGTGAATCCACTGCATGTTCGTCATCTCCGAAACGGGGCGAATGTGCTCGCTGTCGCCCTGCTTGTCCCGGACGTCCCGGTGACACTCGATGCACCACCCCATGCTGAGGGGCTTCTCCATCCGGACCTGCTCCATCTGGTCGATGCGCCCGTGGCACTCGACGCAGCCGACGCCCGCGGTCACGTGCACGCTATGGTCGAAGTAGACGTAGTCCGGCAGCTTGTGGATGCGGACCCACTCCATCGGCTTCCCGGTGGCCCAGCTCTCCCGGATGGGATCGAGCATCTTCGAGTCCGTGCGGACGAGCTGGTGGCAATTCATGCAGGTCTCGGTCGGCGGGACCATCGCCAGCGGTGCCCTCTCGACGTTCACGTGGCAGTACCGGCAGTCGAGGCCCAGCTGCCCGGCGTGCAGCCGGTGCGAATAGGGGACCGGTTGCCGCGGGGAGTAGCCAACCTGCGTGAACCATGGCGAAAAGTAGTACCAGATGAAGAACGTCACCGCGACGAGGCCCACTGCGGCGACCGCGCCCGCGACCTGCGGCAGCTTGTTCAGAGAGCGGGGGAAGATTTGCATGGGTCGGAGGGAGCGCCTGCCGCCGCGATCGCGTGAACATGCGAACGACAGCGTGCTCGAGCCGCCTTGCGCGGACGAGCGGACCTTGGTCGAACCTCGCGCGCTTATACGTTAATCGTGGTGGCCGAGACAATTGGATGTTTTGGGCTGGGGCGCGATTCTTCCCCCTAGGGCCGGCCGAGCGGGCGACAAGCCGCTTTCTCTGCGACATTTTGCCCAGGGCCAGGCCCCGCACACACGCACCCTGCCAGGCGCGGAACCAGCCGCGAAGCGGCCCGTTGCCGCCCGACCCGCCACCTCGGGTCGAAAAACACGTGCACCCATCGCGTCGGGTTACAGGGATCGATCTTATATGATCTACTCTGCCGCCCCAATGGTCTCCCCGAGGAACCTCCGGGTGCTCATCGTGGACGACGACCCCGCCGTCGGACGGTCGCTGGCGCGGATGGTCGGCACGGATGCGGCGGTCGACGTCGTCGCCTCGGGCGCCGAGGCCCTCGAGAGGATCGAGCGCGGCGATCGCTTCGACCTCGTGGTGTGCGACGTCATGATGCCCGACATGACCGGGCCGCAGCTCTTCGATCGCGTCCGGGCGCTCGACCCGGGCACCGCGGCCGCGTTCACGTTCATGACCGGCGGCGCGTCGCCGGACGAGGAGTCGGAAGTGCACGCCACCGGCGCGCGCTGTCTGGCCAAGCCCATCGAGCTGGCCGTCATGCGACTGCTTCTCAAAGGTTGCGGTCTTTCTTTGCTTTGATCGGGGTGAAGAGGTCCGCGAGGTCCGTGGAGAAGGCGTCCGCGATGCTGAGCAGCGTGGCCAGCGAGGGGTTCGTCCGGCCGGCCTCGATCCTCCGCACGTGCGCGGGCTCGACTCCGTAGCGTTCGGAGGCTTCCTCGATCGTCCAGCCGCGATCCTGGCGCAGCTCGCGCAAGCGCTTCCCGAGCTGTGCGATGGTCCTGCGGAACGCAGGAGTCTGACGGTGATGAGCCGTTTTGGGGATGCCGTTTCGCGTGGAGACCAAGAGGACAAGATGGTCCTCCGTCCTTCAAGCGACGAGATCTTTAATGATCAAACCACTACAGCCGAGGCATCAAGTATGGCCGAGGCATCAAGTACGGCCGAGGCATCAAGCGCACTGATCAGGTACCGCTCGTCTCGCCGGGGCTCGGGTCACCCCACGAGGTGCACCTCGCCGGAACCCCAGCGCGCGAGAACCCCGTCGGATCGGGCGACGAGCAGCCGGCCGTCGTCGTCGATCCCGGAGGCGATCCCTTCGTCGCCCGAATCGCTCCGCACCCGGCGTCCCTTGAGCGCGTCGGCGGCGTCGAGGCGCGCGCGAACGAGGCTCAGGCCGCGCCCGACCACGACGTGCAGATCGCGATCCAGCGTCGCGAGAATGTCGGCGAGGATCGCTGCGCGGTCGGGAGGCACCGAACAAGACGCGAGGGCCACCGACGTCGCGTACGCCTCGATGTCGTCCGGAAAGGCGCGCGTGTGGACGTTGACGCCGATCCCGACGACCACCGCCTCCACGGTGGCTCCCGCCGTAATGGCCTCGACCAGCACGCCGGCGACCTTGCGACCTGCGACGAGCACGTCGTTGGGCCATTTCGTCACGACCGCGGCCTCGGGCGCCGCACGCGCCACCGCGTCGCGGACTGCCAGCCCGGCGACGAGCGCGATGGGCGGAAGCCTCGACGGCTGACACGTCACGCGCGCGAGGACCGAAAAGAGGAGGCACTCGCCGGGGCTCGACGTCCACTTCCGCCCCTGCCGTCCTCGGCCCGCGGTCTGGTGCTCGGCGATCCACGTCGTCCCGTGCGCAGCGCCCTCCTTCGCGCCGCGCTTCGCCTCGTCGTTGGTCGACGTCACGGTCCCGAGCACGTGCGTCGTCCGGCCAAGCATGCACCCGCGTTCCGCGAGGAGACGGGGCACGTCGCGCAGATCGTGGCCGACGCGCGCGTCGGCGCTCCCCCCGCGAAGAGCGGGGCTCATTCGAAGTCGAGACCGATGTCAGCGGCCGCCACCGAGTGCGTCAGGGCGCCCACGGAGATCCTGTCGACGCCTGCGGCCGCGATCTCCGCCACGCGATCGAGGGTGATCCCGCCCGAGGCCTCGAGGATGGCTCGGCCGCGGCTGCGCTTGACCGCCTCGGCCAGCACGGCCGTCTCCATGTTGTCGAGGAGCACGACGTCGGCCCCCGCGGCGACGGCCTCCTCGAGCTGCTCGAGCGAGTCGACCTCGCACTCGATCCTGGACGTGTGAGGAGCCGCCGCGCGCGCCCTCGCGATCGCCTCGCCGACCCCTCCGCACGCCGCGATGTGATTGTCCTTGATGAGGACGGCCGCGCCCAGGTTGTCCCGGTGGTTTCTGCCCCCACCGACCCGCACGGCGTAGCGCTCGAGGGCGCGCAGCCCGGGCGTCGTCTTGCGGGTGTCGGTGATGCACGCGGCTGCGCCGCGCGGAACGGCGTCGACGTACGCGCGCGTCTGCGTCGCCACGCCCGAGAGACGCTGCACGAAGTTGAGCGCGACGCGCTCTCCCATCAGGATCGATCGCGCACGGCCGGCGATGGTCCACAGGCGCGTGCTCGCCGCCACGCGCGCTCCCTCATCGACGTGCATCGCCACGACCAGCGCGGGGTCGATCCGCTCGAAGACGCGCGCGAGCACCGGACCGCCGCACGCGACCATGGGCTCGCGGGCCACGGCGTGGGCGGCGGCGCGCGCGTTCGCGTCGATGCACGCCTCGGTCGTCACGTCTCCCGATCCGAGGTCCTCCTCGAGCGCGAGAGCCACGATGCGGTCGACGATGATCCACGGGACATCGAATGCGGCTCGCATCTGCGTTTTCATAGCCGACACCCGAGCGTGATACACGTTTGGATCAGTACACCCCGTACCCGCGCCCCAGCAGCTGGGAATAGACGTTACAGAACGCGTGGAAGAGGACGGACGCGCCGATGCCTCCGGTCCTCGACCGCAGCCAGCCGAAGAGCAGCGCGGGGAAGAAGACGGCGAGTCGGGCCGGGAGGTGCACCGTCGCGACGTGGCCGAGCGCGAAGATCAGGGACGCCACCAGCAGGCCCGGACCCACGCGGGCCCCCAGCACGGTCAGCCCCGGCGGCCAGGCGTCGTCGAGGCGCGACTGGAGATAGCCCCGGTAGAACGCCTCCTCGGGCAGCGCGATGACGAAGATCTGCCCGAGGAGCTCGTCGGCTGTCTCGAACGGCCGTGCGCTGAGCGAGAACGACAGCGACGGCGCCCACCACAGGCGCCAGACGAGGAGGAACGGGACGGCGACGAGCGCCCACATGCCGGCGGCCCATGCGAGCGCCGCCGCGCTGGCCCGCGCGGCCGCCGCGCCGTCGAACTTCCCGGGGATGACGACCCCGCCGAGCGCCAGCCCCGCGCGGCGCACGCGGGCGTCGTCGCCGCGCCACACGAGGGCCCACGTCGCCCCGAGGAAGACGAAGCCCACGAGCGTCGTGTGCCAGCCCGCCGGCGCGCCGCCGGCGATCGCGGCGACCGCCGCCGTCACGCCCGCCGATGCCATGAGCGCCTCGGAAAGAGGGCTCAATTCCGGCACTGGAGCCGGGCCATGAAGCTCTCCGTATGGCCGCCTTCCATGTCCAGCCACGCCACGAGCCATTCGCCGTGTACCCGCCCGGGAGAGATCCATGGCCGAGGCTCGTCCCCGCTCACCTTCGCGAAGGTGCTCGTCGTGCCGACGCCATCGCGGGAGATGGGAGCCATGCGGACGCGGCCCGCCTCGTAGAAGACGACCTCAGCCTGTCCGTCCTGCGTGATGGCGACGGCGGGATGGCCGCCGCGGGGCGTGAAGCGCTTGCGCCAGAGGAGCGTGGCCTTCGAAGGCTCGATGAGCGCCGCCTCCGCGCCGCGGTCGATCTCGTGCCAGACGAGGAAGCACACGTCCTTCGCGCACGCGATCGACGGGTAGTCGCCTCCGACCTTTTCCTCGTTGACGACGGACGTGTCGCCGATCTCGCGCGCACCCTTCGCCGGCTTCTCCTGCAGCGGGACATCGAGGTCCGGCGACGCGAGCGGCACGCGCAGCCGCGCGACCAGGTGCTGCCGGTCTCGCTCGAGCGCGTAGGCGACGAAGAGGTTCGTGGGCGACAGACCGAGGCTCGGCGAGCTTGCCCTCCCCCCCTTCCCCTTGTCGAGCTCGGAGGCGCTCACCCGGACCTCCTGACCCTGCGGCTGCAGCTCCGCGTCGAGGCGGCGGAGGAAGATGTCGTCCCCTTCGTCCTTGTCCCGTGACGCCTGCCAGGCGACCCAGAAGGCGGAGCCGTCTGCCGTCCGGTCCATCGCGGGCCAGAAGAGCCCCGCCCTCGCCGCGCCGACGCTCACGCTCATCCCGCCGATTCGCCCGTCGGCGTCGAGCCAGCGCACCTTCACGCCCGGATCGTGGCCGCCCTTGTCCCAGAAGAGCAACGCGACGCGATCGCCGGCGGAGAGCAGCGCCGGCCGCATCGCGTAGTCGGCCTCGGGCGTCAGATCGCGTGCCCGCGACGTCGGCCTCCCGGCGGCGTCGACCAGGACCGAGTAGACGTGGTCGTGCCCCGGTTGCTCGTGGTCGTCCGTCCACGCGACCACGTCGCCCTTCGACGTCGCCGCCACGGCCGGCCGCCCGGCATTCCCGCCGTAGCCGAGGCGCGGGTGCGAGAACGCCACCATCTTGCACGGTCCCGTCGTCCCCGCGCCGAGCTTCACCTGGTCTAGGAACGACTTCGCGATGACGCCTCCGCCCGCGTCGGACGCCTCCTTGAACTTCCGCAGGGCACCGTCGCCATCGCCCGCCGCGAGGAGCTGCTGGCCTTCCTCCACGGGCACCATCCATTTCGGGAGCTCCGGAGGAGGGGGGGGCGCTGCGACGTCGGAGGGCGTCGGCGGCGGGAGGGGCGCCGGCGCGGCGACCGGGACGGACACCTTCGGGTGGAGGACCTTCACGTACCCGAACCACGCCGCCGCTCCGACGGCGGCGAGGACGACGAGGGAGCCGAGCGCCGGGCCCACCCCCGAGCGCCCCCGCACATACGACGGGGGCGGAGGCCCCTCGGGCGCGGCGGTTGCCGGGAGGTCCGTCGCGCTGAGGCCCGGGCCACGCTGGGCGAGGAGCTCGAGGGTGTCGTCGGCGGAATGCGACGCGGCGGGGTCGACGGTCTTCTTCACGCCCGACGACGAGGGCGGCGTGGGCGCCTGCGCCTCCTTCAGCCCCGCGATCGCCTCGAGCTCGATCTGGCTCGTCATTCCGGCGACGCTGACGAGCGAGATAGGCGGCGCGTCGAGCGCCGCGGCGAGCGCAAACGCCAGGTCGGTCGCGCTCTGGAAGCGGCGGTTGGGGTCTCGCTCGAGCGCCTTGGTGAACCACGCATCGAACGCAGCCGGCAACTCGGGCCTGAGGCGGCTGGGCACCGGGAGCACCCCCGCCGCGATGGCCGCGAACGTCATCGCGACGCCCTGATCGGTGTTCCACACGGGACGCCCCGTCAGGCACTCGAACGTCATGCACCCCAGCGCCCAGAGGTCCGCCCGGTGGTCCACGTTTCCGTGCCCCTTGACCTGCTCGGGAGACATGTACGCGGGTGTTCCGAAGACGGCCCCCTCGCGCGTCAGCCGGTCGGTCTTCTCGCCCGCCTCGACGGGCGCGTAGAACTTGGCGAGGCCGAAGTCGAGGATCTTGGCTATCTCGCCGCCCTCTTCCAGCTTGCACAGGTGGATGTTCTCCGGCTTCAGATCCCTGTGCACGATGCCCGCCGCATGCGCCTTGACGAGCCCCTTGGCCACCTGACCGATGATCCTCACGGTCGTCCGCGTGTCGATGATCCGGACGCGGGCCATCCTGTCGTAGAGGGACTCGCCCTCGAGCAGCTCCATCGCGATGAACGGACGGCCGTCCTCCAGGCGTCCCGAGTCGTAGACCTCGACGATATACGGGCTCTTCACGCTGGCGGCCGCGCGGGCCTCGCGGAAAAAGCGCTCGATGACGACGTTGGAGTTCGTGAGCTCCGCGGAGAGCACCTTGATGGCCACCCGCTTGCCGATGTTGACGTGCTCCGCCTCGTAGACAGCCGCCATCCCCCCGCGTCCGAGCTCGCCGGACACCCTGTACTTGCCCACGAGCAAGGTATCGATCTCGATCTTGTGGTCCTGGTGAACGGCGGCCATGAGAGGGCGAGTGCGGACGAGGAGGACCCTTTGGTGAAACTTACGACGTTCTCGCGCCCTCGCCAAAGCCGAAGGCGTCGCTACACTCGCACGAGTGGGGTCCCACGGCGAGGCGGACGGCCGCGAGGGGCTCGCACTCGTGGGAGAAATAGCCGCCGAGGCTGCTCATGAGCTCCGTAACGTGCTCCAGGTCATCGCGTCGAGCGCCTTCGTGGCGGGACGCGAGCTCGGCAGGGGGGACGGGCCGGCGGCGGCACCCCACGTCGCAAAGATCGAGCGGAACGCGCGGCTCGCCCACGCGATCGTAGACGACCTCATGGCCCTCGCCCGCGGCGAGACTCTGCGCTGCGAGCCCGCGGGGCTGATCGGCGTCCTGGAGGATGCGCGGACGGACCTCCGCGAGGCCGCGCGGTTCGTCGACCGGATCGAACCGCCTGACCTTCGCGCGCGCGTGCACCCGATGCTGTTCGCCCGCCTGCTGCATGCGCTCTACGAGAATGCGGTCCAGGCAAGCGCGCCGAGGGCTCCGGAGATCACGACGTACGCGCGCACCGAGGGAGGACGGGTGGTCGTGGACGTGAGCGATGACGGCCCCGGGGTCCCCGCAGAGATCGCGCCGCGGGTCTTCGAGCCCCTCGTCCGCATGCGCGCGGGCGGGACGGGGCTCGGCCTGGCGCTCGCGCGGCGGGTGGCCCATGCGCACGGAGGATCGATCGCGCTCGTTGCTTCGGCGGGTGGCGCCACATTTCGCGTCGAGCTACCTGCAACGGGCTGATGCTCCCGATCCGGCTCCGCGGCGCGAGGACACACAACCTCCGCGGTCTCGACCTCGGGCTATTCCCCTCCGAGCTCGTGGCCGTCACCGGACCGAGCGGCGCGGGCAAGTCGTCGCTCGCGCTCGACACCCTCTACGCGGAGGGGCAACGACGGTTCGTGGAGAGCTTCAGCCCTTACGCGCGGCAGTTTCTCGAACGGCTCGAGCGTCCCCCGATGGACGAGCTCGCGCCCATCGCGGCGACGATCGCCGTCGACCGACGTGCGCCGGTCAAGTCGAGCCGCTCCACGCTCGCGACGATGGCGGACATCGAACCCTACCTCGCCGCGCTCTTCGCCCGCGAGGCCGTCCCGACGTGTCCGGACTGCGACGTCGAGGCGATCGACACGTCGCCACGTGACGCGGCGGCCCGCCTGGCGGCGTCGATGGCGGGCGCCCGCGCCATCGTCACGTACGGGATCGCCGTGGACGACGCGGAGCATTTCCTCGAGCTGAGGGAGACGCTCGCCAGGGACGGCTACCGGCGGCTCGTCGTCGCGGGCACGGTGCGCGAGATCGACGACGTGCGCCCGAGCGAAGCAGCGGCACCCGGGGTCCGCGTCGAGGTCGTGGTCGATCGCGTGGGCATCGACGCGCGCGCGGCGCGTCGCCTGGAGGAGGCGATCGAGGCGGCATGGTCGCGCGGCGGCGGGCGCGCGGAGCTTCGCGCCGAGGGTGGGGCCCACGTGACGGTCCCCCGCGGCCTCGTTTGCCCGCGGTGCGCGCGCGCGTTCGATCCGCCGCGGCCGGGACTCTTCTCGTACAATTCGCCGTTCGGCGCGTGCGACACGTGCCGCGGGTTCGGGCGCATCATCGCGATCGACTGGGACAAGGTCATCCCCGATCCGGCGAAGACGCTACGCGCCGGCGCGATCAAGCCGTGGAGCGGCGCCAGCACGACGTGGGAGCGGGGCGTCCTCCACAAGTTCTGCGCGAAGCGGAAGATCCCGCTGGACGTGCCGTGGGGGAAGCTGAACAAGGAGCAGCGCGCGCTCGTCCTGGACGGCGAAGGCAGCTGGCACGGCGGCAAGTACCCAGGCGTGCGCGCGTGGTTCGGATGGCTCGAGACGCGCGTGTACAAGATGCACGTCCGCGTCCTGCTCTCGCGATACCGCCAATACGCGCCGTGCAGCGCGTGCGGCGGGTCCCGGATGAACCCGACCGCCCTCACCTACCGGGTCGCGGGGAAGAACATCGCGCGCTGGCACTGCCTGACCGTGGCCGAAGCGCTCGAGTGCACCCGCGCGCACGCCGCGCGCGATCCGCAGGGCAAACGAGTGAAGGAGCAGCTCGCGTCGCGCCTCGGCTACCTCGACGCCGTGGGGCTGGGGTACCTGACGCTCGACCGCCAGGCCCGCACGCTCTCCGGAGGTGAGGCGCAGCGAGCCGGCCTGACGACGGCTCTCGGCGCGGCGCTCACGGGGACTCTCTTCGTCCTCGACGAGCCCACGGTCGGGCTGCACGTGACCGATGTACCGGCGCTCGCGCGCGTCATGCGCGACCTGTCGCACGCCGGGAACATGGTGATGGTCGTCGAGCACGAGCCCGCGATTGTGCACGCCTGCGATCGGGTCATCGAGATGGGCCCCGGCGCGGGGCGTCACGGCGGCCGCATCCTGTTCGACGGTACTCCGGGGGAGCTCGCGAAGCGGGTCGATCTCCCCACGGGGCGGGCGTGGGCGGACGCGGCGGCGCAAACCGGCGCCGGGGTTCGACGCGCCCCGCGCGGGTGGATCGATGTCCGGGGCGCGCGCGAGCACAACCTCACGGGCGTCGACGCGCGCCTCCCCCTCGGCGTCGTGTGCGCCGTGACGGGGCCGAGCGGCTCGGGGAAGTCGACGCTCGCACACGACGTCGTCTACCGGGCGGTGGCGAGGGCATTGGGCAATCTGTCGGTCGATCGGCCCGGAAGGCACGACGCGCTTCGCGGCGTGCATCAGCTGAAGCGCGTCGTCCTGGTCGATCAGTCCCCGCTCGGCCGCACGGCGCGCGGCAACGCCGCGACGTACGTGAAGGCATGGGACCGTATCCGGGCGCGCTTCGCCGCGGAGCCTGCGGCCGCGCGGCGCGGAATGACGGCCGCTCACTTCTCGTTCAACGTCCCGGGCGGACGCTGCGAGGAGTGCGCGGGCGAAGGCTACGAGACGGTGGAGATGCAGTTCCTCGCCGACGTGCAGCTGCTCTGCGCGGTGTGCCACGGGAAGCGCTTCAGGCCGGAGGTGCTGGCGGTCACGCACCGGGGCAGGTCGATCGCGGACGTGCTCGCGATGAACGTGGATGAGGCTTTGTCCGTCTTCGACCCCCCGGGCGACCGCGACTACCTGGTGCGCCGCACGCTCGACCCGATCATGAAGGTGGGCCTGGGGTACCTGCCGCTGGGCCAGCCGTTGTCGACGCTGTCGGGCGGAGAGGCGCAGCGCCTGAAGCTGGCGCGCGCGCTCACCGAAGAGGCGCCGGGCACGCTCTTCGTGGTCGACGAGCCGAGCGCGGGGTTGCACGCTTCGGACACGGCGCACGTCATCGGCGCGTTGCACGCCCTGGCCCGCGACGGCGCGAGCGTCATCGTCGTCGAGCACGACCTCGACGTCATCCGGGCGTCCGACTGGGTCATCGACCTCGGCCCGGGCGGAGGGCCCTACGGAGGAAGGATCGTCGCGGAGGGGACGCCCGAGGACGTCGCGAGAGCGGACACACGGACGGGCGCGGCGCTGCGAGGGGACCCCGCCGGGAGCGACCGACGAGTCTCCCGGTCTCCGGATCTCCCCGCACGAGCCCCCGAGGCGATCGTCGTTTCCCACGCGCGCGAGCACAACCTCAAGGACGTCTCGTGCGCCATACCGCACGGAAAGATCTGCGTCGTGACGGGGCCAAGCGGCTCGGGAAAGTCGTCGCTCGCGTTCGACGTGGTCTTCGCGGAGGGTCAGCGGCGGTTCATGGAAACGCTCTCGCCCTATGCGCGCCAGTTCTTGCCGACGCTGCCGCGGCCGGACGTCGACGCGGTGTGGGGGGTGCCCCCGGCCATCGCGCTCGAACAGCGCACGTCCCGCGGCGGCGCCAACTCCACGGTGGCGACGGTCACGGAGGTCGCTCACTACCTGCGCCTCCTCTTCGCGAAGGTCGGCGAGCTGCACTGCCCGGAGTGCGACACACCGATCGTCCCGATGAGCGACGGCGCGATCTACGACAGCCTCGTCGGCTCGGCGGACGGCGGCAACAAGACCGTGTACGCGCCCGCCGTCCGGGCCCGCAAGGGGACGTACCTGGATCTGTTCACGTCGGCGTCGAGGAGCGGCGTCAAGGCCGCGCGCGTCGATGGCGCGATCGTCGCCATCGATCCTCCGCCAAGGCTCGCGAAGACGAAGGAGCACACGATCGATCTCATCGTCTACTACGGCAAGGTCAGGGACCTCGACCGGGCGCTCTTCGACCGGGCGCTCGCGTGGGGGAACGGGGCCCTGCGTGTCGCGAGCGGAACGCCGAGCGCGAAGCCAGGCGCCGGCGAGCGGATCCTGTCGACGGCACGAACGTGCCCGAAGTGCGGGACGGGTGCGCCGGAGCTCGATCCGCGGTGGTTCTCGTTCAACACGAAGCAAGGGCAGTGCGGCGAGTGCGAGGGCACGGGCGTGGAGGGCGGGCCCGACGCGCTCGATGAGCCCGGACCGCACGACCATTGCCACGCGTGCGGGGGCTCGCGGCTCAGCGCCGTCCCTCGACGCGTGCGCATCTCCGGCGAAACGTACCCGGCGACGACGGCGCGCTCCGTGTCGCGGGCGCTCGAGCACGTCCGCTCGTGGCGCTTCGAGGGGAACGACGGCGAGATCGCCAGGGCGCCGCACGCGGAGCTCCTCCGGCGGCTCGCCTTCGTCGAAGAAGTGGGGCTCGGCTATCTCACGCTCGACCGCCCCGCGGCGTCCCTCTCGGGAGGGGAGATGCAGCGGCTGCGCCTCAGCGCGCAGCTCGGCAGCGGCCTGACCGGGGCGCTCTACGTCCTCGACGAGCCGACGATCGGCCTGCACCCGCGCGACACCCGGCGCCTGCTCGCCAACCTCCGGAAGCTCGCGGACATGGGGTCGACGGTGCTCGTGGTGGAGCATGACGCGGAGACCATCCGGGCCGCCGACCACATCATCGACCTCGGCCCCGGCGGCGGCCGGCACGGAGGCCACGTGGCCTCCGAGGGAACGGCGGCGCACGTCCTCGCCGATCCGCACTCGCCGACGGCGCGCGCGCTCGAGGAGACGGGGCGTGTCGTGCGCCCGAGGCGGCCGATGGCCGACGCGTGGATCGAGCTCTCCGGCGCCCGGGCGCACAACCTCAAGGACGTTTCGTTCCGGGTTCCGGTGGGACGGATGTGCGTCGTCGCCGGGGTGAGCGGCTCGGGCAAATCCACGCTCGTGAGGCAGGTGTTCTATCCGGCGCTCCGGAAAGCGCTGAAGCTCGTCGGGCCGGAGCCCGGCGAGTACGACACGCTCAAGGGCCACAAGGCGGTCAAGCGCGCCCTCGCGGTCGATCAGTCGCCCATTGGCCGCACGCCGCGCTCGGTGCCGGCGACGTTCCTCGGCGTCTGGGACGACATCCGCAAGCTGTTCGCGTCATTGCCCGATGCGAAGATGCGCGGCTACACGGCGGCGCGGTTCTCGTTCAACACGCCGTCGGCGAAGAGCGCCAAGGCCGGGAAGATGGGCGGCGGGCGGTGCCCGGTGTGCGAAGGCCAGGGGACGATCGTCGCCGAGATGCCGTTTCTGCCGGACGTCGTCGCGCCGTGCGAGGCGTGCGGCGGGTCGAGGTTCGAGCCGTCGACGCTCGAGGTGCGTTACGCGGGGCTGTCGATCGGCGACGTGCTCCATCTGCCCGCGGAGGACGCGGCGCAGGTTTTCGTCAACCACCGGCGCATCGCGCGCCCGCTGGCGACCCTCGCGGACATGGGCGTCGGTTACCTGCAGATCGGGCAGGGATCGAACACGCTCTCGGGAGGCGAGGCGCAGAGGCTGAAGCTCGCCGCCGAGCTGACGGCGGGGGTCGCGCACGAGGCCACCGTGTACGTGCTCGATGAGCCGACGACGGGGCTGCACCTGTCGGACGTGCGCCGGCTGCTGGGGGTCATGGAGCTCCTCGTTGCCCGCGGCGACACGCTCGTCATCATCGAGCACCACCCCGACGTCATCGCGAGCGCCGACTGGGTCGTCGAGCTCGGCCCGCAGGCGGGCGAGGACGGCGGCCGGGTGGTGTTCGAGGGCGAGCCGCGCAAGCTGGCGCGGGCGAAGACGGCTACGGGGCAGGTGTTGTCGCTCGGGGCGACGCCGTAGCTTGGCCCGGTGCGTAAGCGTGTAGCGCGCGTCGGCCCGACGCGACGCCTCGGTCCGGCATGCCGAGCTCGCGGCGCAGATCGCCCACGCTCATCGCGAGGAGCTCGTCGTACGGGCGCCCTGACTGGAAGAGCGACCCGCAGTCGCCGGACGATGCGCGCCACGTGCGGAGCGTGCGGCGCGGCGCGATCAGCGCGCCCGCCAGAGCCCCGGCAACGACGATCGCCCCGACGTACGCGCCGAGGCCGCGCAGGCCACGGCGCAGCTCCCACGCGGAGATCTCGCCCTCGCCGGCGAGATCCGTCCCGTACCCCGTCGCGACGTGATGGAGGTCGTGCCGCATGATCGCCCATGCGTGGCGGCGTGTGTTCGGCACCCGGAAGCGGACGCCCAGGAACGACGCGTCCGTCCATTCCTCGTCGTACCCCTCCGCCCTGAAGCCGTTCTCGGCGAGGTACGCGTCTCGTCCGTTTCGAACGAGCAGGGTGGCGGGAAGGGGCTCGTCGCGCGATGTCGGCCGAGCGCTCATGTCATGGATATGGTTGGGGCCACGGCACGCTGCCAGCAAGGCCCGTCGCGGCTAGACTCGGCGGACGATGAACGCCAGACAAGCCATCCTCCGGGTGGACGACCCCTTCACCGGCGAGACCGCGTGCGACGTCGCCCTCGCCGACGACGCGACCGTGAACGCGACGCTCGACCGGGCACGCGATTCGGCGCGCGCCTGGCGCACGTCCCGGGTGCCCGGGCGCATCGCCCTGTGCGAGCGCGCCATCGCATCGATGGAGGCGAACGCCGAGACGATCGCCGCTGCGATCACCCGCATGATGGGCAAGCCCATCGCCCAGTCGCGCGGCGAGGTGAGGTCGATGGCCGGGCGCGCGCGCGCCATGATGTCGATCGCCGAGGCCGAGCTCGCGGACGTGGTCCTTGGCCCGCTGCCGGGATTCGAGCGGCGCGTCGTCCGCGAGCCCCTCGGCGTGGTCCTCGACCTGCCCGCGTGGAACTACCCCCTCCTGACGGCCGTGAACTGCGTCGTCCCCGCGATCCTCGCCGGCAACTCCGTCGTCCTCAAGCACAGCCCTCGCTCGCCGCTGTGCGGGGAGCACTTCGCGACGGCGTTCGCCGGCGCGGGCGGCCCCGCCCACCTCGTTCAGGCCCTGCACTGCGATCATCCGACGAGCGAGCGCATCGTCGGCGACCCACGGGTCGATCACGTCGTCTTCACAGGCAGCGTCTACGGCGGCCATCGCATGGTGCTCGCTGCGAAGGACCGCTTCCTCCACCCGTGCCTCGAGCTCGGGGGCAACGACCCCGCCTACGTCGCCCCCGACTGCGATCTCGAGAAGACCGTCGAGAACGTCGTCGACGGCGCGATGTACAACGCCGGGCAGAGCTGCTGCGCCGTCGAGCGCGTCTACGTGCACGACGCCGTCCTCCGGCGCTTCCTCGAGCTCGCCGAGCATCTCGTGCGCGCGTACGTCATGGACGACCCCGCGCTCGCCTCGACCACGCTGGGCCCGATCGCGCAGCCCGCCCACGTGGCCGAGCTCGAGGCGCTCGTGGCGGACGCGAGCAGCGGCGGCGGACAGGTCGTCGCGGGGGGAAGGCGCGCGAGCGTTGGTGGGCGCGGGAGGTTCTTCGAGGCCACCCTGCTCGCCGACTGCACGCAGTCGATGAGGGTGTTCCGCGGGGAGACGTTCGGCCCGATCCTTCCGGTCGCCCGCGTCAGCTCGGACGAAGAGGCCATCGCCAGGATGAACGACTCGCGCCTGGGCCTCACGGCGAGCGTCTGGACCCGCGATCGCGATCGCGCGGCGCGCCTTGCCGGCTCCCTCGAGTGCGGCACCGTGTTCATGAACCGCTGCGACTACCTTGACCCGGCCCTCCCTTGGAGCGGGTGGAAGGACTCGGGCCGCGGCGTCAGCCTTGGCCCCCTCGGCCTCGCGGCGCTGACCCGCCCGAAGGCGATTCACTTCCGGCTCGGCTGGTGAACGGCCGCGGTCCGCGTCAGTTCGCGGTGATGTCCACTGCGGCGACGGTGTTGGCCTGAACGCAGCCGTCCGCGGTCACGGCGCAGTTGGTCTTCGAATACGACACGTTCACGAGGTAGCTGCCTGCCTCGAGGCCGGCGTCGACCGTCTCCTGATCCTGATCGGGCGAGACGGCCTGCGGGGACACGAACGCCGTGGCGAAGCCGCTCGACTGGAAGATCTGGAGGACCTCGTAGTCGGCCTCGGGCTCCGGGGACCAGGCGACGGTGAGTGGGCGATTCGCGGGCACAGACGCGTCGCCATCCGGGGAGACGATCGCGCCGTCGAACGCCGGCTCCACGGCCGCGAGCTGGTAGGAAAGCGGCGCACGGCCGGGGACGCTGACGGTCATCCCGTAGCTCGTCTGGGCCGCGGCCGGCGGCGAGAACGTGGTGTAGTACCCGCCGACACCGCCCCCGTCCACGTCGCTCCACGGGATGTTCACCTGCGCGCCGCCGATGGCAATCGTGACGGCGGCGTTGCCGTTCTTGATCTCGGCTCCGCTCGAGGGGTCGTAGACGTGCGCGAGGGCCCACCGGAGCTGCATCGGACCGCCCGGCGTCCGGGATTCGAGGACGCTGAGCTGCGCTGGTGGCACGTCGACCGCGATGGCCGAACCGGTCGAGGGCACGCTGAGCGGACCCTTGATCGCGGCGACCGCGACTTCCACGCTGTCGAAGTCGGCCTCGACGTCCACGTAGTAGTGGGCCCATGGGTCGAGCCCGCCGTCGGGCCCGTGAAAGGCCCACGTTCCCGCGTCGTCGACGAGCTGGTCTTCGATCGGCTCGGTACCGTGCGGGAACACGCGATAGAGCTTCGCCTGCACCCGCGCCGGCGTCGCCGTGAACCTCGACGTCGTCGCGGTGCCCGTGAGGCACGACGTGGGGTCCGCGACGCACGCCGCCTTCTCGGCGGCGGTGACCACCGCCGGCGCGCCCGCGTCGCCCGCGACCGTCGCGTCCCCGACGGCCGCGCCGCCGCCGTCGCCTGCCGTCGCCGAGGAGTCGTCGCCGGTCGTGGAGCAGCCTGATCCGGCGCACGCAACGAAGACGACGAGGATGGCAGCGTTCTTGGTCACGACGCTCTATGTTGTCGCCTTGTGAGGCCGATCGGAATGTTCGCGCTGGGCTTTGCGCTGACAGGTGCGTGCGGGTGCGCGGCCAGCCAGAAGGCTGCAGCGCAGGATCCGATGAGTTGCGAGCGCGACCCGAACTGTTCGAAGGGGCGATCGAGCTACATCGACTGCACGAAGCAGTGCGTGGATGATCCGGCGTGCACGGATCTGTGCAGGGAGATGCAGATCGACCGGAACGGGCGGCCGTAAGCGCGGACGCGGGCTCACCCCTTCGGCGGCGGCGCCTCCGTCACGGCCGGGCGGCTCTTCAAGCACTGCTCGAACTGCGCCTGCAGGCCGCTCGCCGTCGGCGGCAGCCTCGGCAACCCCATCACCGGCGCACCCTCGCGCGACCAGTCGATGCCGCTGTCGCTCATGCTCAGCCACACGAAAAGCGCCCGCCCGCGGATGTTCTCGAACGGGACGCCCCCGCCCTGCCCACCGAACCACATGCGCGAGTCGTGGCTGTTGTTGCGGTTGTCGCCCATCACCCACACCTCGTCCTTCTTCGCGAAGTAAGGCCCCTGCGTCTCGGGGAAGACGCCTGACGCCCGGTCGTAGAACGTCAGGTACGCTTGGTGGCCGAGAAACTCGACGTAGAGGTCTCCCTCGTGCTGCGTGATGGCGGACTCGTAGTCGCTGTACGACCAGGTCCCCACGCGGCAGCTCGGGACCTCCCAGCCGTTGATGATCGGGTGCCCGGCCCTGGCCTCGAGCCTGTCCCCGCCGATCGCGACGACGCGCTTGATGAAATCCTGCTCGGGGTGCTCGGGGAAGGCGAACACGATGACGTCCCCACGCCCGGGCGGCATGCTCGTCCAGACGCGCGAGTGCGTATAAGGGATCGCCGGGCCGTAGCTGAACTTGTTCACGAAGATGTGGTCGCCCACCATCAGCGTCGGGATCATCGACCCGCTCGGGATCTTGAACGCCTCGATGACGAATGCCCGGAGCGCGAACGCCACGGCGACCGCCATCACGATGGCCTCGAGGTACTCGCGCACCTCGCTCTTCCGCCAGCGACCTAGCCGCGCGTCGATCTCGACGTCGACCCGACCCATCGCGTCCATGAAAGAGTCCTCGTCGAACGGCATGCGCTCCATCGCGTCTCGCAGCGCATCGAGGTCGGAACGGAGTCTCTCGCGCTCCTTCGTGGACAGCGCTCGCACGACCGCCTTCGAGTGCTTGGCGAGGATCATCTCCGCCTCGTCTAGCAGCGTGCGCGCGCGCTCGAACGTCGCACGCAAGCGCGGCGACACGTCCGACCGCAGAGGGGGATGCGCGTGCCGCGCGAACGGGAGCTGGTGGCGGACCGCCCACAGCCCGATCTCGATCAGCGTGAAGAGCACGATGCCGACGGGCACCGGCTGGGCGTGCACGAGCGACTGCATCCAGCCCAGAGCTCCGGACGACACCTCGAAGCCGCCCGGCGGCGTCAGCGCCCAGATGAGCATGCACGCGATGACGATCGGAAGCGCCACGAACCAGACGGCCCAGTAGACGAGGCGCAGCAGCCGCGATCGCTTCACCGGCGGAAGCTCGGCCAGCGTCCGCGGGGCCGCGGCCACGGCGACGTCGAGCGGACGTCCCGCACCGTTCGTAGTCCCGTTGGTCGCGGGACGCTCAGCATCCCTGTCGTGCTCGTCACTCTCTCTCGCCCGGGGCGGTTCGTCTGTCTTCAAGGCGCGTCACCGATCTGGATCGCGTAGTTGACCACCGCCGGCGTATCACCGACGACGCCGAAGAGCGGCATCGCCGGCTGAACCTGGCCCGCCGACGGCGTGTTGTCGAGCACCACATAGTACATACCCGCGGGAATGGGCACCTCGCGCTGGTATTCCGCGCCAGCCCGCACGACGTCCGTGAAGCGCGGCGGGAAGGCGAGCGGCCCCGCTGCGCCGTACTGGAAGTAGAGCTGGAGCGACGCGTCCCCCTCGGCTTTCGGGACGATGAATACGTCGACCGCCGGGGCGCCGTCGAGGTGCATCTGCAGGTAGACCGAGCGACCTGAGCTGTCCACCGTGAACGGGCCGATGAAATCACGCTCGCCCGAGTGAACGGTGGTCCGCAGGTTCTCGACCATGATCCGGCTCGACCCGTGCGCCTGGTACGGGTGCATCGGGCGCTGGCCGAGCGGCAGATGGCCGACGCTGAAGTCGGTGTTGCCGCCCGTCTCCTGGATGACGGTGAACCCCTGCCCGAGCTGACCGGCGACCATCTGCTGTCCGAAGCTGTCGGCGTACGGGGCGATCCAGTTCTGCACGAGGTTCGCGCCGGGTTGCTCGATCTGCGCGAGGTGGAAGTCGGGCGGCGAGACGGTGCGCGTGTCGAAGTACGCGTAGATCGCGTTGTCCTCGGCGCACTTGAAGTCCTGGTTGTACTGGATCGTGGCGGCCGACGTGAACGTGACCTTGCGAGACAGGGCGGTCCACGCATACCCGAAGCCGTCGAAGTGCACCCAGAGGTCTCCGTTGTCGAGCACCTGCTGGGAGCAGTGCTGCGGAAAGAAGCGGCCGATGACGGATGGGTCCGGCGCGAGGGTGAGGGGTGCGTTGTGTGTCGTCATCTGCTCGCAGAACTGGCCCAGGCCGAGGCTCATGATGTCGCGCCGGAGCTTGCGGTTCGACGGATCGTTGATTGGGCCGGCGAGCTTGCACACGGCGTTCGGGGAGCACGCGCTGCTCGTCGACACCACCCAGCCGATGACGAGCGGAAGCGCGAGGTGCAAGGCGGCGAGACCAGCGCTCGTGGCAGGACGCATCGTGGGCACGAAGCATAGCGCGGCGGGGAGATCGGACGGCACTGCGCGCGTGCTAGCGTGAAGCGGCATGAAGGCCGCGGTCCTCGGGGCCGGCGCCTGGGGTACGGCGCTGGCAAAGCTCCTCGCGGAGAAGGATGCCGAGGTCACGCTGTGGGCACGGCGTCCGGATCTCTGCGATGCCATCACGTCGGCCGGCCAGAACGCCCGCTACCTCCCGGGGGTCATGCTGCCGGGAAACGTGCTGTGCACGCCTGATCTGCGCGCGGCGATGGACGGCGCCGAGATGGTCGTCTTCGTGGTCCCGAGCCACGCGACACGGGAGGTCGCGCGCGCCGCGGCGCCGTACGTCCGGCGCGGCGTGCCGGTGGTCAGCGCGACGAAGGGGATCGAGAACGACTCGCTGATGTTCATGGACGAGATCCTCCGCGCCGAGCTCCCTTCCCACGCCCGCGACCACCTCACGTTCCTCTCCGGCCCGAGCTTCGCCAAGGAGCTGGCCGCCCACCACCCCACGGCCGTCGTCATCGCCGCGCACGACGCGGAGGTCGGCGCAGAGGTGATGCGGCGCTTTCACACCCCCTACCTCCGGACGTACGCGAGCGACGACGTCGTCGGAGTGGAGTGCGGCGGCGCGCTCAAGAACGTCATCGCGATCGCCGCCGGCGCGGTCGACGGGATGGGCTTCGGGCACAACGCGCGCGCCGCGCTCATCACGCGCGGCCTCGCCGAGATCGCGCGCCTCGCGATGGCGCGTGGCGGGTCCGCCCTCACGCTCGCCGGGCTCGCCGGTCTGGGTGACCTCGTCCTCACGTGCACCGGGGAGGCCTCGCGCAACCGGACCGTGGGCTACGAGATGGGCCGCGGGCGCAAGCTCTCCGACGTCCTCGGCAGCCTGGGGCACGTGGCCGAGGGGGTGAAGTCCGCAAAGAGCGCGCACGACCTGTGCGCGAAGCTCGGCGTCGAGATGCCGATCACCGGGGCCGTCTACTCGGTGCTCTACGAGGACAAGCCGGTCCCAGAGGCCGTACGCGACCTGATGGCGCGTGAGCTAGGCTACGAATTCGATCCGCGCGCCGTCGCGCGCGCGACCTTGCGGTGAGACGCGGAACCCGGAGGAGACATGCGCGCGCGGGCTCTTGGTGTGGTGCTCTCTTGCTTTGCTTGCCTTGCGTGGCCCGCGGGCGCGCCGGCGCAGTACCCTCCGGCACCCCCGCCGCAGCCCTACCCGCAGCCCGCACAGCCGGCCCCGCAGCCGTACGCCCAGCCTTACCCGGCCCCCCCGCAACCCGCGCCGCGACCCGCGCCGCAGCCCGCGCCGCAGCCGTATGCGCCCCAGCCGTACCCACCGCAGCAGCCCGTCCCGCCCTCTCAGCCCTACCAGCCCTACGCGCCGCAGCCGTACCCGCAACCCTACCCGCAGCAGCCCTACGTCCCGTACGGCCAGCCTCCCCCCGTCTACGGGCCCGCACCGGTCCCGTACGGGCTCCCGCCGCCGAACCGGTACCGCAGCCCCGGCGAGATGGCGTATCTCTTCGGCGTCGGCCTCGCCTACGGCGTCGGCACCGGCATCTGGATCGACGCCATCGGCAAGATCCATGATCCGGGCATCGCCTTCCTCCCCGCGCTCGCCCTCGGCGCCGGCGTCCCCATCGGCCTCTACGTGTGGGACCAGCAGCAGGAGTTCGATCGAGGGGTCCCCTCGACGATGGCGACCGGCCTTCTGCTCGGCGGCATCGAGGGCATCGCGATCGACGGGCTGCAGTGGCAGCTCACGGGCAACGGCGGCCCGGCGACGTGGAGCTTCGGGACGTGGACCACCGTCACGTTCGTCGCGGCGACGGCGGGGGGCGTGGGTGGCTACGCGTTCGGCGAGTGGCTGCAGCCGGACCCGCGTCGTCTCGGCTTCATCGTGAGCGGCGCGGGCTGGGGCTCCCTCACCGGCATCATGTTCGGATCGGGCGTCGTGAACGGGGACTGGAAAGACGGCGCTGCCGTGTGGGGCTTCATCGGATACAACGCCGGCATCCTCGCGACCGGCGCGCTCGCGACGGTGTACGTCCCGTCGTGGCAGACGATCCGTTACATGTGGCTCGGCGAGGTGCTGGGCACACTGGCCACGACGCCGGTCTATCTCTTCTACCTGGGTGGAGGCGACGCGCGGCACGGCCTCATCGCCAACGCGGCGGGCGGCCTCGCGGGCATCGGCATCGCCGCCGCGCTCACGTGGAACCTGACGGACCCGGCGGGGATGGCGTCGTGGGCTCCGCCGTTCCAGCTCGCCTTCGAACCGACCAACGGGGGCGCGAAGCTCACCGCCCTCGGGAGCTTCTGACGACGGCTCACCCGGAGGGGCTTAAAAACAAACGGGGCCTCCCGGTTCGGAGGCCCCGCGGGGTACCCGGGAGCGCTTACTTGCTGGAGGCCGGCGCTGCCGAGGCCGAGGATGCCGGTGCATTGGCGGGGCTGTCGGGCGGGGGCGAGCTTCCGCCGCATGCCACGAGGGCTCCCACCGAGGCCATCGCCGCGAGAACGACGAGAATTGCGATGTTCTTCATGATCGATTTCTCCTCCGAATAGTCTCGAGCGAGGTCGAGGACGGGCGCCTTTATGCCCTACTTCATGCGGGCGCGTCAACATGACCTCTCCGGCTCGTTGCGATACTGTGATTCGAGCCGGTTCGAGCCGCCAGAACGCGATGCCCATCCTCAAGTGGTTCCCCCCCCAGGGCCAGCCCCGGACGTTCGTGGTCCACAAGCCCATCACGACCGTGGGGCGGGCGCTGGGCAACGACGTGGCCATCCCCAGCCGCGGCCTCGCGGAGACGCACGCGCAGGTCCTCTTCGATGGGCGCGACTTCAATCTGGAAGAGGTCGACAAGCAGGGCGAGATCCTCGTCAACGGAAAGAAGAAGCGGCGGGCCCGGCTCGTCCACGGCGACCGTCTGACGCTCGGCGACGTCGAGATCTCGTTCGGGATGTTCGACGAGCCGCGGAAGGTGGCGCGACCCGAGCCGGCGGCGGGTGACATGGCCAGCGCCGCATCTGCGGTCATCAGCGAGACGCAGCTGCACGTGACCAACCAGCAGCTCGCCGGGCTGCGCAAGCTCTACGAGTTCAGCGAGAAGCTGATGACGATGAAGGACATCGATCGCCTTCTCGAGGCGATGCTCGACGCGGTCATCGAGGTCACAGGCGCCGAGAAGGGCCTCATCCTGCTCAACGAGGACGCCTTCACGGCGTCCGCTGCGGAGCCAGCGCCCGAGCCCGCGCCGGGCCGACACAGGGGGCCGGTCGTGCGCGCGTCGCGCAACGTCAGGGGCGAGGCGCTCACCGACAAGAGCGGCGGGATCAGCGACAGCATCGTGCGCAAGGTGCTCGACACCGGGCGACCCGTCATCGTGAGCGACGCGCTGAGCGACTCGCAGTTCAAGGCGAGCGAGAGCGTCCTCGCGCTCCAGCTCTCGTCGGTCATGTGCGCGCCCCTCGTGTGGCAGGGGCACTCGCAGGGCGTCCTCTATGTCGGGAACGACCGCGTGAAGGGGCTCTTCGAGCGGAGCCAGCTCGACGTCCTGTCGATCTTCGGATCGCAGGCGAGCCTGATCCTCCAGAATGCGCTTCTCCTCAGCGCGCTGCGCGCCGACAAGGAGAAGCTGGTCGCCGAGCTGAAGGACAAGCGCTTCGGCGAGATCATCGGGACGTGCCCGTCGATGATGGAGGTGTTCCGCAAGCTCCAGAAGGTGGCGACGAC
>Ga0209415_10004066_pt1 | contig 26944 bp, 16 predicted proteins | sample PeaSoiSIISIP2007_FD_187696 | JGI IMG/M metagenome (GOLD analysis project Ga0209415, IMG submission 187696) | Peat soil microbial communities from Weissenstadt, Germany - SII-SIP-2007 (SPAdes) (version 2) | ecosystem: Environmental > Terrestrial > Soil > Wetlands > Peat | place: Germany... | reverse complement strand
CGTCGTACGACAACGGAAACTACTACGCCACTGCCATGCTAACCCGCGGTATCCTCGACCACGTCCCGCCGTTGTTCGGCCATACGAGGTTTACCGAAGTCGCCAATAATTACAGCGGCGGCGGGCGGTCCTTCAAGGAACACATGCAGCATCTGGAAGGTAGCGCCCGGAAGGTGAGCGACGGCCATCTGCACATGCCCATCCGCAAAAGTGAATCGTTGCCCAAACCTCAGCAGGTCTGGTGTGGGCAGGAACTCGACGCCTTACTTAGTGAAATTGTCAGGATCATGAAATGAGCGCCGCCGAAATCGTCCCATAACCGACTACCTCAAGAGCGCCGGGACGCTGGAACACGCGCAAGCGATGGCAAATCATTCATCGCCGCGCACCACGAACCTGTACGATCGCCGCGCGGATGAAGTCTCGCTTGACGAGCACGAGCGCGTGGGGATCTGAAGACCTACAATGGAGGCATGGTGGACATTTTAAAGTGGGTTTGTATTGCGAGCTTGTGCCTCAACGTGCTCCGCTCCGCCCTACGACTACTTAAGGACGGCCTGAGTCTCAAAAACGAGCTCTCACTCGAAAAAAATCCCACCTTCTTGGTTGGCTATACAAGATCTTTGGCCTAAGTCTCGGTTTTTCAATCTGCTAACTGGGCATGACTGACACCCCGCCAGCATCGCAAGGCAATTGGCGCGCCGACCTCCGCGAGATGTGGGAGGCGCACATGGAACAGGCCAAGCGCGACAATGAAGAACACACCCGCAAGCGCAGAGAGGGCAGACTCCACGGCGAGCTTTCAGAAAGCCTGATCCAACGGCTCCGAAATTGTAATCCACCACAACTCCAAAACGCAATGCGGCGCTGCCGTGAACTGCTCAAAGCCCATCGGCGTCCTCCTTTGAAGTCGGATTGTCGCAATCGCTTCCAAGGCTCGGTTCGGGTAAGTGTGGCGGTAGGAAACAAGCGATATCAATACGAAACGCGCTCCTGCGGGAAAGATTGCGGTAAGTGCCCCAATCATGGGCCGTATCTGTACGTTTATACGCGCGACGGAGCTCTCTTCCCCGCAAAGTCACTAGGACGCGCTCCTTTCAAAGCACCGGTTCCCCGAAAAGTGAAAACGGCCATACAGGCCTTTCACAAACAGGAGCTCAACCTACAAGCGCCGCCGGCGAAGGGACAAAGGGACACGACAACGCTGTTGCGATAGGGGGGCCTCCCTTGCGTGTGATAATCGCGCGTTATCACACTCTAAATTAGGAGGGGAAGCCCCCCGCGCGTCGTGGTCGGATCGGCGAAGAAGGGCATTACAAGGAATATTGTCGAGAGGGTTGCGATCTAAGGCCGCAATCGCAGGCGTTGGCGAGCAAGGCCGCGACCACGCGGACCCGGAGCTGCGCCGAAGTACTTCAACTAGTTCTCGGCCGGTTTCTCGACGCGGTCTACGACCAGCACCTCCATCGGTTCTTTCGTATCCACCAGCTTCAGCCCGAGCTGCTGCTCGATCGCATCGAAGCAACTCGGCCCGTCGGCGATGTCGCCGGCAACCGGTGGCCCCGCTTTGTCGTCAAACATGCAATCGAGAGTGAAATCGTACTTGCCGGTCAACCCGGTTTTGTTTTCGACGATCCGAGCATCGGCGGCGATGCCTCCCATCAGAACAGGACTCATGAACAACTCGCAACCCAGCGCCGCCACGGGCTCACACGAAAGTGGCAGCGCCCTGGCTCTGAAAAGCTGGTGTCCATCGCGGGTTCGCGTCCAAGCCGCGGGCCGGCCGGCGGGGATCGCTGGAAAACCCTTCGCGGCGGGCAGCGGATCGAGAGGCTTTCCGGGAGTCTCCACCGATTCCTTCATCTTCAACCCGCCTTTTGCGATGACGAGCTGATAGACGGGAATCGAGCGCATCTCGCGATGAACGGCCAGCTTGAGGCGCTCAATCAATAGGTTCCGCAGCATTACGTTGAACTGTTCGGGAGTCGTACCCGCCGGAACGTTCGCGACGATGTCGTAAGACGTAGCGAGTATCGATGGGTCCTTTCCAGCGAGGACTAGACGAATATCCTTCAGGCCGTACGCAGTTTTAAGGATGATTCGCAACGAGACGTTTTCCCAATGAATCTGAGCAGGATCGTTGGTGCCCGGTCCACCGGTCATGCGCGTCATAAACTGGTTGGGCGGCGGCAGCGGCTTGGAGAGTCTCACCGACGCCACGTCGAACATCAGCTTCTGATCGTCCGCTTGTCCGAAGGCAATACCACAAAGAGCCAGGGCCGCGATCGTCGCTCGTTTCATGCAGGACCTCCAGTTAAAGGTCAGACGAACGCCGCCTCACGAACGTGCAATTCGTTTTCAGTGGACAGCGCACCCGCCGAGGTGTATAAAGATACCAGGGCCCGGTTCGCAAGGCCAGCGCAAAAGCGCACCCTCCGAAAGATCCCAACCCAGTTTGAGCAGGTTTGCGGATGAACGATCTGAAGGTGTGCATGTGGCCTATCGACCGGCCGATTCCTTACGCCGGGAACAGCCGTAAGATTCCCCCGCGCGCGGTTGACAAGGTCGCCGCCTCGATTGAGGAATTCGGCTGGCGCGTTCCGATCGTCGTCGACAAGGACGGCGTCATCATCTGCGGGCACACGCGGCTTCTGGCCGCGAAGAAGCTGGGCCTCCAGGAAGTGCCCGTGCACATTGCCGACAATCTGACGCCGGCCCAAGTCAAAGCGTACCGGCTGATGGACAATCGCAGCCACGACGAGAGCGAGTTCGACATCGATCTCCTGGCGCCCGAACTGGAGGATCTGGTGGGACTCGACTTTGATTTGAGCCTCACCGGTTTCGATCAGCACGAGATCGACAAGTTCCTGGCCGACCCGGACGACGAGGATCGCGCCAACGCGGCGCCTCCGCTCCCCGATGTTCCCGTCACCGGGCCCGGCGACCTGTGGCTCTGCGGGAAGCACCGGATCCTGTGCGGGGATTCCACCTCCGCCGACGTGGTGGCCCGGCTGCTTGACGACCGCAAGCCGCGGCTTATGGTTACTGATCCTCCATACGGGGTGTCCCTGGATTCAGAATGGCGCGACAGAGCAGGAATCAACAAGGTGGGCCCCGCCGAGCCCTCGTACATGAAGCACAGGACTGAGGGTCACACGGAAACGACGATCTCCGGTGACACGATCGCAGATTGGTCGCCCGCCTTCGAGCTGGTTCCTAGTCTCCAAATTGTCTACGTATGGCATGCGACTTCTCACATGGTAGAGGTCGCGCAGGGCCTCGAGCGAATCGGCTTCGAGTTGCGCCAGCAGCTGATCTGGTTCAAGACGGCCGCGGCTATGTCGCGCTCGGCTTATCACTGGCAGCACGAGCCCTGCTGGTACGCGGTGCGGAAGGGCAAGACAGCGAACTGGCAGGGTGCGAGAGACCAGACCACCGTCTGGAGTGCTGCTTCGCCCAAGATGATCATGGGAGGCTCGAACGAAGAAAAATTCAATCACCCGACCCAGAAGCCCGTCGAGTTGATGCGGCGCCCAATTCAAAATCACACCAGGCGCGGCGAGTTGGTTTACGAGCCTTTCTTGGGTAGCGGAACCACGCTCGCCGCGGCCGAGCTGACGGATCGCGTCTGCCTCGGGATCGAGATCGATCCAAGGTACATCGATGTCGTTGCGCTCCGCTGGCAAGGTCTGACTGGAAAGCAGGCAACGCTCGACTGCGACGGCCGCACGTTCGACGAGATAGCTGCGGAGCGGAGAGGAGTCCCCGTATGAATCGAACGTTGCAAGCGCGAAATCGCTGCGATCGAGGCGGAACTCCTCGCGGGCAATCCCGACATCGAGGGATTGTGTTTGGCGCTCTCGGACTGGAACGACGAGCTGCGGATTCTCGAAGAGATGAGGTGACCCATGGCGCGCCCTGAAGCCAAGATCGATCTCGTTGAAATGGAAAAGCTATACAGCATGCAATGTACCGACGAGGAAGTTGCGGCCTTCTTCGGCGTCAGCACGCGGACGATCCAGCGGCGCCGCAAGGTTAAGCATTTCGGCGAAGCCGCGGACCGCGCCAAAGCAAAGGGTCGCGTCTCGGTCCGCCGCCATCTCTTCCGGCTGGCCGCCGCCGGCAATGTTGCCGCCGCCATTTTTCTAGCCAAGAACCTGATCGGCTACCGCGACGTGGTGAGCAACGAGCACAGCGGGCCTGACGGCTCGCCCATTCAGATTGCAACCAACCCGGACCTTTCCCAACTCGATGATGAAGAACTGCGACAGCTTCGCGCCATTGCTGAGAAGACCCAGACTCACCGAAGAGATTGATCGCGAGCTGGCCACGCGCCGTCTGCGTGAGTTCGTGCGCCTCGCCTGGCCGATCATCGAGCCGTCGACGCCGTTCGTTCCCGGCTGGCACATCGACGCGATCATCGATCACCTCGAAGCGGTCACAAACGGCCAGATCCGCAATCTCCTGATCAACGTACCACCGCGCCACATGAAGAGCCTACTGGTGTCGGTCCTCTGGCCGGCCTGGGAGTGGATTCAGCACCCGGGGCGTCGCTGGCTGTATAGCAGCTACGCGGCAATACTGAGCATTCGCGATTCGGTAAAATGCCGGACCCTGATCGAGTCGCCGTGGTACCAGGCACGCTGGGCCGACCGTTACGCGCTGGCGAGCGACCAGAACACCAAGATGCGCTTCGAGAACAACCGATCCGGCTATCGCATCGCGACTTCGGTGGGCGGCACGGTAACCGGCGAGGGAGGCGACCGGATTGTGTGCGACGACCCTCACAATGTCGGCGAAGTGGAGTCGGACTCCGTTCGCAAGAGCACCATCGACTGGTTCGACGTGGTGATGTCGACGCGCGTCAACGACCCCAGGACGGCGTCCAAGGTGGTGGTGATGCAGCGCTGCCACCAGCGGGACTTGAGCGGACACCTGCTGGAACAAGGCGGCTGGGAGCACTTGCGGCTGCCCGCCGAGTTCGAGGAGCCGAAGTGCGTTACCTCGCTCGGCTGGACCGACCCGCGCAAGCTGCCCGGCGAGCTGCTGTGGCCGGACCGGTTCGGTGCGAAGGAAATCACGGATCTGAAAATCAGCCTCGGCAGCTACGCCGCGGCGGGCCAGCTACAGCAGCGGCCGTCGCCCGCCGGTGGCGGCATCTTCAAGCGGCACTGGTTCCGATTCTGGCAGCCGCCCGGAGCCAATCTTCCACCGATCGTGGTCCGGTTCCCGGACGGCACCCAGCGCCCCATCATTGCCGAAGCCATCGGCAAGGTGGAGGAACACGCGCAGTCCTGGGACTGCGCCTTCAAAGACCTCGATACTTCAGACTTCGTGGTCGGCCAGGTATGGGGTCGGCTGGGCTCGGCCTTTCTGCTGCTCGACCAAGTCCGGGCTCGGATGGACTGCCCCACTACCGCCAAAGCCGTGCGCGATCTCTCGGCGAAATGGCGGTACTGCTCAGCGAAGCTCATCGAGGACAAGGCCAACGGCTCAGCAGTCATTCAGATGCTCCAGCGCGAGATACCGGGCCTGTTGCCTGTCAATCCGGGCGGAGGGAAGGTGGCGCGCGCCGCTGGGGTGAGCCCGCTGATCGAGGCCGGCAACGTCTACCTTCCGCATCCCGCTTATGCGCCTTGGGTGGAGGATTTCATCGAAGAATGCGCGGCGTTCCCCAACGGAGCTCACGACGACCAAGTGGACGCCATGACTCAGCTTCTGCTGCGCTGGAACATGGCGCCGCAGGAACAGACGGTCGTCTATTACTGCGAGCCCGTGCGAATCAGCCCGTATTGAGATGCAATGCACCGATATGGGCAGAAAAGGATAATACGGCAGCGATGATGGACAGTTCACCGCGACGACAAGGGGTCGGGCAAGATCGTCAAGCGCAATGATCATTTGATGGATGCGACGCGCTACCTCGTGATCAGCGGGCGACCACTGATGTGGACCGAGCCGAAGCCTCAACTCGATTCGCCGCCGCAGCGGTCGTCCGGCGATTACGGGTGGATGAGGTGAGAGTGCGAGGAAGGCAGAAAGGTCGCACCTTGCCGGCGCGTTCCGCGAGTGAGGTAATCTTGTTTGTTTCAACCCGTGAAGAAACGTTGGACCGAGTCGCGCTGGCGTGCATACAATCGAGCGCGAGCCGAGGATTCTCTGGCGCACCGGACTCGCTGGAAGGAGTGGAGAAGGGAAACGCGTCGCGAGAGCCAGGGGATCACCGCGGCGGCCCCGGCGTCCGAACGTCATCACCGAACGCCACAACGGTTTGTAGCACCTGAAGTCCTATCGCTTGTCGAGGAACCAGACGCGTCCGTATCTTTCTTTCGTGGGCTTCAGGCTCATGTCAAACACCGCGATGTTTTTGTCGATCTCTCCAGTATAAGGAGGATCACGCCGGATGCAATCGCTCTGCTCCTGGCAATTGTTCGCCTGCTCGAAACCAGGGGACTACGAGTCAGCGGTACGTACCCCGACGAACCAATGGCGACGGAGACCATTCGGGAATCGGGATTCAACGATTATCTGAAGACATCAATGCCGCCATCCGGCAGCAAGATGGGGGCAATCGTGCGCCAAGATCTGTCGCAACACTCAAAACAAGCCGACGGGCAGTACGCCAGGAAACTTATTGATTTCGCTGAGGCAGATGGAGGAAACCGGTTGCGCCTGAAAGTCGCGTACGCTCATCTGGTGGAATGTATGGGCAACACTCACCAGCATGCAGGCGCGCGTCCGGGCGAGCAGACTTGGTGGGCCGCCGTTTTTCGCGACACGCGACGGCACTGTGATTGCTTCACCTTCGTTGACATGGGTATTGGAATTTTCAACAGCGCAGAGTTGTCTATCCGGTTGAGGATGTACAAGTTTACAGGTTTCCGTCGGCAGAGGATCTTGCAGGAGTTGCTCGAAGGAAAGATCCCTTCAAGTACGGGAAAGGCCTACCGCGGCCGGGGTCTGCCGTCGATATACCGGTCGTGCATCGACCGAAAGGTCAGACGCTTCGTGATCGTCACGAACGACGTATATGCGGACACCGAAAGAAACGATTTCCGCGCCCTGTCGCACGATATAAAGGGCGTACTATTGTATTGGGAAGTGCCTCATGATAGCTGAGAACACATTGAGTCTCAACATCGCCGCGGAGTTCAGTCGAACTCCCGGCCCCCGCTTCCGAAGTGAAGGGAAGTTTTCGGGGGAAGAGTTCCGCGAGACCATCCTGAAGAGCCGACTCGAGCGAGCGCTGAGAGAAGGCGTTATGCTCCATGTCGACCTGGATGGCGGCTACGGCTATGCGACGTCGTTCCTCGAAGAAGCGTTTGGCGGCCTTGCGCGTCAATACGACCCGGAGCTGATTCTCAAGACGCTTTCGATCAAGTCCGATGAAGAGCCGTACTTGGTCGAGGATATCCGTGGCTACATCGGGAAGGCGCGTAGTGGCTGACTTCGGTACGTGGGGTCCGGTCGAACTGAAGATTTCCATTGGAGAGATCGCAAACGCCGTTGCCATTGTCGCCACTGGTTTTTGGGTTGCTCACGTGATCGAGAGGCGGCAAGCCAGTCAGAGAGCGATAAAGAACCTGATCGTGGTGCTATGCCGCGAATGCCTCGATCACCTGGGCTCACTTTCTCAAATTATCGAATCCGAATGTCCCGCTAGCCAGGAGGTGTCTGTAATGGCCAGAAACAAGATCACGCGTTGCTTGCAACGTTTCTCAAACTCAATTCATTCAATTGAAGTGGCCTCCAGCAAAGCGGGTTTATCCAAAGCCCTATCCCTTGATGCATTGAAGACGCACCGAGAATCGCTTCGCACGCAGATCACTGATCCTTTGGCGCAAGGCCCGGGTCTTGATCCCGCAACGATTCGACAAATTGAGGGCACAATCACACAGGGCAGAGAAGCCGTCATCGACCTGGAGATAAGTCTCCACCAGCAGTGAAGGGAAACGCCATGCGCCCGTTGCCTCTTCCTGAAACCTGTCCGCTAATCTGCGTGTTCGCCGCCTAGCCGGCGCGACGAATCCATTGCCTGGCGTGCAAGCAACCACAGCGGCGAGACACCTTCCTCGGATTCTCGAATCGCCGCCGAGGAAAACATTCCACGTAGTGAAATGTTCAGGGCGTGATACGGATAAACCGCGATGACCGGTGCACTGGAAGAGAGCACGTCGAGACTTCCAATACCGGACCCGAAGTCGATTGCTTCTAGGTCAACCTGTTTGGCATAGAGTCGAAGCTTCGACCTCAAGTGACCTCCAGCGGACACCTCCCACACTCATCGTGGACGCCTTGAGCAGCCGTCTGGTTCCGGAGCCACTGGGGATCAGTGTGATGGTGCCCCGAATCGCCGTTTTGGAGCCTCGGATTTCCCACGTTTTCTTACCCTTCAGAATCAGGTCAATCCAATAGGGCCGGATCACAAGAGCACGAAGCATCACCGCATACTTCACTGCCGAAGATCATCGAGGAACTCTGACGCCGGATCGACACTCGTTACGAGGAGATGATCGCGTGCTCGGGTGCAGGCGACGTACAACAGGTGCCGCTCCGTGTTGTACACTGTTGACCTAACGTTTTCCAAGCTTTGTGAGGAGCTTCATTTCCTGCCCGATACATTCCGTGACGTGACCGGGTGTTTCCGTCCCGCCCTTCAAGGGGAAAATGGCCCCTGTCATCCCACTTCACCAGAAAGACCCGGCGTATTAAGTGCTCGATGGCTCCGCCCTACTTCTGGTCACACAGTGACTCGCTACAAATAAGGCGCCTTTCTTACGGCCTTACAATCGGTGTTTGAATAGGATGATGCCCGCCCTTCGATCCATTCCCGAGCAGGGCCAGCTAGCTGAGGTTCGCCGCCGCCGCTACATGGTTAGCGACGTGCGGCGGAGCGTTGCGCCGCAGAACGCCATCAGCCCGGCGCCTCCGCAGCACCTCGTGTCGCTCGTCTCCGTGGAAGACGACGCGCTCGGTGAGGAATTGCAAGTCATCTGGGAACTTGAACCGGCGGCCCGCGCATTCGACAAGATGGACCTGCCGGTTACGAAGGGTTTTGATCCGCCGGCTCGGCTCGACGCCTTTCTGGACGCAGTCCGCTGGGGCGCGGCCTCGATCGCCGATACGAAGTTGATCCAGGCGCCTTTCTACAGCGGCATCGAGATCGAACCCTATCAGCTCGATCCGGTGGTGCGGGCCGTCCAAATGCCGCGCGTCAGCCTCCTGGTGGCGGATGATGTGGGATTGGGCAAGACCATCGAGGCTGGTCTGGTTGTGCGTGAGCTCATGTTGCGGCACCGCGCCCGGCGCATCCTCGTGGTTTGCCCGGCGACGCTCCAAATCAAATGGCGCGACGAGATGCTCGAAAAGTTCGGCCTCGAGTTTCACATCGTCGACACCGCGCTCATTCGCCAGCTCCGGCGCGAGCGGGGGCTGCACGCCAATCCCTGGACCCATTTCCCGCGGCTCATCACATCAATGGATTACCTGAAGCGCGAAACGCCGCTGCGTCTCTTCCGCGAAGCCACGGCCAGAACAGAGAAGCATGCCGGCCTGCGTGAATTCGACATCCTGATCGTCGACGAAGCCCATAACGCAGCCCCGAGCGCCACCGGAGGATACGCCCTCGACTCGCAGCGGACCCAGGCCATCCGCGAGATCAGCCCCCACTTCGAGCACAAGCTCTTCCTGACGGCGACTCCCCACAACGGCTACCGCGAGAGCTTTTCCGCGCTCCTCGAACTGCTCGACGATCAGCGCTTCGCGCGCAGCGTCACTCCCGATCCTGTGCAACTTCGGGCCATCATGGTGCGCCGGCTGAAGTCCGAGATCAAGAACTGGGATGGCACTGCGAAGTTTCCACGCCGCGAGCTCCAGCCGATCGAGGTCGATTATTCGGAGGAAGAAAAGCAGATCCACGCCCGCCTGGCTGAGTATGTCGAGATGCGCGCAAGCGGTTTCCGCGACAACGCCGAGAGGTTTGCCGCTGAGTTCGTGCTGAAGATCCTGAAGAAGCGCCTCTTTTCATCTCCACAGGCATTCCTCACGACGCTCGAAAAACATCGCGAAAGCCTCCGGCGATCGGCGCGGGCCGAAGCTGCGCGCCCAGCCCAGCGTTTCCTGGCCCAAACCTTCGACCGGGCAGAAGAGGAGTTTGACGACGAAGCGGAGCAATCGGATGCCACCGCTGAGGCGCTCGAGGCCGCGGCGCGGGCATTCCGGCCGGTCTCAGCGGCGGAGAATGCGATTCTCGATCAACTTCAGAATTGGGCCTCCCGCACCTCCGCCACGCTTGACGCCAAGGCGCGGCAGCTCTTGGCGTGGATCGAATCCAACCTGCGCCCGGCCGGTGAGTGGAACGACCAGCGCGTGATCGTATTCACCGAGTACCGCGATACTCAGAAATGGCTGCACGGCATCCTGGCCCATCGCGGATTCGCGACGGGCGGTCGCATCGAGCTGCTCCACGGCGCGCAGGATTCAGTGGACAGAGAGCGGATTAAGGCCGCGTTTCAGTACGATCCCAAGGACTCGCCCGTCCGCATCCTGCTGGCCACCGACTCCGCCAGTGAGGGTATCGACCTTCAGCGCCATTGCCACCAGCTAATCCATTACGAGATTCCCTGGAATCCCAACCGGCTGGAGCAACGAAACGGCCGAGTCGATCGCCACGGCCAGCATGCATCGCAGGTCTCGGTCTACCACTTTGTGGCCGCTGGGTACAAAGACGAGACGTCGCCAACGGAAGGCTCAGGCGCCTCTCTTGCCGCCGATCTGGAGTTTCTCTATCGGGCCGCCAAAAAGGTGCAACAGATCCGGGAGGACCTGGGCAAAGCGGGACCTGTGATCGCCGAGCAGGTCGAGGAAGCCATGCTCGGCAAGCGCCGCACCCTGGATACAGCCAAAGCGGAACGGGACAACGAACCTGTCCGGCGGCTGCTTCGATTTGAGCAGAATGTCCGCGAGCAGACCGAGCGGCTGACCAACCAGCTTGACGAAACGCGGCGCGATCTGCACCTCTCGCCGGACAACATCGAAGCTGTCGTACACATCGCGCTCGATCTCGCCCGGCAGCCGAAGCTGATCCCGGTTGTGGTCGCGGGCGTTCCCCGCGCCTACCATGTACCGCACTTCATCGATCCAAGCTGGCAGAAATGCCGGATCGGGTTGGAGCATCCCCACACCCGGATAGCGCGGCCTATCACCTTCGATCCGGACGCGGCCAAGGATCGCGATGACGTCGTTCTCGCGCATCTGAACCACCGGCTCGTCGAGCGATGTCTTCGGCTCCTGCGCGCGGAGATCTGGGCGCCGGACGACCGCCAGACCATCCATCGCGTGACGGCTCGCCTGGTTCCACATTCCGCGCTACGCGCGCCCGCCGTGCTGGCCCACGCCCGGCTTACCGTCGTGTCCGGCGACAGCCAGCGGCTCCACGAAGAGTTGCTTGCAGCAGGAGGAATCCTGACCGAAGGAAAGCTTGACCGCCTCAACGTTTCACAGACCGCTGAACTACTCGCTGCTCAGACGGACCGGGATGCTCCCGAGCCGATCCGCCGCCGGCTCGCCGAGCTGTGGCCGCAGTTGGCTAAGCCTCTCCAGGCAGCCCTGGATGTGCGGGCCCGGGATCGTACTCAGTCCATCCAGCGCCAGTTGGCCGAGCGCGCCGAAGGCGAAGTCAAGAAGATTCAGACCATATTTGCGGAACTCGATCGAACCATTCGGGCAGAGCTGGACGACCCGCACCAACTTGAGTTGTTCGGCACCTATACCGAGATGGAGCGCGAACAAGCCCGCCGTAACCGGGATTTCCTTGCCGACCGGCTCCGGCAGATTCCAGGAGACCTCACCCGCGAGATCGAAACCATCCGCAAGCGCTTCGCCGATCCCGAGCCCCGGCTGTTCCCGGTGGCCGTCACGTTCCTTGTGCCGGAGGGATTGAAATGATGAGCGGAGCGGAGGGATACACAAATCGATGAGCGCTGCCAGCGAATACGCCGAGCTGCTCAAGCTGATCGAGATCACCGGCCCGTTCATCAGCCTGCCGGTATACAAGGATGTGTTCCCGCAGGGCCTCGTGAAAGATGACACTGCCGCGACAGCCGATCTCCGCGAGGCCTATGACGAATGGCGGGCTGCCAGAGAGAGCGTGATGTCCTTCGTATCGCCGGGCGAGCACGTGTGGGTTCGCACGGTCTTGCGGGAAGCACTTGATTGGCCGAACGACATGGTGGCCGAGCACAATGCGATTCCACAGACACTCGCCATCTCCATCCCGCAGCACCAAGAGACATTGCGGCCTGACCTCGCTCTGATGGATGGCAGTTCGCCGCGCGCGCTGATTCAGATCTTGCCGCCAGGTCAGGAGCCGGACCGCCGTCCGCCCGGCAGCACCTGGAATGCGTCCTGCGTCTCGCGCATGTCGGAGCTCCTCACTGGCACTGGAGTACCTCTTGGGCTGGTGACCAACGGCGAGCGGTGGGTCCTGGTTTACGCGGAGCGGCAACAGCCGACCGGCACCGCCGAATGGCGGGCCGAGTTGTGGTTTGAGGAGCGGCTCACCTTGCGCGCGTTTCGCGATTTCCTCGGAGCCGAGAGCTTCTTCAATCGCGCTCCTGAGCAAACGCTGGCGGCGCTTTACCGCCGTAGCCTCGAGAACCAGCAGGAGGTCTCTACCACCCTCGGCCGCCAGGTGCGCCGGGCGGTGGAGCTATTCGTAGCAGCGCTCGACCGCGCGGACCGCGAAGATCCGCGGTCGCTTCTAAAGGGCACAGCGGAGGAAACCATCTATGAAGCGTCGCTGTCGCTGATGATGCGGCTGGTATTCCTGCTGTTCGCCGAAGAACACGACCTGTTGCCGCTATCCAATCCCGTCTACCGGGATTACTACGCCATCTCGACCATTCACACGCGCCTCCGTGAGGACGCGGACGCGCACGGCGAAGAAGTCCTTGAGCACCGTTACGACGCCTTCCCGCGCCTGCTGGCAACCTTCCGAGCTGTTCATGGTGGCGCGGATCACGACCTGTTCACGCTACCCGCTTACGGCGGGCATCTATTTGACCCGGACCGCTTCCCCTTCCTCGAAGGGCGTGTGATGGGGACCTCCTGGCGCGATTCACCCGCCCCTCCCGTTCCCATAAATAACCGGACCGTGCTCCACTTGCTCGAGGCGCTTCAGTTCCTGGAGATGAAGGTTCCTGGAGGAGGTACGGAGAAACGCCGGGTCAGCTTCCGGGCCCTGGACATTGAACAGATCGGCCACGTCTATGAAGGCCTGCTCGACCACACCGCGAAACGTGCAACGGAGCCGGTGCTCGGACTAGCCGGACCCGAGGAACCGGAGATTGCGCTGGCGGAGCTCGAAGCTCGCCGGGACCAGCCCGGGTTTATCGATTGGCTGAAAGAGAAAACCGGTCGCTCGGAATCGGCGCTCGAAAAAGCGCTGCATCAGGAGTTGGCTGTGGAGACGGCACGATGGCCGCTGTGGGAACGAGTTAAACCGTTTGCAGCTTTGGTTCGGCTGGATGATAACCGCGATCCCTGCGTGATTCCCGAGGGCAGCGTCTACGTTACGGCCGGCACGGCGCGGCGGCAATCGGGAACGCAGTACACTCCACGGTCGCTGACTCGCGAAATCGTCCGCTACGCGCTGGAGCCGGTGTGCTACCACGGACCGGCGGAGGGCCTTCCGCCGGGCGAATGGAAGCTGAAGGACGCTGCGAAACTGCTCGCTCTGAAGATCTGCGACCCGGCATGCGGCTCCGGCGCGTTCCTGGCCGAAGCTTGCCGCTACCTCTCCGACCGGCTCATGGAAGCTTGGGGTGCGGCCGAGCAGCGACTTGGGCCTGGCGTCAAGATCACGCCGTATGGTGACCCGTCACTGGGCCTGTCGGATGAAGCGCTGCTGCCGGCGGATCAGGAAGAACGCGCGCTCATCGCGCGCCGTCTCGTCGCCCAGCGCTGCCTCTACGGAGTTGATAAGAACCCTTTGGCGGTGGAGATGGCCAAGCTCTCTCTCTGGCTGCTGACCCTGGAGAAAGCCAAGCCGTTTACCTTCCTGGACCACGCGATTCGCTGCGGCGACTCGCTCTTGGGCGTCAACTTGACGCAGCTTAAGTTCTACGATCTCTCAGGCGGCGGCAAGGAAGCGACCCACTTGATGTTTCTGAATGAGGATCTGCGCTATGCCTCCGATCGGCGCGATGGTCTCTCGAAGCTTCAATACCGGCCGGAGGACCAGGAGCGTATGCTGAACGAAGCCCTCGCGCGGACGCGCCGCGTGCGCGCTGCGGCGGACCTTCTGATTGCCACGGCGTTCGAGGGGAATCCGGAGAATCTTGCCCAGCAGGTTGCGATGGGCCTCGAGCAGCAGGAAGCTGCAGCCCGCTCGACGCTGGTGGACAAGCGACCCTTTCACTGGCCAGTGGAGTTCCCTGAGGTGTTTGTGCATCGCGAGGGATTCGATGCCATCATCGGCAATCCGCCGTTCATGGGCGGTCAGAGAATCACGGGCGCGCTCGGGAAACCTTACCGCGTTTACCTGGTCAAGCATCTGGCGAATGATACGAGAGGGAGTGCCGATTATGTGGCCTACTTCTTCCTGCGAGCCTTCGAACTACTGAAGCCGGGCGGGACCGCTGGATTGCTGGCGACCAACACCATCGCCCAGGGAGATACGCGTGAAGTTGGGCTTGACCAACTGGTTTCGCAGGGGGCATCGATTTACAGAGCTGTCCCTAGCCGTAAATGGCCCGGCGACGCGTCATTGGAGGTTGCGTGGGTATGGTGGCACAAGGGGACGTGGCACGGTGACTGCGCTCTTGAGGATGTGCCCGTTTCGGGGATCACGGCCCAGTTGACCGTGCCAGGCTCAACCATGGGTAAGCCGTTTCGACTGACAGCGAATGCTGGGAAGAGTTTCATTGGGTCGTACGTTTTAGGGATGGGTTTTGTGCTGGAGCCTGACCAAGCGCAGCGGCTCATGGACAAAAATCCCCGAAATGCGGATGTACTGTTTCCTTACCTAAATGGAGAGGATCTGAACAGCGGTTGGGACCAGTCACCAAGCCGCTGGGTGATCAACTTCCACGATTGGCCGATGGAAAGGGCGCGGCAGTATACGGATTGTTTCGAGATAGTCGAGCACTTGGTAAAGCCCGAGCGCGATAAGAACAACCGTAAGGTGCGACGCGAGCGATGGTGGCAGTTCGCAGAACGTGCGCCCGGTTTGTACGCGACGATCGCGGGTATGGAGCGTGTGTTGGCAGTGTCCCAAACCGGACGCCGGTGGTCGGTCGTACTGGTTCCAACCAAGATCGTCTATTCGCATTCAGTGGTCGTGTTCAGTATGACAACCCATGGAGAATTTGCGAGTCTGCAGGCTGCGTTTCACGAGGAATGGAGGTTGACATACGGACCGACTTTGAGAATGGATGCGCGGTATACGCCATCGGACTGCTTTGACACCTTCCCGTTCCCGGTCTCCACGCAGCAACTGGAGAGTATTGGTGAGCGCTATTACAGCTGCCGACAGCGATTGATGCTCTCACGGCAAGAAGGACTCACCACGGTCTACAACCGCTTCCATCGCCCGACGGAAGCTGCCGAAGACATCCGCCAAATCCGCGCGCTCCACGTCGAGATGGATTATGCGGTCGCTACGGCCTACGGCTGGACCGATCTTGATCTGAGCCACGGGTTCCATGAAACCAAGCAGGGCCTGCGCTTCACCATCTCCGAAGCCGCGCGGCGTGAAGCGCTCGAACGGCTCCTGATGCTGAATCACGCCCGCCGCGCGGAAGAAGGGGCCTCGTCAACTCCGGAGAAGCCGAAGCGTACCAACAGAAAGAAATCCGAAGCCCAAAACACTCTATTCTGAGAATTCCGCCCATGTCCACGTACGCGCTTCGCGAAGAGTTCCTCGACCTGGTTCGCCGGGACCTTTTAGGCCCGGCCGGGGGCGAACGCGAGGTCATCACGGAAAACAACGTCCGGGATCGCTACCTCCTCGGCATGCTCGCGCCGCTCAAGCAATCTGACGAGCCCACCCCCGAGCAACTCGACGAGCTTGCCGAGGACGGCGACGATTCCCCGGAAGAAGGCTCGCCTGAGCCTGCCACGCCGGCGGTCCAGAGCCTGATGCCATTGTCCTTTGGCATGAGCTTCTCGGTCGATCCAGCCGCAACGTCGTTTCTCATCGAGGCGCACTGGGGCCAGTATCTCCGCGACAAAGACGCGGAGGGAGAGAACGTCTGGGTCCGCCATCCGCGCGGCGGCCAGTCAAGACCAGTACCGCTGCGGGAGGGAACGCTCGCGGGCTGGATGCCTGACGGCGATTGCCCCAATGTGGTTGTCAAAGGAAAGATTCGTAAGCGGCCGGCGCACTGGAGCGTCACGCTGTTCTTGTGTAACGAGCAAGAAGAGGAGCGGCCGAAGGACACCACGTGGCTGTTTCAGGCCGAGTTGAAGGCGAAGGGAGATCTGATCCGCCAGCCAGGACTGGCTGTCCTCGATTCGCTCGATTCCGCGGCGCGCACGGAAGACAGAGTCAACGAGATGCTGTACCGGCGCAACTTGGCCTTTGTAATGGGGCACGGAGCTAGCGTGGATTGGACGTTGGCCGAAGGCCGGTGGGATCGCGCGGTGGAAGTCCGGACATCGATGAACCCACGGGAGACCATTCGCGGCGTTGAAGCGGCCACGCTTCCGGATCTTGTGGTCGACATGCAGGCGCTCGCGGCGGCATCGGACAGCGAGCTTGCCAGCCTCTTACAGCCGCTCGTCGAAAGCTATCGCGGATGGATCGACGATCTCAAGCACAGGCGGACAGCAGAGGCGGATCTCGCCGTATACGATGATGCGGCCCAGGAGGTGATCCGGCAAGCGGAGAACGCCTTGGGCCGAATTGGGGAAGGACTGGTCCTGCTCGAATCTGATCAGGACGCGCGTGACGCGTTTCGTTTCGCCAATCAAGCCATGGCTTGGCAGCGCGTGCGCGGGGAATGGATCAAGCAGAAGCGCACGAATCCGCAGGTCACGCTTGACGAAGTGAACATTCCGAAGAACCGAAGCTGGCGGGCATTTCAGCTCGCGTTCTTGTTGCTAAATCTTCCTGGACTGACACGGGTGGATCACCCGGACCGGTCGACAAGCCATCTCGCGGTGGCGGATCTGCTGTGGTTTCCGACAGGCGGCGGTAAGACGGAAGCATACCTGGGCCTGGCAGCGTACACGCTGGCGATTCGCCGTTTGCAGCCCGGCTTGGGCGGCCGCGATGGGGAGAACGGGCTCGCGGTAATGATGCGGTATACGCTCCGGCTCTTGACGCTGCAGCAGTTCCAGCGCGCTTCCTCTCTGATCTGCGCGTGCGACGTGATCCGCAGAGGCGCCGAGCACAAATGGGGCAAGACGCCGTTCCGCCTGGGACTTTGGGTCGGCCGCAAGACAACGCCGAACACCACGGCTCAATCGCAGCAGGTGGTGGAGGCGCTACGGTCGGGTCAGAGGCCGCCCGCGGGGGTGGGCTCGCCTCACCAGATCACGGTTTGTCCTTGGTGTGGAACGGAGATTAAGGGCGGCGAACATATCCGCGTGGAGCCGTATCCGGGCGGGCGCGCCCGGACCATCATCTCGTGCGGCGATAAACTCGGCCGCTGCGAGTTTTCTCGCGCGAAATCGCCGGATGAGGGACTGCCGGTATCGGTCGTCGATGAAGAGATCTATCGCCGGCCTCCATCCATGATGATCGCGACGGTGGACAAATTCGCGCAGATGGCTTGGACCGGCGAGGTGCAGACACTGTTTGGAGAGGTCACTGGTTTCTGTCCTCGGCACGGATTCCGGTCGCCGGAGTTGGAGGACGCCGACATGCATCAGGCGACCGGAGGTCGTCCGGCGGTGCGGACTGAGGCGTGTCCTAAGCTGAGGCCGCCGGATTTGATCATCCAGGATGAGTTGCATCTGATTAGTGGGCCATTGGGTAGCCTGGTCGGGATCTATGAAGGCGCGATTGACCACCTGGCAACCTGGGAGGTGAATGGAACGAAGGTGCGGCCGAAGGTGGTCGCATCGACGGCGACGGTGCGCCGGGCGCAGGGACAGGTGAATGCGCTCTTTATGAGAGACGTCCGGGTGTTCCCGCCGCCTGGGCTTGAGGCAGGCCAGAACTTCTTTTCGAGGGAGGCAGAGATTGGCGAAAAGGCGCCGGGCCGGTTGTATGTGGGAATCTGTGCGCCAGGCCGGCGTTTGAAGGCCGCGCTCATCCGGGTGTATGTGGCCGTCTTGGCGGCGGGGCAGACGCTCTATGAGAAATATGGCGACGCAGCCGATTCGCTCTTGACTGCGGTCGGGTATTTCAGTTCCCTCCGGGAGTTGGGCGGCATGCGCCGCCTGGTGGATGACGACGTGAGAAGCCGGCTCACGCAGATTGCCTCGCGCGGGCTGCGGCCCCGCAGACTGATGTTGCCCGACGCTGTCGAGGAGCTGACGTCTCGCGTTTCGGCGGTCGACATTCCGAAACTGCTCGACAAGATGTACCGGCGCTTCCCGCCGTTCGGACAGCACGCGCCTCCAGGCCAGCGTCCCGTTGACGTCTTGCTGGCCACGAATATGCTTTCGGTGGGAATCGATGTTGGCCGCCTCGGACTCATGGTGGTGGCAGGGCAACCCAAGTCAACGTCGGAGTACATTCAGGCCACCAGCCGCGTGGGGCGCGATTCGGCGGGCATCGTGTTCACGGTGTACAACTGGGCCCGGCCCCGTGACCTTTCGCATTTCGAAAGCTTCCGCAACTATCACGCGACGTTTTATCGTCACGTGGAAGCGCTCAGCGTGACTCCGTATTCAGCGGGCGCGCTGGAACGCGCGCTGACGGGTGTGTTGGTGAGCGCCCTTCGGCAAGGCGGGCCGGATCTGAATCCGAATCTGGGCGCAGGTATGCTGATCGAAACGCATCCGTTACTCGCCCGGGCTTTTGAAGCGCTGTCCCATCGGGCTGCATTGGCTGGGAAGCGTTCCAGCCTCGAGCAGGATGTGCGGGCAGCGTTGCAGGAACGGCTCGACTCCTGGATGTATCGGGTGCGGAACCGGCCAGGCGGGGTGAGATTGGGATATGAGACCGCGCCTGATGGGACGACGATTGGATTATTGAAGCAGCCGGGGGCATCGGGCTGGACGGAGTTTACCGTACTGAACTCGCTGCGGGATGTGGAACCCGAGGTGTCGCTGACGTTCAATGACGCTGGTATGGACACCAACGTAGCTGGAGGACCGAGCTGATGCCAGGCGAACGCGTCGGATCAGTTCGGCCTACTCAGTTGCTTTCCACGTACGGCGTCGGAGCGACTGTGGATTTACCCCAACTATCCGTGATGGTGATGGGCTTGGACGACTGGCCTGTTGCGCAAATGGAGGACATTGGCGAGGATCGCTTATTGCACGCGGTTCGCCACGTCTTGGGAGGACAGGTCCGGCAGTTAAAGGCAGCTCCTCTGTCGGAGGATGAGGGGCTGTTGGGCCGCCGGTTTGGAGCGGCGCCGGGAGAAGGAGTGCCCGTCGCTGCTTTTCCGCGGTGGCTGGTCTGCACTCATTGCCGGCTGCTCGCGCCGCTGGCGAGCGGTCTGTTTGACTTCAAAGGAGACGCGTATCGCGCGGAACGATCACGCTACCTTCACACGAATTGCATACGTCCTGGAACGCTTCGTCCCGAAGCGATTCCTGGACGATTCTTGGTGGCCTGTGAACATGGACACATTGACGATTTCCCCTGGCACCAGTACCTGCACGGGGATCAGACCGCCTGTCCTGGCCCGCTTGAGTTGCGCGATGTCGGGGTGACAGGCGAGGCCATCGACGTCATGCTGAAGTGCCGCGCGTGCGAGAAGACGCGTCCGATGGCGCTGGCATTCTCTGAGGATGGTCGTGGCCGGCTACCGCTCTGTCGGGGGTGGCACCCCCATCTCCGGGTCGCTCCGGCGGAAGAGTGTGGGCGGCAAGTCCGGCCCATGCTGCTGGGCGCAACGAACCAATGGTTCTCTCGAATGTACTCCGCGCTGTCGATCCCGGTTTCCGTAGACCCGCTGGAGCAGATGGTGTCTCAAGATCTCACGAGTCTGTTTCACGGGGTTGAATCCGCGCGTGAAGCCGGCCTGGCCCGGCGAGGACAATCGCGATACGAAAGCTACACCGACGACCAGATCTGGGCTGTGATTCATAAACTGCGGATCGAGGACCCTGCGGATTCGGTCAACCCGCAGGAACTGAAGCTGCCGGAATGGAGGCTTTTTTCCAGGCCGGATCCGGCGAAGAACAATCGCGATCTCCAACTTCGAGTTGTCCAGCCGCCTTCCAGATATGGGCGGTGGATCGAGCAGGTTGTGCTGGTGGAGAAGCTGAGAGAGGTGCGGGTGCTGGTGGGCTTCACCCGGCTCGAGGCGGCTGGAGATGATTCACTATCGCAGTTGGCGCCGCTACGACGAACCAAGCCGGACTGGGTTCCTGCGGCAGAGGTTCGCGGCGAGGGACTCTTTCTGCAGATCTCGGAAGATGCGATCGCGGACTGGCTGAAGCGATGCGGGACACTGGAGGCGCAATTCATCTCCGCGCATAGGCGGTGGCGGGAGCGACGAAACCTCGACCCCAACGTTGGCTATCCCGGGTTGCGCTACGTTCTGCTGCATTCGCTTTCGCATGCCTTGATCCGGCAGTTTTCGCTTGAGTGCGGTTACGCATCGGCGAGCCTGGGGGAAAGGATTTACTCGGCCTCTCCGGAATCGGGCGAGGCGATGGCGGGAATTCTGATCTATACGGCCGCGCCCGATAGCGAGGGCACGCTGGGCGGGTTGGTCAGTCTCGGTGAAACTGAAGCGTTGGAGCGCCACATCGAGCAGGCCTTGGAGAGTCTCGCTGTCTGCGCCTCCGATCCCTTATGCGCGGAGACGCACCCTGATCGGGCATTCCTGGCGCTGCACGGTTCGGCTTGCCACAACTGCCTGTTCTTGCCAGAAACTTCCTGCGAGCGGGGCAATCGATACCTGGATCGCTCGGTTCTGGTCGGCACCCTGGATCAGGGAGGCTACGCGTTCGTCAAGGACTGAGAGATGATTTCCGGTTCGGGCTATCCAGAAATTCCAAAGTCGGAATTCTACGGCACCACATGGGATGAGCGCTATGCATTTCTCAGCGCGGCCTCAGAGTGTCCCGACATCCGGCTGGCCGATGCGCTACGCACGACTGTTTACAGTCTCGTGTTGAAAACACCCCCTGAGCACTACAACGACCAGTACTCTCCGCCCGCGATTGAATGGCGCGCCGAACTCGATAGGGCAATGCGGAGTTGGGCAGCAAGATTTCATTTGGCAGATGTTGAGTGGGTGATCCCAATGGCCTGGAATGCCATCAATACGTGGACGGTTCTCCGCAACGAAGGTAACTCGAATCCCTTCAAGTGGGTCCACCTGTATGCCAAAGTTCCGAAGTTCACATGGCCTGTCTGGGCTGGCCTCAACGTCTCAGAGGCTGACTATCGGACCTATGCCGAGAACGAGTTCCATCGCGCCCTCGAAGAGTACATCGCAGCGAACAATGAAGCGCGAGCCAAAGAGCCCAATTTAGAGATGCGCGATGGCTATAACCCGGTGGCCGTTCGCTATACATGGACGGCGCTTCGGATCTGCCTCCACTGGTCCTACGCGGATATCGCCGAGTTATTCCCTGGTCCCGAAGGCGTTTCGGAGCAGGCCGTCCGAGTGATGGTCGCCCGCATCTGCCAGCGCATCGGACTCCCAAAACCAAACCTAAGGGCCTCCAGAAAACGTCCTTAAGTTGTCCAACAACTTAGGGCCGCAAAAGGAAGCGGTCTTAATTTGTGTACGTTCGGCAGCCATGGAAATAAAGTTGATCCATGGAGCCGGAGTTTTACACAGTCCCCGAAGTCGCGAGTATATTGCGCCTGACCAGGCAGTATGTCGGCCGCTTGGTCAGAGGCGGTGAAATTGAATCTGTCCGCTTCGGACGCCGAGCTGTTCGGATACCGCGCGCCGCCGTCGATCGTTTCAGGAATTGCGGCCTGGAACCCTCATTCCCAATGCGGACCTCCGTACGCCGCGTCGGCACCGTGGATTCCGAAGCTGCGGGCGCCTTGCTGCCGCCGCTACCCGGGCCGGAGCAAGTTCCGCCCGGGACTAGTGGATCGGCGCACGCGGCCTCTCCGCACGCGGTTACGGGGAGCACGCCGTGCCGATGACATCTGGAGTCCGGCTCTTTCTGGAAGCGCTGTTCGCCGGCAAACCGGATGACCTGCTCATCCTGCTCTGGACGCTGCCGGAGAAGCGATCGCACTGGTTCCAAAGCGTCGAAGACGCAATTCAGTTTGCCGAATCCGCGCGTGGACGAGATCTCTACGTTGGCGTGGGACTCTCCAGCCAGGACTACGGCCCATCGCGCCGCTGCCCTTCGAATGAAGTGGCTGCCATCCTCGGCTTGTGGGCCGACCTCGACCTGAAGTCAGATGCGCATCCAAGGATGACGCTGCCGGGAACCATTGAGGATGCGATGAAGATCCTGCCGGAACAGTTCCCGCCCACCTTCGTGGTCCGAACCGGAAACGGCGCACATGCTTGGTGGCTATTTCGGGAGCCGTTGATATTTGAGTCTGACGAGGAGCGCCACGAGGCCGCGAATCTCGCCCTCCGTTGGCAGTCGTTTCTCCGTCTGAACGCGACCACACACGGCTGGGCGTTCGATCGTCTCGCCGATCTCGCCCGAGTTCTCCGAGTTGCCGGAACCCAAAATTGTAAGGATCCGGCGAATCCTAAGCCGGTCGAGATTTACCTCCAAACTGATCGCCGATACAATCCAAGCGACCTGGCGGAATACCTCGAAGATCAGGGAATACCGGACTCTGAAGCGAGGGAGAAGGCTGCACAAACGTGGAAGGAAAACTTCGCCGACAAGCCTTTGGTGATAGACCCGAGCGCCACGGTACCCGAGGATCTGGTTAGCCGCTATATGACTACAGATCCGCGATTCAAGAGGACTTGGTTGCGGCAGCGCGACGATCTCAAAGACCAGACACAGTCCGGTTATGACCTGGCTCTGGCGAACTTTGGCTTCGAGGCGAGTTTGTCGGAGCAGCAGATCGTTGATCTAATGATCCACCACCGAAGAATCCACAGCCAGCGGCCGCGGACGCGGTCGGAATACTTCCAACGCACGATCGCAAAGGCGTTCAAACGAACAGCCGGCGTGGGATCAATCAAGCCGCCTGACACCCCTGCATCGGATCAATCGGATTCGGCGGGACCCGCCGACCCGGACCCACAGAGCGCGAAACCAGATTCGCCGATGGCGCGGGCGCTGTTGTTTGACCAAATTTCGAACGTATTGGGTGTGCGCGTCTTGAGGATCTTGAAAATAACCGGCAAGGAACCGACCTACCAGGTTGAACTCGAGGCTGCCAAGATCGAGCTTCCGAACGTCGGCAAGCTTGTCGATCAGAGAAGTTTTCGCATGGCGATCGCGAGTGCGGCCGATCGTCTGATCCCGAAAATCAAGGCTCCGCTCTGGGAGCAAATCGCCCAGGGCATGCTGAACGCTTTGACGGTTGAGGACGGCGGTGAAGAGACCGATTTTGTCGGCTCCGTGCGGATCTACCTCGAGCACTATCTTTCTGAAACGCCGTTCATCGATTCGATCGAAGGGGAGCCAATTCAGACCCGCCGCAAGCCAACGATCATTGACGGCAAAATCGCCATCTGTTCCAGCGATTTTCAGGCGCACATCAACAAGACCTCCAACCAAAACCTCTCTGTTAAGGCGGTTGCTTCGATGCTGGCGGCCTTGGGTGCATCCAGCACTCGCATCCGTGGTGCGCGTCTTCGTGACCAAAGCCGGTGGCTGCTGCCGTTGAGCGAGTTCGCTCCTGACAACTTCAACGGAGCCGACAAGGGGACTTCTGATGTCAGATCATCCTGAGGTCGAAGAGGCACTGAGCGCGATTGGTCACCGGGACCATTCCGTCACCGCGGAATACCGGATCTTTGGACCGCCTGGTACCGGCAAGACCACCAATTTGGCTCGCCAGATTCGTCACGCCGTCGAGCTGTTTGGTGAGGCCTCGGTGCTCGTGACGAGCTTTTCCCGTGCGGCGGCCGCCGAACTTGCTGGGCAAGACTTGCCAATCAGTTCCGATCACGTTGGCACACTGCACTCACACTGCTGGCACGCGTTGGGCCGGCCCGAGATCGCTGAGGCGCACGTCGACGAATGGAATCGCCAGAATCGGCATCTTCAGATTACACCGGTCAAGAAAATCCACAAGCTCGAAGGAGAGTCACCTGAGGAAGATTCGAGCGACATCGCACGCGACGGCGACCAGCGGCTGTCCGAGCTGAATAGAGCTCGCGGAATGATGCTTCCGGAGGAGACCTGGCCAGCAGCGCTCAGAGAGTTCGCTGCGAAGTGGAAGCGGTACAAAGCTTCCACGGACACGTTGGACTTTTGTGATCTGATCGAAAACTCCTTGCGGCAGATGCCGGTGGCGCCCCGCAGGCCGGCTGTGATTTTCGCCGACGAGGCGCAGGACCTCAACCCGATGCAGTTGCGGTTGGTCCGCCTGTGGGGCGAAGACACACGATACTTCATCATCGCTGCAGATGATGACCAAACCATCTACTCCTGGTGCGGCGCGACGCCGGACGCTGTGTTAGACCCACCGATCCCGGAGGATCATAAGATCACCCTGAAACAGAGCTATCGCGTGCCGCGCAAGGTGCACGAGCTGGCGAACCGGCTGATTCATCAGGTGTCCCGCCGGCAGGAGAAGCTCTACGAGCCTCGCCCAGACGATGGGCTGGTGGTCTCCGTCTCCCAAGGCGGATACAAATCGCCCGAATACTGGATTCTCAAGACGTTGATGCAGCACCTGGAAAGAGGCGAGACGATCATGATGCTCGCCTCCTGCAGCTACATGCTGCATCCGTTACTTGCGGTGCTGCGCAATTGGGGCATCCCGTTCCACAACCCTTATCGCAAGTCGAACGGATTCTGGAATCCGCTCAGGCTCGGACGCAGCGGGTCATCTGCTAACAGGATTCTCTCGCTCCTTGTTGCGCATCCGGACTGGGGTGATGACTCCCGCCCGTGGACGTACCGCGATTTCAAATCCTGGGCGAGCTGGCTCAGAGCGACGGGCATTCTCAAACCGGATGCCGGGGTACAGATTGACCAGTCGGTCGACTCGGCTCTGATAACCCCCGCGCAACTTCCCAACCTGTTTGAAGCTGGCCCTCTCGAGTCTCTGCTTACGGCGTTTCAGGGCGACTACCGGCAACTCCTTGATTGGTGGCGCCGCCATCTTGCCGCCCCATTCCATCCTCGCGCGAAGTTCCCGATGGACGTAGCACTCAAGGGCGGGCCGAAAGTGTTGCGCGAATCGCCCAAGGTAATCGTGGGCACGATTCACTCTGTAAAGGGCGGCGAGGCCGATGTTGTGTTTCTCTTCCCCGATCTCAGCCCCGCCGCCGACGCCGCGTACCAGCGCTACGGCCCCCAACGAGACGCGGTGATCAGGTTGTTTTACGTGGGTATGACGCGCGCCCGCAAGACGCTTTATATCTGCCAACGGGAATCTTCGATGGCAGTGGGAATCTAAGGCAAGTGCCTCAGCCAATGGGACTTGAGTGATGCTCGGAACTGAAGGTACCTTTCAGGCGCTGGCCGGAGGCCTGCGAGTAAAAGTGCGCGTTCAACATCCCCAGGTAAAGCCGCGGAAGGACCGGCAGGGTTGGCCGTGGGTCTTTCGATACTACGGCGACGAGATTCAGCCGGACGGCACCGTCAGGGCCCTGCGGAAGTACCAGGCTCTTGGCCCCAGCAAGGGTGAGGGTGCCATCACGAAGAAGCAGGCCGAGATCGAGCGCGACAAGTTCCTCGCGAAATTGAACGCGGCCACGGTCGAGGTTGCCGTCGAGCAGATGGCCGCGACTGGCGTTGCGTTCTTCGGCGAGGTTGCCGAGATGTACGAGGAAGGCTACCTCGGCCGGAAGGACCAGATCGTGAAGCCGACGCGGGAAAAAGAAGAGTTGTACCTTCACAAATACATCGCGCCGAAGTGGGGCAAGCTTCGCCTCAACCAAATTCAGCCCAAGGCAGTGGAGGACTGGCTGCACACCACATTCGATTCGTGGTGGACCATGCACGGCGTTCGCGCAATCATGAGCCGGGTCTATCACTACGCCGAAGGCCACGGATTGTGGGAGGAGGGCAGGCGCAATCCGGTTAGCAAAGCGAAGCTCGGGAAGAAGCGCTACAAAAACGAGCGCCGGATCCTCTCTTTCGACGAGACCGCCCGCGTTCTTGCGCTGCTGGAAGAACCGAACAAGATCATCATCGAAACCTGCATCGCCACCGGCGCGCGAATCTCTGAGGTGCTGGGGCTGAAGTGGAAGCACGTCAACTTCGATGCCGGCGCGATCAAGATTGAGCAACGCGTCTGGCACCAGGATGTCGGGCGTCCGAAAAGCGAGGACAGCAAACGCATCTTGGGTTTCGGCGACTTACTGGATCGCTACCGCGCGAAATCGGCCGAGGACGCCGCCACGCCGGATGCCTTCGTGTTCCAGCAGAAACGGGCGCCGGGAAAACCGCTCTGGGATTCGGGCGTGCGCGACGCGCTCCACCAGGCTGCGGAGGCGGAGGGCTGCGACTTCCCCGGCCTCGGGCCGCACTCTTTTCGCCGCGCCAATATTACTTGGCGGCAGCAGGTCGGCGGTAGCGCCATCGAGGCATCCAAGATTGCTGGCCACAGCGATCTTGAAATGACCGGCCAGTACACGTTCGTCGCACCCGAGCGCCAGAACGAACTGACGCGCCGCATCCAGGAGAAGCTCTCTGAAGCAGCGAAGAAGATTGAGAACGCTGCCGCAATAGTCCCCTCAGCACCGGC